>Ga0315901_10003960_pt1 | contig 18827 bp, 23 predicted proteins | sample LakEriMetagenome_10_FD_203761 | JGI IMG/M metagenome (GOLD analysis project Ga0315901, IMG submission 203761) | Freshwater fungal communities from buoy surface, Lake Erie, Ohio, United States - Buoy 2 MA116 | ecosystem: Environmental > Aquatic > Freshwater > Lake | place: USA: Lake Erie, Ohio...
ACCATCTCAACGAAGTTATTCAAAAGGCAATCTATTTCTTTTCTGTCATTCCGTAGATCACCCATAATTTCTGAATATATGTTCAGAAGGTCGTTGTCATTGATAGGAGACTCAGTCGAATTGGGGTTTCCAACCATTAAATTCATAGGTGGAACTTGCAATGTTTGTGTATTTTCATCCATATAGTATTTAAGTATTTATTTTTGTTTTTGCAAATCTAAATAGATTTATGGCTCCAGCTAATAAAAATGATGATGCTTGTCCCATCCCCTCTGTACATAATCAGATAATAACTTCTATAACAGAGGTTACACAAGCTACCATTCGTTTAGAGGAGAAATTAACAACTTTATTCAACACGCATACTTCTCTTGCCCAGAGATTTGAAAAGCTTTTAGATAATTACAACGCATTGCTTGAGCGTGTTATCAATATAGAAGCTCAAGATGTTGAAAGTATTCATGATAATTTAACTGATATTGCAAGGGATGTTGACTCATTTGAAAGAACAATACAGGAAATTGAAAGAAGACTGAATTCTTTATCTCGTTACAAAGACGAAAGTGAAAAGAAGTTTCGTGATCTTGAAATCCAAGGTGTTCATATGGGTGTTTTCAAACAATCAACAGAAACCAAATTTTCAACGATATTGCAATTTTCACTACAAATAATTATGGGACTTTTACTTGCATATATAAGTTACAGGCTAAGTATTCCGGTGCAAAACACACCAGACTTTAGATGAGGAAAAATGGAAGATCAAGAACCAAATTACATCGTTTCGAAAGTGCGTTTGAAAGATTCAGACAAGGGTGGTGAATTCCGTCCATTCATAATCGATTACAAATCGAATCCAAGTTTGAGAACAATCGTCAAAGCTTTCGCTAATTCCGGTGAAATTAAGGTTGGATATTCAACAATCATCAAAGGCAAAGGAATTCAGCATCCTACATTGAAGAGGAAAAGCCTTTACTTGACTGGAGGGTCTCTCAGAGATCATCTTAAAAACCAAACGGTTGTTGAATATGACTGTGCTACGGACGCATCACCAGATGAAATTCGAATGATTTTGTCTACAGAAGCTGCGGACCTCAAGGAAGTAAAACCTTTAATTGAAGATATTGAGATTCTTAGCAAATATAAAAGTCTTCCAGAAATAGAAGGCAAGAAAAAAGTATTTTTTGCGAGTAGATGGGATAGTGAAGGTCATGAAATGGAGTTTACTGTGATGGTAGATTCCCAAAAGATTTTCATATCAACTTTCAACAAAAATACTAAAAACCGCATGTTGATTCCAAAGAAACGAGTCTTTGCAACAACTCCAGAAGAAGATGCCCAATCGAGAGACCTTACCATAAACGCTTTGTATTTGGCTCTCAAAAATGATGAGGGCGAGAACACAGAGTTGATTGACCCGCTAGGTGGTATATTTGACCTGAAGAATGGCAAAATAGTTCTTATATCAGAGAGAGAACAACCATTCGAAAAAGACCCATATCTTCCCTACAGGATCGCTAACCTATCTGCAAGATATGCGTTTGATAAAAAGATACCTGCTGATATAAATGAAAAGATTAGGAATTATGATCATTCTAATTATGATGAAGACAAAAAGGTTTTGAAAAGGTATTATATCAGCGCTGTTGAAAATATTAATATACCAACTCAAGACTATATTAACAACTTAATTCATTCTCATCTTGTAAAACATATTTTCCCAGATTGTGTCATTGAACATCCTACTGCCGATTTAACTAACAATAGAATTTTAGCAACAGGATATATCTTGCAGAAAAATATGGCAGGTCATGTTGCTAATGTTTTAGAAAAAATGGGCTGGTCTAAACATGATATAGAAAACATTACAAAGTTTATTAAATTAGCACAATTTTGCAGAGGCAATTTTATTAATCCTTCATTGCTTTATGACTTCTTTGCCAAACCATTTACTATGCCAAATTCAACAATTAAAACATTTTTGCAGATTATGAATTGCTCCGAGATTTATGATAAAATTTTCACACATGATTTCACAAATGTGATGCGAAAGTATGTTGATTATCAAGGCAGTCGTGAAGTTAATCCTCTCTACACAAAATTTTTAGGGAGAGTTCCTAGGACTGACGAATTTGAAGATATTCGCAAAAAATTATTTGATGCTGAAGTCAAAAAAATTGTTTGATTTTAAATTTTAAACAATTACAATTCTGGCATGAAAAACTACATGCAAGTTGACGGAAGAATTCGTTGCAAGCCATCTGATCTTGGTGTATCAGCACCCGTAATCAGAGTGAATAAAGCTTTCAACTATGAGATGGTTGAAAAGTTCTCTGATGATTTTAATCATGCATTAGAAAAGAAACCAAAAATTATACCGATAGTTATAGATTCATACGGTGGAGAAGTATACTGCCTCCTCGAAATGGTAAGCCTAGTCAAATCCTCTCCTGTGCCGGTTGCAACTATTTGCAACGGAAAAGCCATGTCTTGCGGAGCCTTGCTCTTCATGTTTGGCACGAATGGATTGAGATTCATGTCAGACCAAGCCACTATTATGTTGCATGAAGTCAGTTCCGGTTCATATGGCAAGGTTGAAGAAGTCAAGGCAAACGCCAACGAAACGGATAGACTTAATAAGATGATTTTTGAAATGGTAGCAAAGCATATCGGTTTTCCTGAAAATCATTTTCTTGAAATGCTTCATAGACAAAACCATGCCGAAATATTCATGGATGCTAAATCAGCTAAAAAACATAAAATATGTAATCATATCGGTGTCCCAGAACTTGTTACAGAAGTAAATGTTGAGTATAAGTTTAAGCTTAATAATAAGGAAATAGAAATTTAAGGATATATAAATACAAAGGTGAATTATGAAAAAGAAAAATGAAAGCCATCATAGTGGCAGTTATATGGTTCGCAGAAATCTTCATTCAATTCGTAAATTTGCTGATATGCTCATGCAAATGATTGATGAAAATGATGAAATCGAAAGCTGGATGGAACACAAAATTTCTGTAGCTAAAGCAGCCATGAGTGATGTCAAGGATGCTTTTATGTATGATAAAGAAGAGCATGATGGAGAACACCATCATGATGACCATGAGGAGCACGATCACCCCCATCTGAAGATCGCCATTCTCAAAAAACCAGATCAAGTTCACGACGATTTTGGTCTAAATAAAATGATGGGTGGTTGCGGTGCAGCAAATGAAGGCAGGGGATTCTTAGGTTCAGCTACAATAAACGAGAATAAGAAAATTATTGCTCATAATCTGAAAAAGAAAATTTTTGTTGAATCTGCTGAACAATTTGGAAACATGATCAGAGTAAAAACTAAAAGAGGCGAGACTTTCGAGTACATTCCATACCTTGGCGCAGAAGTCGAGCTTTTACGCTGTGAGCAATACGGTGTAAAAGTCAAATCTCTTCAAGAGAATGATATGAATGTTGATGATTCAAATATGATGACTATCCAACAAGATAAAATGGGAAGTCTTCATATATGGAAGGGCAAGCAAGATACCGCCCAGCACGACACATATCTTTTCACAACTAAAGACGGGAAAAGACCAGATTTTGTTGTCAAGGAAGAAGGAAATGTGTCAAAAATCCTAAACCATTTGCCAGCAGCAGATAAGGGGCATGTAGAGCTAGGATATAGACTGGTTACTGACAAAGTGCCTGTATCAGCACTAAGTGGTTTAGAAGACTAAATATAAATCAGAAAAATAAAAACCCCAGTCATTTTTGACTGGGGTTTTTTTCTACCAAAATGTTCAAATCTGTTGTTCCCCGAATGACTCTGTGCCAAACTCCTTCTTTAATAAAAATTTTTTTATTGATAGGTATTGGAAGCTGATTATCTTCTTGATACTGCCAGTCGTTATCGTTAAGAGGAACAACTAAACGATCTTCCCTGTCTCGATGCCACTTAAGGTCTTCTATATCAACATCTGGTTTAAACAAACGAATAACACAGTTCTCATGTGTTATTTCTTTATATGGCTTTTTATCACTCACTTTTCGGAGCAGCCCAACTTCTTATTTTGGAAACCGCTAGGTCATAGAGAGCTTTGACCCATGCTGGCTGTGGAAGAACATTCCAGCCAACAATTAAGCCAACTAAGAAAAAAACTAGATTATCTAACATATTTCACTCCAGTTATAAATTACCAAGAAGCACTAGAACTCAAACCAACTTGTTTGGCGTACCTGCCAATCCTGCATGCCCAGTACCCCGGCTTGGTTTTATCGTTTTTCAAATGACATTTGTGCCTTGCTCTGAAACTTTTTGCTCGTTTTGGGTCTTTGTTCTTGACGGAAAGAGACCTATCCCCAAAACCAATTTTCTTCGCAACCACCCTGCCTTCAGCATTTTTTCTTCCGCTGTTTACATAAACCACAAACTTTTTTGGGCCAGAGGTTGCTCTTCGAGGCGAGTCTAAAGCGACAGATTTACCCTGATATAAACCAGTTCGGCCAGCCTCAGTCATCAAAATAAACTCATCATTTTCATTGACTTCAATCATTCCTTGCTCATAAAGATTTCTCATCTCATTTACTAGTTCCATCCATGCGTCTGAGCCTAAACGAAACACAGTATTGCTCAGACTCAAATTGTTTTTTAGGTGATAGTCTAAATGCTCAGAAAACTGTTGACCTTCTGTCAAAACTTTAATAGGCCTTGAACCTTCCATCATTTCATAGTAGCCCAAGTCTTCCATATTGCACCTCTATTATTTTATCAGATGTTTAATTCCAAAAAACTGTTTGCATTATTTAGTAATTTATAGGCAAATATTTAGTTTCATCTTGTTCCATGTATTCAAGAACATATTGGTTTTCACCATAGCTTATATGTTTTTTGATTATCTTAATTTGATCATCATGTATTTTCCTATGGTGATTAGCGCAAACACATACACAGTTTCTGCTATCATAAATTCCACCTTTATAGCCTTCAAATATTCGGTGGATATCTAAAACAGCGTAATCTTTTTCATCACAGAATGCACACTTGCCTGCAAATTTTTTAAAAGCAAATTTGCTACGAATAAGTGCCATTAGATGAGTTTTAATTTGGTTTCGTTTCTGTCAATCAACAGATAATCAGATTCAACAATCCCCATGGTGCTATCAACAAAAGAAACAACTTGTTCTGCATTAAAATCTTTACAAGAATAGACATCCATTCTGATGTAAGGTTTTGGAAGTTGTGGCCAAATATGAATGCTCATATGGCTAGTTGTGATTACTACGGTTCCTGTCACACCTTCATTACCGGGAATATCACAGTATTTTGAATGTGGAGGTATGAGGATTTCCATGTTTACAATTTCAACAAGTTTTTGCAGCCACTCATTGCATGAAACTTCATCATTAATCGGATTTTTGACGACTGCGTTTAATATAAGATGTTTGTGATTCTTTTCCATTTGATCCTCAAAGTATTGTAATCTAATATAAATAATAAATTTTTGAAATTTTTTAAAATATCCAATAAATTTTTATTTTAAAACAAGTGAAATGCTCGGCCCATATATATTTCAATAGGTGTAAATATGAATCAATCTGAAATACTCGGCAAAATACAAAAGCTACGAAACATGATTACGGACTTGGAGAATGCCGTTCGTGGTGAAGGTGAAAAAGCATTAGCTTCTGTTAAGAGTGATTTTGACGAACTTAAAAAACTCGTCTTTTCAGACGAGTGGCCAGAGGCTGTTCCTTCTGATCTGATTTGTGATGAAAAAAGTGAAGTTGATAAAACAAATAGAGCAGAGGGTGTCGTGGAGGTATTAGTTTCTGAACCTGTTGATGGCAAAAGATGTTTAGATTTTGGTACTGGTGAAGGACATGTAACAAGAGAACTTGCAAAACATGGTGCTGCATATGCTATGGGATATGATATAGTCAATAATTTCATGAAGCAGGGACCAAATATGCAATTCACAACAGAATGGAAATCTGTTCAAGATCATGGCCCGTATGATGTAATTCTGATTTCAGATGTTTTAGATCACCTCGTTGACCTTGATCCAGTTGAAGCCCTGAAAAGAGTAAAGTCTGTATTGAACACAGATGGCAAAGTTTATCTTAGAAGACACAATTATATGTCCAGACATGGAACCCACTTATACAAACAACTTAATAAGGCTTTCTTACATTTAGTATTCAACGAAGCTGAAATAGCTGAACTGATAGAAAATCCTGATCCTCTGCCAACTTACAAGTATTATTTCCCAGTAAAAACATATACCGATCAAATTGGCCAATCTGGTTTAGTGATAAAGTCGGATTTTAGGACTACCACTCCGGTAGAAGGCCTTTTCGAAAGAAGAGAAATACTTGACAGAATATTTGAAAATACTCCTTACAAACATTTTCCAAGACTTCAAATGGAAATAGATTTTGTAGATTTTGTTCTAGCACATCAGTAAAGATTCTGATTGCAAACTGTTATGGCGGGGACATAGGCTTCACTAACAGATTTGTAGTCATTTCCATTCAAGATGGTAAGGACTCCGTCTTGCTTGCGTAGAAGTTTCATGCCTAAATAACCACCAGCAGATGCACAATAGTAGTCTTTGGCAGCAGCTACTGGATTAGCCGTTTTCGAATTGTAAGCCTCAATAACATTAGTACAAAATAGCTTCAAGCTATCATTTGTGCTAGCGTTAATAGACTTGATATTATTTTTGCAATATGTATATTGTGTTGATGCCATAGAATTATATATTGCAAACAGATTCAAAACCTATAGTATCAAAATGCATAGGGTTCTTATTGACATAGTTTCCTTCAGCCAAGATTTTTCTTATAAAATTCTTGATATTGCCATGATTTGATTCATCCCCAGTTACTTCACATAAATCGACATTGCCACTTAAATCGTGATCTTCTAAAATCCACACCTTGACAATTGTGTCATTCAACTCCCAACTCAATGCTATAATAACTTCTTCTTGGATATACAGAGATACTTTTTGTTTTAAGCGCATGAAATAACCTCTCGGTTTGGAACTAGGACAATTTTATCCATGACATCCCGTGATGCAACCAATCCGCACAAAAATACCTAAATTTTTGACATAAAGATAGATAACTAAGAAAGGGGGATAAAATATGAAGTTTACGCAATGGCTGATGATTAAAGAGGCAAAAAAACCCATGCCTACAAATCCACAAGCAAATGATGATAATCTCATTCAGGGTAAAGTAGGCAAAATAGGAACTGGCCATCAAGCTCACATGAGTGGTGCTGGCACACATGACTCTCGTCCAAATAGAGAAAGAACTCGCCAAGGTCAAAAACAGTCTTGGCAGAGAGATCAAAGAGAGGGTTGAGGCGGGAAATAAATTATCTCTGGTCAGAGATAGAAAGAAAAAAAATGCAAAGATTTAATGAGTGGATGAGTTTCAGACAAACAGTTGAAACTGGCTCATCCAATTATGAGTTCATCGGAACTTATGATATAGAGTCTATACCTGAGCTAAAAGAAAACTCTGATCCAATAGAATTAGAGGATGCTTTCAGCCTAATTCCTGAACAATGGAAGAGCCAGTTTCCAAATGTTGGAACAGTTATAGCTGGAAAAACTATGAACGAAAACCAAAAAGAAATTATTTGGATTTCAGTTCCAGAGCAAAGCACAGCATATCTGTTCGAAAAAAATAGTTAAGATACTTTGACATTTGCTGTTCCATTTGCAATATGATTCAATATGCTTTTCATCGTATTAAATCCTTCCATGCAATTAAGCTGGTGATCCTTCCCAACTGTGAAAAGACAGATATTAGGATTGATTTTCACTAGTTCAACTGAATCTTTGTATGACACAGTATTGTCATGTTCTGAATGCATAACAAAGATGTTGTTTTGTATCTTATCTAGTTTTTTGCCAAATCGTTTCCAAGCTGGAGCTATTAAAAGCATGGGAGTGTTTCCAGCTTGCATATTTAGTGCTACTGCGCCTCCTCTAGACGAACCAACAATAACATCTGGATTACATTCGTTATATGCTTTTTGAGCTTCTTGCACAGCAGAGCTAAAAAAGATATTGTTAAGACTTGGCTTGATTACTTCATGCCCCATAGAAACTAAAGAACTGTGCTTAGTTTCACCCGTAGAAAACCAACCATGTAGCAAAAGCACCTTCATATTTTTCCTCCTTAATTGAAATTGAAATGGACCGTAGAAGAAAATTACCGACCAAAATAAAAAATGACAACTTATTAAAAATCATTTTATATTAATTTATATTAACATGAACACAACTTTGATATCCAATTATATTGTTTCTGTATTACTTGTTTTAAATTTTCCTGTAATAATATGCATCGGACTGATGATTATTAACATGGATAAAGAATAATACCCCAGCAATTAATTGCTGGGGTATTATTTGAATTAATCAAAGTTAGTCAATATTAACAATATTGCCGTCAGATGCACCACAGATAGATTTTAATGTAAGAGCGTCAATTGTGTCTTTCATGGCCCTTACTGATCCATCTCCCATACAAGTCATGGCTACTCCAGAATGAAAGGCAAATGGTTCATCATTGGGACCACAGTTATTGATTGTCCACAGGCATGATGAAGGTCCACCAGTTGGGGTTTGGTTATTATTGATTTTTGCAACTTTGCTTCCGGTTGAATTGCTTGGACCCGAAACACCGTTTGCACAAGCGTCTGGGTCTGCCCATGCATATACCCTACGAGCAGGTGTGATGCCTCCGTTGCCAATTACAGGATGGCCGGGGGAAGCTACGGGAGAATTTCTTGCCGAGCCAGCCCCAAAAGTTGCAACTGATGGATGGGCTCTGCCTGCATCTTCTATGACAAGAATTGTATTTGACGAGCCATCAATTACTGATGCTACTGTTGAACCATTAGCGTTTAACATGCCGAAAAACTTGCCCCTGTACTGTGCAGAACCGTTTCCAACTGCCCTTGCTCCAGTACCTTCGTCAATATCAGTAATTGATACTGCCATATAATCGATGCAGCCAAGATTTTCTCCTCCTGATCTGCCAGAGGGAGCTAGGGCCGTGCTAGGACAAACAAATGTCTTTACTTGAGTTTGAGCAGCTACCCAACCGCTAGGAAAAGAAGGATCGTCGTAGTCAAGACCTCTAGATGTATTGTGCAAGAAAGCTCTGTTATAGTTAGAAGGTACAGGACTTGTCATGTCGAAAAGTTTATATGTAGCTTCTTGCTCAACATACGGCAATATCTGTGTTGCCCATGAATGAATAGTGTATAGTGTTGCGTTATTTCCTGTGCTGTCAACTTGTCCGGGGGTTGGTAATTTGCCAGTAGCACTTTCAAAATTATGCATGGCCAAACCAATTTGTTTCATATTATTGCTGCAACTCATTCTGTTTGCAGCTTCTCTTACTTTCTGAACAGCTGGTACAAGTAGTCCAACTAAAACTGCAATAATTGCAATTACTACAAGTAATTCAATTAATGTAAAGCCTCTTCTCTTCATATTTTCTCCTAATTTAAGTACAACTTAATTAGTGAAATATGACTTCATAATTTGATGAAGCTATTGTTAATATTTGATGTAGTTTTTATGAAGAAATTTAGCTTAACTTATCAAGTAGCCACATCATTCCCTCTTCATCGATTGAATTGCCCTTCAAGAAAACGGCTAGAGCGGTGTTGAGTGCTAAAAGCAGAGCCTTCTTGGCTCCCCATCCAAGCATTCCACCGCCATCGATTACTTTTTTAGCTGCCATGACTTTATCAAGATGCCCTTCTCTCTCTAAAGCTCTCTTAATAACGCTGCTCCACATTGCTTTGTTGCCAAAAATAAATTTCTCAACTTCCCCAACTCCCTGTAGATTCATCTTCAAGGCACCAGTTTGAGGATTGAACCCAGTCCATCTTCCATGGCCTGCTGATCCGGGAATTTGATCAATCATGCCAGCAAATAGTCCAACCAAGCTTTTTGGTGGGGTTACAAGCCCTAAAGACGGGACTGCAACTATTTTCTTTGCAAAATATTTTGGCATTTTTTCTTCAGCAGAAACAATCAAGTCTTTAAGTCGAGAGTCTGCTGCTGTGAAAATGTTTTTAGGAGGAACAGATTCGTTTGCCATTCTGATTACTTCGGCAGCAGCCCGCATTTTAGCAATAGAATTCATGCCAAAAGAACTTGTTATTTTCACGCCTGTTCCAGAGCCAGCATCTCTGTAAGATATGCCACCAACATATGACATCATGTTCTTATCTGGTCCAGACAGTATTTCATTGGCTGCTCTTTGTTTATCGCCTCCATTTTTTTCCAAAATCTGTCTAATTTGTTGTATATCTGCTTGTCTTGGCATAACTCCAACAAATGTCCAGTTTCTGCCACGACTGTAATACCAATCATCGAATTTCCAAGGGTTAAGTCCTTCAGCGCTATAAGCCTGATGGTAAACAAGGTACATAGCTAGTGTTTCGGCATCATCTAATGATCTGCCGTATTTTGTATCTAAATCTTCTAGTTTAATTTCATGAAGTTTAGCTAGCCAATTTTGGAAGTTCAACATGATTAATCCAATTGTTTCAAAAGCCACATTAAGCCTTCCTCATCTACTTTGATAGATGAGTCGCCTGTCATTTTGGCGACAGCAGCGTTGAGGGCCAGAAGAACAGCTTTTTTGGCACCCCATGCCAACATGCCACCGCCATCAATCACTTTTTTGGCTTGCATTATTTTGTCTAGATGGCCACTTCGTTCTAGTTCTCTTCCCAAGTGATTTTTCCACAAAGCTTTGTTGCCAAATACAAATTTTTCAACATCTCCAGCACCTTGCAGATTCATTCTCAGCGCACCAGTCTCTGGATCAAAACCTGTCCAAGTGCCATGGCCAGATGCTCCCGGCATACGCACAATAGCCCTGTAAAGAACGGGGATAAGACTTTTTGGTGGAGTGCTAAGTCCCAAGCTTGGTACTGACACAAGACCTCTGGCGTGTAGCTTAGGCATTTTTGCTTCAGCATTAGTAATTAAATCTTTGAGCCTATCATCTGCTGCCGTAAATATTTCTTTTGGAGGTTTAGACTCATTTGCTTTCTTGATAAGGTCGGCAGCTGCTCTCATCTTTGCAGTAGGATTTGTACCCCAAGAACTTGTGATCTTGAATGACTTGCCATCTGGATCACGATAAGATATGCCACCGGCATATCCCATCATATTTTTGTCTGGACCAGCTATGATTTCATTTGCTGCATCTTGATGATCCCCACGATGCTTACCAAGAACAGCTTTAAGAGTTGATAGGTCTTGGGTTTTTGGCAAAACTCCCAAAAATGTCCAGTTGGAAGCACGAATTCCTGACCAATCGTAGTAGCTCCATGGTTTCAATCCTTCTGCACTATACGCTTGATAATATAAGATATACAATCCAAGCATTTGCTCTGGAGATGCATCGTAGCCATGGATTTCTTCTAAATCTTCGAACTTAATTTCGTTTAGGGTTGTCAACCAAGATGAAAACTTAAGCATAATTCCTCGCAATTTAATTATCAAATATATATCTTTTTAAAATGATTTTTGTAAAAATGTAATATATTAATTATTATGCATAAGCAAATAAAATATCAAAAACCAAATTTTGATCAAAGATGGAACAGAGCAGAAGTTTTTCCTGAGTTTCAAGACATGGGAAAAACAAAATGGAAAAATTTTGCGGGTACTGGATATCAAGTTCATTTAAGTAAAATTCGAAACAATATCAACAACCTCGAAATGACAGAAGAAAATGTTGTGAAAAAAGTTCAGGTTGAAGAACAAATTCAAAGTGGCACAGTCGAAATGCCTATTATAGTAAAACTTGCGGATAATAAATACGAGGTAATTTGTGGAAAAACAAGGATATCTGAACTCATGAAACAGAAGCACGACCCGCTTGTATGGGTTATAGATGTTTCGGAGATGATGTTTTTAATTAGACCAGTTTGCTGATTTATCTCTTTTTCTTGCATAATCGTTATATTTAATCATGAATCTTTTGAGTTTGTTTTCCTCTTGTTTCTTCAGGCTTTTTTTATCTTCTCGTTTTATAATAAAATATACAATAAAAATTACTATGAGCATCACTACCGTGATTGAACTCATAAAAACAATCATAGCGTCAAGCATAATAACACCTCTCATAGGTAAAGATGCTAAATTCATATCGATGAATCAAATTATTTTTGCGTTACTAAGATAAATATCTATTATGGATTTCAGAAACTGGCTGTTAGTTGAAGAGTTATTCGCAAACAATTCTGCAACGATATATCATAGAACTGGGAAATCAGGAGATAATCCTCAAAAATCTGTTGAGGGCATTTTCAGTTCTGGATATATAATTGGACATGGTGAAGCATATGGCCCCGGTCTTTATTCTACCTTGAATCTTGAAGACCAATTATCATCAGGTATGTCTAGTTATGGAAGATATCTTATCAAGATGAAGGTAGATGATGTAAAAAATTATCTTGTGTTTATTCCGAGTTGGGCCAGAAAGATTTATAATGACAATACAATTACACTCACAAAACAAGTCAAAGCTCTGGGCATAAACATTCCAGCATCCGATGATGATTTAAAGAAAATAGATGATTTATTAGGTTTCACTCCGGGTACTGTTGAAATGAAAGTTGTTGGAGATGCAGTAGCAGATTTTGTACACAAATATAAATTGTATCACTCGACAACTAATTGCAAAGGCCTTATTTATAATGATCCACACGGATATGTGCTTTTAATGTATCCTCCATTTGTAAATGTGACCCCTATAGCATGGGCAGAAGTAAGAACAATAGGTGTTAACCCAAGTCAAATAGAATGGAATAATTTGCGTAACTTAGCCAAAGTTAATTTCCCAGAAAAAACTCTGGATGTCAAAACAAGAAAAATTGCTTATAAAGTTCCTCAAGGTCATGGTTCGAAAAAAGGCCTACGAACCATGACAAGCAAAGATTTTGTTGCTTTTATTAAAGATGTAAAAGATAGAAAAAAACTAGTCAACGGTACAAGTAATGAATACGAAGAATTAAAAGATGCTTTAAGTTTCTTAAAAGAAAAAAATCTTCCAGTAAATTTACTGTTCACAAAAATGCCAGATTCTACGATTAAAACTTTTGGCGCTAGTGCTTTGCTATCATTAATCTATGAATATTCAAATGCTAATCTTGACAATAATCCCGCAATTATCAAAATACTTAATGCACAAAAAGATGACCCATATGGAAACGCCAGTCAAGCTTATGCGTTAGTTGGAAAAATGACATCAAAACCAGAGGCAATACGAGACCATATTCTATCGGCATTTGACAAGATGCCAAACATCAGAGAAATTAATTTGCACATGAAAAACAGAGGGCACTCTGAAGATGAAATGATTAAAGTACTTGCAGATTTTATTGAAAGAGCAGAAAAATTTGGTAAATCAGTAGATATTACACAAATAGCAAACTTTAATCCAAAATTATTTATTAAGATTGTTGCCGATAAAGGAACTATAACAGATAAAGATGTATATAGAGCGGTTTCAAATACTTCGTTCTACTCAAAGAACGATGTGGAGGATTTTATAAAATATTTAGTAGATTTAAATAATCCTCTTGTCTTCACACAGGGAAAAGCCTATCAACAAATATTGAAGAAATTAATTGAAAGCTCTGATGTTTATTTAACTGTCGAAAATATTGAAAAATTAATTCCTGCACAAGAAATAAAAGATTATTTCAATGATCCAGCAAATGCTGACAAGGAAAATGGATATGCATATCAATTAAGACTAACTACAGTCATGCTTCTTATTAAATACAAAGAAGAAATAGGCGATAAAGCTTTCCAAAATATAATAGAAAATTTCCCAGATTTAAGTGTTAAAGACAACGCCCTCATTTTGGATGCTCTAATTGCTAAATTAAAAACATCCAAAAAAACTATGACATACGATCAGATTAAAAAAATTATTGATGTATGCCATAATCTTTCAGGCGGGGGCAGAGAAATAATAAAAATGCTGCCTGAAGAATATTTTACAAATCTTACCGACGATGAAGTAAGATACCTTTTGAATAAGGTTGATAGATTTGAAAACGAACAATATTTAGCCCAAAAAATTATTGCAAGTAACAACAAGATTTCTGAAGAATTAAAAGATTATTTAAACAAAATAAATAATTCGACTGCTAGTGACAGTCCAATTTTAATGCCGACAACAGAAGATGTAGAGGCGCTATTTGGAGATAAAATTACAAAAGGCGGTAGCATAAGTACTTGGGTGTCAAATCTTAGATCACAAGCTTTCAAAGATAAAAATAAAACACAGCAAGACATTGATGCTATAAATTCTGTATTTGAATCTTGGCTGATAGGAAAACTTAGTAAAATAGAATATACAAATACCTTACATGCAAGTATTATGGAGTATTTGCTTAGGGGTCAAAATATTAATATTAAGAATATACTTATGGCCATGCCAGAAAAAGGTATCGAAATAATAACCAGTAATCCAAATAACTATACCAGTTTTAAAAATCTTATTCTTCAGTTAAAATCTAAAATGAGCCAATCTGATTTAGACGAACTGGCAACACATTTTGTTGCTATTGTTTTGCAAAATCCCAAACTCAAAGGTCTTGCCAAAACCATACCCTTAATTTTTGGCAAAAAAGGCGTTGTCTACAGATAAAATTTTTGCTTGATTTAGTTTACTTCAACTGTATCATTTGAATTGGAAAGATTCCCATTCAAGGAGCATGTCATGAGAGCTTACCTTCCTACAATCATCGGTGTTGTATTAATGGCCTCGATTGCAGGCAACATAGGCCAGTTCTATAGCCAGAAAAGGACTGAGTTCCTCCTTCAGCTGGAAACGAAAAGAAACGAAATTAATGCTGACCAAATCAACGAGATGATTTCTTCTAGGAACGGATCAAGTGCTTTTGGCAACCCAGTAATGGATGCACAATTTGCTGAAAATCAAGGATATATCAGGGGCATACAAAGTGTAGTCAATAAGGTTACACCCCAAGAATCTGAAATTAGTAGCATATGGCATGCAGGTTACTACAGAGGCATGGAACAGACCGATTTTGTTGGGGAATTGCAGTACGAAAAAGGCTATGGGGCTGGTTTCACGGCTGGCCAAAGAGAAAACATGAAGGCCATAAATACTATTATCAGCAGCGGAGACAACATTCAAAGCGCTCTGAAAAAATTTGCTGATGATTTGCAACAAAAAAATGACGAAGCAAAAGAAAAGCCAGCAAACCTTGAGACTAAAATCCCAGAACAACCAAAAAAATAGCAAAATTTTTAAAAAAGCACCCCACTTGCTTGCTGCAAGTGGGGTGCTTTTTTTATATATATAATATGATTAGAGATAAGAAGCTTATAGTAGTAACTCCAGCAGGTAGAAAAAGATATATGGAGTTGTTGCAGCATTTTATAATTAATAATCCATTAGTAGATGAATGGCATATTTGGCAACACACAAACGATACTTCAGATATAGCTTATTTCAACACTCTAAAATCTCAATTCAAAAAAGTAAAAATAATTGCTATAAAAGAAACATTTGAAAGAAATAAAATATACAAGTTTGCTAAGTTTTGTATGGATAAAAATACTGTTTATATAAGGTTAGACGATGACATCGTTTGGATGTCTGACAATTCACTTGAAAAATTGGCTTTATATAGACTGGACCATGAGTTTCCTTTTATAATCTATGGAAATATAATCAATAATTCAATATGCGATTTCATTCATCAGAAGACTGGAGCATTTACTTGTGATCAATCAGTAGGATACTTATGTATGGATGATGTAGGATGGAAAGACCCACATGTAGCAGAAAAAAAACACCTGAATTTTTTTAAAAAATATTACGGCAACACAATCCATGATTACATGTTTCAAAAATGGTCTTTGACCGGATTTGAAAGATGTTCGGTAAATGTAATCTGTTGGACAGGAGAATTATTTCAAACATTTAATGGTCAAGTAGGACAAGATGAAGAGCATTGGTTGGCTGTTGAGGCTCCTATGAAATATGGCAGATATAACGAAATTTGTGGTCAAACTTTATTTTGTCATTTTTCATTTTATACACAACGAGGTTATCTAGATTCAACAAACATACTTTCTAAATATAGAAAAATAATAGACCCAAGGGGACTAATGTTCACCAAGAAATGCAAAATTTTCTTCTAATAATATGTAAATAACTCAAGAGCTTATATTAATGACAAAAAACGATAATAAAACAAATGAAGACATAAGAGATGAAAAAAAAGAATTTGCATCTCTTTTGGATATGATTGCACCGCATGGACAACCAACACCGAGTGATTCGGAGTTTGTTGCATTTTCTAAAGGATACAAAACGCCAGACGATACTATTTTCCCGCAAGCGCCTGTTCCCGGCCCCATAGCGCCCGGACCAGTAGCTCCCGGACCTTCACCAACACCAACACCCGCTCCCGCTCCCGGTGCCCCTATTGTACCTGTGCCGACACCCACACCCACACCGGCTCCGTTTGTCCCTCCACCAACTCCTGTCCCTGTCCCGACCACATCATCTTATTACTTGTATGGATTCGGGAATAATGCAAACGGACAATTAGGAGATTTAACAACTACGAATTCATCCAGTATAGTTCAAGAAGCAACTCTAAGCAGTAAGTGGATTGACTGGGCTGATGTCTATGATTGGATTGTTACATTTAACAACTCTACTTATGCGATAAAAACAGACGGGACTCTCTGGTCATGGGGGAACAACGCATATGGCAAATTAGGATTGTCAGATGTAGCACATAGAAGTTCTCCATGCCAAGTGGGAACCGATACAACTTGGTCCTTTGTTTCTGCTGGCTACCATCACGCAGCTGGAGTTAAAACAGATAGCTCCCTTTGGTTGTGGGGACGAAACACAGAAGGTCAATTAGGAGACAATACAACTACGCATAGAAGCAGTCCGGTACAAACCACTATGATTGGAACTTGGAAACAAGTTGCCTGTGGTAAAAACCATACTTTCGCTATATCAAATGCAAATAAATTATGGACTTGGGGAGACAATACATATGGTGGCTGCGGGACAAATGCTGCGACTGCTTCATATTCCAGTCCAGTTCAAGTCTTAGCCAGTCTAACATCTGTCAAAGCATGGGCTGGCTACAATACCGGAGCCGTTTTCACAGCAGAATCAGGTTTTTATTATTGGGGCAGAAATGATTACGGCCAACTAGGTTTATCAGATACGACACATAGAAGTTCCCCAACACAGATGGGGTATCAAAATAGCTGGAATAATTTAGCTTTTGGTCAATTCCACACAGTTGCGTATGGTTCATATAATGGTTCTGGAAATGCTTTTTATACTTGGGGAAGAAACAATTTCGGACAACTTGGTAAAAACACAACGACTGACTCAAGCACACCAGCATTAACTGTTATTGATTATGTGGCAGATGATGGCTATGCAGTAGCTGCTTCTGCCGACTCATCATTTGTGGTCAGGAAAAACGGGACGATTTGGTCGTGGGGAAGAAACTACGGCAACTATTCTTTAGGACCGATAGGAAGCACAGGCAACAAGAGTTCCCCAGTACAAATTGTAAGTTCTTTCGTATGGCAAGATGTATCTGGTGGAAATAAATTCGCAGTCGCAACGACACAAAACTCAAGCAACTTGTTTGCAAGTGGTGATAACAGATATGGACAACTTGGGGATTCCTTTACAACGGCTACTTCAAGGCGGTACAACGATTTCAGACAAACATTCTCAAACGCTCCGACTTGGGAAAAAGTTTTTGGGTGCCACTACTTTTCTCTGGCAATAAAACAAGACTCAACCCTATGGTCATGGGGATTGAACACCTTTGGACAGTTAGGCACTAACGACATAATTAATAGAAGCATTCCAACACAAATTAGCGGAAACTATACTTTAGCAAGTGGTGGTCAGAGCCACGCTGGTGCTATTAAGTCAGACGGAAGTCTATGGATGTGGGGAGGCAATACTTTAGGTCAATTGGGAGATGCAACATTAACAAGTAGGAGTTCTCCTGTTCAAACAAGTGCTGGAGGCACAAACTGGAGCAAACTAGCTTGTGGCAATATTCATACAGGTGCAATAAAAACGGACGGGACTCTTTGGATGTGGGGAGCCAATGCAGGAGGAACCCTAGGTATTAACACAATAACAATTAGAAGTTCCCCTTCGCAAGTTGGCTCTGATACTACTTGGAAAGAGATTGCGTTGGGATTTGAACATACAGCAGCTATAAAGACCGATGGTACGCTTTGGACATGGGGGAGAAATACACTAGGGCAACTTGGTGATAATACAACAACAAACAGAAGTTCTCCGATTCAAACTGTAGCCGGTGGAATAACTTGGAGTCAAGTAGCATGTGGGCTACAACATACAGCAGCTATAAAGACCGATGGTACGCTATGGTCTTGGGGGAGAAACTATGATGGAGAGTTAGGGGATGCCACAACAACACATCGTAGTTCACCAGTTCAAGCAGCAGGTGGGGGAACAAATTGGACTTTTGTTTGTGCTCCAGTAGTTGTTGGAGCAACACTTGCTTTGAAAAACGACAATCAAATGTATGGCGCAGGATACTATTGGCCTAGCTACTATTCATCTTTTACACAATTCTATACTGGTTCAAAATCTTGGATGCGTGTAAGTAGAGGCGGGTATCATATTCTTGCAATTAGCTATGGTAAATCTCCGTCACCCTCTGGTCCCACCATGTACTGGCCTGATCCATTAAGCATAACTTCTGCAACTGCACTTTC
>Ga0315901_10003964_pt1 | contig 18818 bp, 12 predicted proteins | sample LakEriMetagenome_10_FD_203761 | JGI IMG/M metagenome (GOLD analysis project Ga0315901, IMG submission 203761) | Freshwater fungal communities from buoy surface, Lake Erie, Ohio, United States - Buoy 2 MA116 | ecosystem: Environmental > Aquatic > Freshwater > Lake | place: USA: Lake Erie, Ohio...
ACTTTCAGATAATTTTTGTAATAGATCAGGGCTAATGGTGAGTAAATCACAACCAGCTAATTCAATAATTTGTGAGGTGTTACGAAAGCTGGCACCCATGACTTCAGTTTTATAGCCAAACTTTTTGTAGTAAGCATAAATACGTTTTACGGACTGCACACCGGGGTCTTGCTCTCCACTAAATTCTTCCCCGCTAGCTTTCTTAAACCAATCATAAATACGCCCTACAAATGGCGAGATAAGTTGGGCGCCTGCTTCAGCGCATGCTATAGCCTGCGGCAAGGAAAACAGTAAGGTCATATTGCAGCGTATGCCTTCTTTTTCTAAGACTTCTGCTGCACGTATGCCTTCCCAAGTCGAAGCGATTTTAATTAAGACACGTTCACGTGATATGCCTGCTGCTTCATACAGCGCAATTAGCGTGCGGCCTTTTTCTATCGTAGCGTGCGTATCAAAAGAGAGGCGTGCATCAGTTTCAGTCGAAACGCGACCTGGAATGATGTCTAGAATTTTTAATCCAAATGCAATCAATAGATGGTCGATGATGACGCTAGTTGATTGACCTTTATGTGATTGCAATATCTGATCAAGTAGAGGCCTGTATTCCGGTTTTTGTACCGCTTTGAGTATGAGCGATGGATTCGTCGTCGCATCTTGCGGAGCAAATACTTGCATGCTTTGAAAATCGCCTGTATCGGCAACGACGGTGGTGTACTGCTTTAACTGATCCAACTGGTTCATAACAAATTACATTCAGGTGAGATTAAAAAATAATATTGTACGCAATATTAAACGCACAGTTAGATTTGCATAGTGATCAACTTGCTTGACGAGCTTTGGCAATCAAGCCGCTGGTTGAGCTGTCATGTTTACCTATTTCTGCTTGTGGTTCTAGTTCAGACAAAATTCGGTTTGCAAGAATTTTTCCTAACTCCACACCCCATTGGTCAAAACTATTTATATCCCACAGCACGCCTTGCACAAATACTTTATGTTCATATAAAGCGATGAGTGCGCCTAGTGATGCAGGTGTGAGTTTTTCTAATAGCAGCGTATTGCTAGGTCGGTTACCTGGGAAATGTTTATGAGCGAGTAGCGCTGAGATTTTTTCTTCAGGCTGTTGTTGAGCTTGCATGTCTATGCGGACTTCTTCTTCACTTTTGCCGCGCATGAGTGCTTCTGATTGTGCAAAACAATTCGCAAGCAAAGCTTGATGCTGTTGGTGATGTGTATGCGATGGTTTTATCGCAGTAATGAAATCAACGGGAATGACATCAGTCCCTTGGTGCAGTAATTGAAAATAAGCGTGTTGTCCGTTGGTGCCAGCGCTGCCCCAAATAATAGGCGCAGTTGGTGAATTAATCGCTTTGCCATCACGCGCCACGCGTTTGCCATTGCTCTCCATTTCCAATTGCTGCAAATAGGTTGGAAATAATTGTAAGTCTTGGTGATAAGGTGCAATCAGCTGTGAACTAGTTTGAAAAAACTGGCGATACCAGGTAGCGATGAGTGCCAATATCACTGGCATGTTGCGCTCTAGAGGTGCTTGTTGAAAATGCTTATCCATTGCATGTGCACCCGCTAAAAATTCACGGAAGTGCTGCATGCCTATAGCAATAGCCAGCGGCAAGCCTATCGCAGACCAGATGGAGTAACGACCACCTACCCAATCCCAGAACGGAAACATGTTATTGGTATCGATGCCGAATGCTGCTACAGCTTTTGCATTCGTAGAGACGGCAACAAAATGTTGCGCTAGTGAGGATAGTGAGCCATGTTGCAAAAACCAATCACGCGCTGCATGCGCATTGAGCATGGTTTCTTGCGTAGTAAAAGTTTTAGAAGCAATGATGAAGAGCGTGGTTTCAGGCTGCAAGCCATTTAGTTTCGCATCGATATCATGCCCATCTACATTCGACAGAAAATGAAAACGCAAATCAGTTTGCACAAAGGGTCGCAATGCAGCGCAAGTCATGGCAGGGCCTAGATCTGAACCACCAATACCAATATTCACAATATCGGTGATGCGTTTGCCGCTATAGCCTTGCCAACTACCGCTCCGTATCGCTGCTGAGAATGTGTCTATACGCGAGAGTACGGACTGTATATCTTGATTAATGTCTTTGCCATCTAGTATGCACTTTGCGTTTGAAGGTAAACGTAAAGCGGTATGCAGAACAGCACGGCCTTCAGTTGTGTTGATAGCTTCACCACGGAACATGGCATCGCGTTGTTCTTCCAATTGACATGCTCGTGCCCAATCAGTTAAGAGACTTATGGTTTGGTCATTAATATGGTTTTTAGAGAAATCTAAAAATAGACCGGCAGCTTCAAATGAAAAACGGTCAAAGCGTTTTGCATCACTATCGAATAGTGTGGAGAGTTGCCAATGTTGCGCTTGTTCATAATGTGAAGCGAGTGCTGACAATTGATCTGCTGGGCTAGTGTCTTGAGAGTGCTTGCTCATAGGTCGAGTTAGTAAGAGCGTTCTTTAGGGAATCGAATAACCGCACTATACGGGAAATGGGTGAATAGCCCAGATTCTACTGGCTTAGCAAGCAGGTGAATGACGGTAGCAAAATAGCTGACTTATCAAATTACCTGGCGGAAAATTTCTAATTTCCAGTAATTCCCTGCCCAAATTGGTAGACAGGCCCATGATGGCTTGCCATCACCCAGTACCCTCGAAACCACAAAAAGTGTTCGATTGATAACAAAAGTGTCTGAAAAATGCTATAGTTTGTTGTCAATTTAGAATTATTTCTCTGCTTAATAGCGTATCTGTGTTTTTCGCTAGCTTCTTCGGCAAGAGGAACTCAGGGTAAACAGGGGGAGGTGAGGTGCAAGTTTATTCAAATACCATCCGCGATTTATATGCATTAGCTGAATACGCCACGCCAGAGCAATTTCTGACGCAGGCGATTACCTTACTTAAAACTTGGATTCGTTTTGATGGCGTTCTGTTTGGAACTGGTGAAGCAAGATTGGTTAAAAATGAAGTCACTGCGTTAAATCCTAACCATCAAGAAATCGAACAGCAGCAAGAGCGGCAAGATCGACAAGCACAGCGAGAGCCCATTCCAGATTCTATTTTGTTCGGAAAAAACTCTCCCATAAAATTCAATGAAGATTTATTAGTACGTGGTTATCGTGATGCACCGCATGCGCCAGTGCGCGGTGGTATACGTAAAATTTATAGAAAGTCATCAAAGAAAAACAATAATGATCAAACTACTAGCACTAGAACTCGTCGATCCACTCATCCACTTTCATTAATTCAAGAATTAAATCTTTGTCATGTCATCGTCATTGGTGATGATGCTTCTAAAATTAAACCTGCACGTTGGATGGTGTTATATCGCCGACATGATGTGAGATTTTCTCCAAGCGATGCAGCACACTTACATGGACTTTGGACACATCTCTCACGTGCATTAGTTTTAAATCGTACGCGTCATCACCAACGTGAATCATTAGAACTAGATAAAAATGCAGCAGCGAGTGGTCTTATTTCTATGGAAGGCACTATACAAATCGCAGATGTACGTTTTTATGAATTATTAGATCATGAATGGCCTGTTTTGTCGCAGCAGTCCATACCTGAAATTGCGATGGAAGTACTACGAGCAGGTAAGGTTTTTCGGGGAGAAAAAATTGAAATCAGTCTTATACAAAGAAATGGATTTAATCGCTGCCGCATCATTTCTACCAAGACTTTAGATCTGTTGTCACCTCGAGAAATCGTGATAGCAAGACGATTCTCTACCGGCATGAGTCATAAACAAATTGCACGCGAGCCAGGTATTTCGTATCACACAGTAAGAAATCAGTTAGCGCATACCTATCGCAAACTGAAAGTGCACGACAAAGTATCACTGTATGACTTTCTCAGAATGAATGGTTTGAATAAGTAATCCTATAGAATATCGTCTGTATGGATTAAGGCGATATCACATGACACAAGATGAACTCAAACAAGCCGTGGCTCGTGCGGCCCTCAATTACGTGGTGGATGGTGCCATTATTGGTGTTGGCACTGGGTCTACTGCCAATTTTTTTATTGATGAGCTTGGTAAAATCAAACAGCGCATCAAGGGCGCCGTTGCATCGTCGGAAGCGACCGCAGCACGTTTGAAATCGCATGGCATCGCTGTCTTTGATTTAAATGAAATCACCCACATGCCAGTGTATATAGATGGCGCAGATGAAATTGATGCCAGTGGCGCCATGATTAAAGGTGGTGGTGGTGCGTTAACCCGTGAAAAAATTGTCGCCTCTGTTGCAGAGAAATTTATTTGTATAGCTGATGGCTCTAAGTTAGTTGAGGTTATGGGCACATTCCCTTTACCAGTTGAAGTCATACCCATGGCACAGGCGGTAGTCAGTCGTGCACTAAAAGCTATGGGCGCAACACCGATATTGCGTTTGAAAGAGGGTGTACCTTACGTTACAGATAATGGTTGCTTCATTATTGATGCTGCTGGTTTACGAATAACCCAACCTTCTATCCTTGAACAACAAATCAATGATTTGCCAGGTGTCGTCACCAACGGATTATTTGCACGGAAAGGTGCGAACGTGTGTTTGTTGGGTATGGCGGATGGTGTTAAGACAATGACGTTTTAAAAGCGATTGTATAAGCTTCATTGAAACAAATTCGCATGACGTATTTCACATGCTATAAATAAAAAACCCGCAAAGTATTGCGGGTTTTTTTATGCGGCTTAAATTTTATTCAGTCGGTGGTACGTAACCTTGCGCAGCATCCGCGCCATCACCAAAGAAATGCTTTTCCATTTGCGTAGCGAGATATTTACGTGCTCGTGCATCGGCTAAATTTAAACGATTTTCATTGACCAACATGGTTTGATGTTTTAACCATGCTGCCCACGCTTCTTTAGATACACTCTCCCAGATTTTTTTACCCAACTCACCTGGGTAAGGTGGAAAATCTAAACCTTCAACTTCTTTTTCTAATTTAATGCAGTGAACCATGCGCGCCATTGTGTTCTCCAGAACTAGAGTTTTTTAATTAATACCAGCGACTTGCGCTGCCAGTTATACATGTTTTGACGATTCTTAGGCAGATCATCAAAAGTGGCATTCACAAAGCCACGTTTTAAAAACCAATGTGCTGCCCGAGTCGTTAATACAAATAAATTTTTAAATCCTGCTGCTCGAGCACGATTCTCCATATGTTTGAGCAGTCTTTCACCATCACCTTGTGCTTGTGAATCTGGGCTAACAGTTAAGCATGCCATCTCCGCCATTTTTTCAGCAGGGAAGGGATACAGAGCGGCACAACCAAAAATCACGCCATCATGCTCAATCACGGAGAAATAATCAATTTCACGTTCGATTAATTCACGACCACGTTTCACCAGAGTGCCATCGGCTTCTAATGGTTCAATCAAACGCAGAATGCCACCTACATCTTCAATACTGGCTTCACGTAGGCTTTCCAAATTTTCAGCAGCGATCATGGTGCCCACACCATCATGCGTAAACACTTCTAACAGCACTGAGCCATCTCTAGCAAACGGCACAATATGTGAACGAGGAATACCACTCACACAGGCTTCTAAAGCATGGCGTAAATAAAACGCTGAATCAGCTGGCAAGCAGCCAGATTCCAAAACGGCTTGTGCTTGATGCGTAGAGAGTTCATGAATATCTTCTCCCTCTTGGTCTTGCATCATCGGTGTCTCGGAAAGAAAGATCAGCTTATCTGCTCTTAAGGCAATCGCAGCAGCCACAGCCACATCTTCCATCGCCAGATTGAATACTTCACCGGTAGGTGAGAAACCTAAAGGAGAAAGCAATACCAAACCGCCAGCATGTAAAATAGGATGAATCGCCTCATGCGCAATCTTGCGTGTCACACCAGTGAGCTCTAAATCCACGCCTTCAATAATGCCCATAGGGCGGGCAGTGACGAAATTGCCAGAAATAACCCTTACAGCTGCATTCGCCATCGGCGTATTCGGCAAGCCTTGGCTAAATGCGGCTTCAATATCCAGTCTGAGTTCACCCGCTGCTTCCATGGCGCATTCCAAGGCAGCTGTGGTGGTAATGCGCAAACCTTGATGCAGACGGGTTTCACATTGACGTAAAGCGAGCTGTTCTTCTACTTGCGGACGCGAGCCGTGCACGATCACGACTTTAATCCCTAAGGCATGCAGTAGTGAGAGATCATGCGCTAATACCGGCAGTGCACCCGCCTTGACGAGCTCGCCAGGAAAGGCGACCACAAAGGTCTTACCGCGGAAGGCATGAATATAGGGCGCGACTGAGCGCAGCCATGCTACGAATTGATTCGAGGTTTCCATGGGCGCATTATAATTCGCTCCGCCATGTACGCACCCGATTCCTCCGAAAAAACTAAGAACGCAGCAGTTGGCGCTACGCATCAAGCCCGCTCGCCCCGTAATCCCTTACCCGAGATACGCTTTCCTGAAGAGCTTCCGGTTTCCGCTCGACGTGAAGAAATCGCTGCAGCGCTAGCAAAACATCAGGTCATCATTGTTTGCGGAGAGACGGGCTCGGGCAAGACCACTCAATTACCCAAGCTGTGTTTAGCCATGGGACGTGGTGAGCACGGCTTAATTGGACACACCCAGCCACGCCGTATCGCAGCATCATCAACCGCAAAACGCATAGCGCAAGAGTTAGGCTCTGCACCTGGCGTGCATGCGGGCTTTAAAGTCAGATTTAATGACACCCTGACAGCAGGTGCGTGGGTCAAGCTCATGACCGATGGCATTTTGCTAGCAGAGACACAAGGTGATCCTCTACTCAAGCAATACGACACCATCATCATTGATGAAGCGCATGAGCGTAGTTTAAATATTGATTTCTTATTGGGCTATTTAAAACAGTTGTTGCCCAAGCGTCCAGATCTCAAACTCATCATTACCTCTGCCACGATTGATGCCAATCGGTTTGCACAACATTTTGGTAGTCCAGAACAACCGGCGCCTGTGATTGAAGTCTCGGGACGTTTATATCCGGTAGAGATTCGTTATCGTCCTGTTGAACCCGATGTGGTGATTAAGACTAACGTTTCACAGAGTGCGCAACAGCAAGCACAGCAAACCGCAAAACAAAAAAATAAAGAACAACGCGATTTAATGGATGCCATCGTCGATGCAGTCGATGAATTAGCTTTATTAGGTCAGGGTGATGTGTTGGTATTTCTGCCGGGTGAACGTGAAATCCGCGATGCAGCAGAAGCATTACGTAAACATCATCCTTCTCATGTAGAAATTCTTCCCTTGTTTGCACGTTTGTCAGCTGCAGAACAAGAGCGTGTTTTCAAAACCTCTAATGCTCGCCGTATTGTGTTGGCGACCAATGTCGCTGAGACCTCATTAACCGTGCCTGGCATACGTTATGTGGTTGATGCAGGTACAGCACGAGTAAAACGCTATAGCTATAGAAATAAAGTTGAGCAATTACAAATTGAACCGATAGCGCAATCCGCCGCAAATCAGCGTGCAGGACGATGCGGTCGTGTAGCCACTGGTGTATGTATACGTTTATATGAAGAACAAGATTTTTTACAACGTCCACCATTTACTGAACCAGAGATACTGCGTTCTTCATTAGCATCAGTCATATTGCGCATGAAATCCCTGCATTTAGGGGATGTAGAAGATTTTCCCTTTATAGAGCCACCCCTAGGTCGTGCAGTTGTCGATGGCTATCAATTATTACAAGAACTAGGTGCAGTCGATGAAGATAAACAGCTTACGAAATTAGGTAGAGAGTTAGCTACATTACCTCTTGATCCACGTATAGGTCGCATGATATTGGCAGGCCGTGATCATCTCTGTTTAACAGAAATGCTCATCATTGCTTCTGCACTTGCAGTGCAAGATCCCCGTGATAGACCGATTGAAGTGCAAGCTGCAGCAGATGAAGCACATAAAAAATTTGCCGATGAGAAATCCGAATTTCATAGTTATTTAAAAATATGGAATTGGTTTGAAGATGCAATAGACAATAAAAAATCGAATCGTCAGTTACAAGAACATTGTCGCGCACAATTTTTATCGCATTTACGTTTGCGTGAATGGCGCGATGTGCATAGCCAATTATTCACCATGGTGCGTGAGCAAGGTTGGCGACTCAATGAAACACCGGCCACCTATGAGCAATTACATTTAGCGCTACTCACTGGTTTGTTAGGTAATGTCGGTTTTAAGGCAGAAGATGAGCCACATTATCTTGGTGCGCGTGGGATTAAATTTCATATCTGGCCTGGATCTAGTTTGCAAAAAAAAGCAGGCAAATGGATATTGGCGGCTGAACTGGTTGATACCTCACGCCTGTATGCACGTAACATCGCGCAGATACAGCCTGAGTGGTGTGAAAAAGTAGGGGCACATTTACTAAAAAAATCTTGGGGTGAGCCACGCTGGGAGAAAAAAAGTGGACAAGTCTCTGCTTATGAACGCGCTACTTTATATGGATTAGTAATTTATAGTCAGCGTCGTGTGAATTATGGCAAATTCAATCCTGAACATGCGCGTGAAATTTTTATACGTGATGCACTAGCTGGTGCTGACTTTGAAACGCGCGCTCCGTTTTTTGCGCATAACCAAAAACTCATACGTGAGATTGAACATCTAGAACATAAATCACGGCGTTTAGATGTATTGGTAGATGAAGAATTAATCGCTGCAATTTACGATAAAGCGATACCTGCTGATATAAATAATGCAGTTGATTTTGAAAAATGGATACGGACTGCTAGCGCAAAAAATCCACGCATACTATATCTAGAGCGTGAAGATTTAATGCGGCATGAAGCAGCCGGTATCACCACTGATCTCTTTCCTAAAATGATGCGCAACGCTGGATTAGAAATGGCATTGACCTATCATTTCGAGCCAGGCTCATTACGTGACGGTGTCACCTTAGCCATTCCCTTATTTGCACTGAATCAGGTTTCGGCTGCACGCTGTGCGTGGTTAGTGCCGGGCATGCTGAAAGAAAAAACCCACTTATTACTCAAATCATTACCGCAAAAATTACGCCGCCATTGTGTACCCATACCTGAATACGCAGCGGGATTTTGTGATCGAATCGCAGCAGCTAAAAAATTCGGCCACGGTGAATTACTTGATGCACTGATTGCGGATATACGACAGCAAACTACGATTGCAGTAGCAAAAGCTGATTTCAAACCGGAGACCTTATCTGCACATCACTTCATGAATTTTAAAGTGATAGATGAGCATGGACGTCAGTTAGAAATGGGACGTAATCTCGCGCAATTACAATCTGAATTAGGCTTGCAAGCAAGAGAGCAGTTTCAAAAATTAGCAGAGCAGAATATCCCTGCTAGTGAGCAAGCTAAAGACCATCAAACAAAGAAAAATATAAACGACGAATTAACATCATCAACAACCTCAACATCATCAGCAAAAAAACAATCAGGTAGCGTCATTAATAACGCCGCCTATCAACAACTCACCACATGGTCATTTGGTGAGTTACCTGAATTATTAGAAATCCAACAGGGTAAGCAAACTTTAATTGGATATCCCGCTTTAGTAGACCGTGTCACGCACTGTGATCTAGAAGTATTTGATGATCCTAGTGAAGCTGCTATTTTGCATGTGCATGGTTTGCGTCGATTGTTTGCTTTACAGCTTAAAGAACAACTTAAGTATCTAGAAAAAAATGTCCCTGGTTTACAGCAAATGGGTATGCAGTTCATGTCATTGGGCTCGCAAGAAGAGTTGCGAGATCAAATCATTCAAGCCGGTTTAACGCGCGCATGTTTACAAGAGCCTTTACCTAAAAATTCAGGAGAATTTAATACACGGCGCGATGAAGGTAAGGCGCGTTTGAATTTATTAGTGAACGAGATCGCCAGATTGGTAGGACAAATTCTTGCAGAGTTTCATGGTCTTCCCAAAAAACTACAGGCAATTAAATCAGCACCACAAGTACAAGCTGATATGCACATGCAGTTACAGCAATTAATCGGAGCACGTTTTGTGTTGGAGACAGAGCATACACAACTTGCACATTTCCCTCGTTATCTAAAAGCCATGCAAGTTAGATTAGATAAGTGGAGAGCTGATCCTGCACGTGATACAAGATTGATGGCTGAGTGGCAGCAAGCTGCCATGTTATGGCAACGAGCAGCTAAAACACATGCTGCGCGTGATCCAAAAATGCAGGAATATCGCTGGATGTTAGAAGAGCTGCGGGTCTCACTATTTGCACAAGAATTGAAAACACCGATGCCAGTCTCTACTAAGCGCTTACAAAAAATGTGGGAAGCGATGCAGCGTTAAATAGGAGATGCATTAAAAACGAGAGATTGTCGTAAAATTACAGACTTACTGAAGTTTCACCTAAATTTTTGAACATCATTGACTTGCTAACATGACTATAAAATCTGACAAATGGATACGCCGTATGGCTGAACAAACGGGCATGATCGAGCCTTTCGAGCCCGGTCAGGTACGTGAAGCAAACGGACATAAAATAGTATCTTATGGCACCTCATCCTATGGTTACGACATACGTTGTGCGGATGAATTTAAAATTTTTACGAACATCAACAGCACCATTGTTGATCCTAAAAATTTCGATGAAAATTCTTTCGTTGATGTGAAGAGTGATGTCTGCATAATTCCTCCTAACTCTTTTGCTCTGGCGCGCACCATTGAATATTTTCGTATTCCACGCAGTGTATTGACAATTTGTTTAGGTAAATCGACTTATGCGCGTTGCGGCATTATTGTGAATGTCACGCCATTTGAGCCTGAATGGGAAGGTTATGTCACTTTAGAGTTTTCCAACACCACACCACTACCTGCAAAGATTTATGCTGGAGAGGGATGTGCACAAGTTTTGTTCTTTGAGAGCGATGAAGTATGTGAAACGTCGTACAAAGATAGAGGTGGAAAATATCAAGGACAACGCGGCGTTACTCTGCCTAAGACGTAAATTTAAATTCAATATAAAAAAAGGGAGACTGCAGTCTCCCTTTTTTATTGCCTGAAAATGCTAACGACACTCGCGCTTATTACTTAACGCAATCCACGTAATAACCTTTAACGCCATTCACCTCGGTTTTTACTAGTCCATGTACATCGGTTTCAAAACCTGGGAACTTCTCATTGAAGTCACGCGCAAAACGCAAGTAATCTACAATCGTTTTATTAAAACGTTCACCTGGAATTAATAAAGGAATGCCGGGTGGATAAGGCGTGAGCAAGATAGCAGTCACACGACCTTCGAGTTCATCAATGGCGACGCGATCAATTTCTCTGTGCGCCATTTTTGCAAATGCATCCGAAGGTTTCATAGCAGGCTGCATATCGGACAAATACATTTCAGTAGTCAAGCGTGCGACATCATGCGACTGATACATAGTATGAATTTGCTGGCAGAGATCACGCAAGCCAGTACGTTCATATTGCGGATTAGCGACTGCAAATTCAGGCAAGATGCGCCACAAAGGTTGGTTCTTATCGTAGTCATCTTTAAACTGCTGTAATGCAGTTAGCAGCGTATTCCAACGACCTTTGGTAATGCCGATAGTGAACATGATGAAGAAGGAATACAAACCAGCCTTCTCAACAATAACTCCATGTTCGGCTAAATATTTGGTGACGATAGAAGCAGGAATGCCGGTATCGCTAAACACACCATCAAGTGAAAGACCGGGCGTAACTATCGTTGCTTTAATAGGATCGAGCATATTAAAGCCCGATTCTATTTTTCCGAAACCATGCCACTCATCTTTGCCATTAATCATCCAGTCTTCGCGTGAACCTATGCCTTCTTCACAGAAATTCTCTGGACCCCAAACTTGGAACCACCAATCTTTGCCCCATTCTTGATCTACTTTTTTCATGGCGCGACGAAAATCTAGTGCTTCTAAAATACTTTCTTCTACTAGCGCGGTGCCACCAGGTGGTTCCATCATCGCCGCAGCGATATCGCATGAAGCGATAATGGCGTATTGCGGTGATGTTGAAATATGCATCAGATACGCTTCATTAAAACTGTCACGATCGAGTTGCACTGTTTCAGATTCATGAACCAGAATTTGTGAAGCTTGCGATAGACCTGCTAAAAGTTTGTGTGTTGATTGTGTAGAAAAAATCATGGATTTTTTCGCACGTGGTCGATCTTTACCAATAGCATGCATGTCTTTATAAAAATCATGGAAGCTAGCATGCGGTAACCAAGCTTCATCAAAATGCAGTGTATCGATTTCACCATCTAGCATGGACTTAATCGTTTCTACGTTATAAATCACACCATCGTAAGTAGATTGGGTGATAGTGAGTATGCGTGGTTTTTTATTTTTTGCTTCACGTGCAAAAGGATTGGCCTCGATTTTCTTCATGATGTTTTCCATCTTGAATTCTTCGAGAGGAATCGGACCGATGATACCTAAGTGATTACGCGTAGGCATGAGGAACACAGGAATAGCGCCACACATAATGATGGAATGCAGCACAGACTTATGACAGTTACGATCCACTACCACGATGTCACCTGGTGCAACGGTTGAGTGCCACACCATTTTGTTAGAAGTCGAAGTACCGTTCGTCACAAAGTAACAATGATCTGCATTGAAGATACGTGCAGCATTACGTTCAGAAGCAGCGACTGGACCTGTGTGATCAAGTAACTGACCTAATTCTTCTACCGCATTACATACGTCAGCACGCAACATATTCTCACCAAAAAATTGATGGAACATTTGCCCGATTGGAGATTTCAGAAAAGCGACTCCACCTGAGTGACCAGGGCAATGCCATGAATAAGAACCATCTTGTGCGTAATGCACTAAAGCGCGAAAGAAGGGTGGAGAGAGACCATCAAGATAAGCACGTGCTTCACGAATAATATGACGCGCTACGAATTCTGGTGTGTCTTCAAACATATGAATGAAGCCATGGAGCTCACGCAGAATGTCATTCGGAATATGGCGTGAGGTACGAGTTTCACCATAAAGATAAAGAGGGATATCCGCATTCTTATAGCGTATCTCTTCTACGAATGCGCGTAATGACTTTAGTGCGAACTCGGTTTCTTCTGGAGAGCCACCACCAAATTCTTCATCATCAATTGAAAGAATGAATGCAGAAGCACGCGATTGTTGTTGAGCAAACTGCGATAGGTCGACATAGCTAGTCACACCCAACACTTCCATCCCTTCTTCTTCCATAGCATCTGCGAGCGCTCGTATGCCTAAACCTGAAGTGTTTTCAGAGCGAAAATCTTCATCAATAATAACGATGGGGAAGCGGAATTTCATGGGTTCTCCGGATGACGGCAAGGGTCAAAAAAGCGAATGCGGGATTTTCTCAGATAAGCGGGCAGCGTGGGGGAGAAACTGCAGCTAAAAAAGCGATTACTTGCGCTGATAGATAGCAAAAGCGTAATCAAAGCCGTTGCTCTCTGAATGATGGACTTCGCGTGAGTGGGCTACCCACTGATTTTTATCAAAGGCAGGGAAATAGGCATCACAGTCGAACTCAGCATCAATCTCAGTAATGATAAGGCGCGTAGCGAGTGGCAAGGCAGAGCTATAGATTTGTGCGCCACCAATCACAAAACATTCACCCTCACCTGCGAGAGCAATGGCAGCATCTAGAGAGAGCACGGCTTCAACGCCTGCATGCTTCCAATCAGGATTGCGTGTGACAACAATATTACGGCGATTGGGTAAGGGTCTACCTATGGAATCAAAAGTCTTGCGTCCCATGATAATTGGGTGACCAGTGGTCGTGCGCTTAAAAAAAGCGAGGTCTTCAGGTAAACGCCAAGGCAGGGTATTGTTAATCCCTATCCCACCTTTACGGTCAGTGGCAACAACAAGCGTTAAGCTAGCTGACATGATGTTGGTCTTTACACTGCGACTGGCGCTTTAATTGCTGGATGAGATTCATAGCCTATGATTTCTATATCGTCAAAACGATAATCAAAAATCGATGCAGGCTTGCGTTTGAGGTGCAACTTAGGTAAGGGCAGAGTGTTGCGTGATAACTGTTCACGCACTTGATCCAAATGATTCGAATACAAATGACAATCACCACCAGTCCAAATGAATTCGCCGACAGATAAACCAGTTTGTTCTGCCATCATATGCGTGAGCAGTGCGTAGGATGCAATGTTGAAAGGCACACCTAAAAAAATGTCAGCACTACGCTGATACAACTGGCAAGAGAGTTTGCCATCAGCGACATAAAATTGGAAAAATGCATGGCAGGGTGGCAGCTTCATGCGCGGAATATCGGACACATTCCAAGCAGAGACAATTAAGCGTCGTGAATCAGGATTAGTTTTAATCTGCTCGACGAGTTGCGCAATCTGATCGATATGACTGCCATCGGGTGCAGGCCAAGAACGCCATTGCGAACCATAGACTGGCCCTAAATCACCATTTGCATCGGCCCATTCATCCCAGATAGAGACACCGTTATCTTTTAGGTATTTGATATTGGTAGAGCCGGCTAAAAACCAAATCAGCTCATGAATAATCGATTTTAAATGCAGTTTTTTTGTGGTGACCAGAGGGAAACCCTCTGCTAAGTCAAACCGCATTTGATAGCCAAAGACAGAGCGTGTGCCGGTACCGGTACGATCGGTTTTGGTGGTGCCATGTTCATAGACATGGCGCATAAAGTCGAGATAAGGGCGCATGGGATCAAGCAGGAAATAAGCCGCTATTTTACCCTGCTTGCTCCTTAATTTAGATTCATTCCGAACGGCGTTATGAAAACATTAATTTATGAATTGAACTGTAAAGCAGCCAGACTGGCATATAAACCATTCTGCGCAACTAAGTCATGATGCGTGCCCGATTCCACTACGCGACCCTGATCTAAAACAAGAATGCGGTCTACCCGTTGCACCGTAGCGAGTCTATGCGCGATGACTAAAGTGGTTCGTCCTGCCATCGCAGCTTCTAAAGCATGTTGCACTAAACGTTCAGATTCAGCATCCAGTGCACTGGTCGCTTCATCGAGTAAAAGTAGGGGAGGATTTTTAAGTAAAGCACGTGCAATCGCAATACGTTGACGCTGACCACCTGAGAGCCTGACACCGCGTTCACCTAAAAATGATTGATAGCCTTCAGGTAAGCGTTCAATAAATTCATGCGCTGCAGCTAATGTGGCAGCAGCCATCACTTCTTCATCCGTTGCATCAGGTTTGCCATAACGAATATTTTCCATCGCATTCGCAGAAAAGATCACTGTATCTTGTGGCACGATACCTATCGTGTTGCGCAAAGTATGGAGATCGAGTTCCTTAATGTTCACGCCATCTAAGGTAATGCTGCCTGCTTGCGGATCATAAAAACGCAATAGCAATTGAAACAGCGTCGTCTTTCCTGCGCCCGAAGGTCCTACGATAGCGATTGTTTCACCAGGAGCGATATCAAGCGAGAGTGCTGATAAGGCAGACGTATCTGGTCGTGATGGATAATTAAAAAACACATCACGCATTTGTAGAGCAGCACCTTGCTTTGCCAACACTGGTAAAGCGACAGGATGCAAAGGAGAAGTAATGGGTGAACGTTCTGCTAACAACTCCATCAAACGTTCACTTGCACCTGCAGCGCGCTGTGCATCACCTATCACTTCAGATAATGCACCGACCGCACCGGTGACAATCGCTGCATATAAAATAAACTGACTCAACTCACCGCCACTCATGCCGCCATCCATCACAGCATGTGCACCTAGCCATAGCACAAATACGATAGCGCCAAAAATCATGAGTATGGCCATCACTGTCAAAATAGAACGGGCGCGTATACGATTAATCGCAGTAGTAAAAGCTTGTTCGACTGCTCTACCAAAACGTTGTGCTTCAATTTTTTCGTGGGTATAAGCTTGAACTATCGTTACCGCATTTAAAATCTCACCTGCTAAACCAGAAGCATCAGCGATTCTGTCTTGCGAAGCGCGTGAAAGTTTTCTGACACGACGCGCAAAAATAATAATAGGAACTAATACAGCAAGCAGCATCACGATAATGATAGAAGTCAGTTTTACGCTCGTGATCAACATCATCAACAAACCACCAATTAAGAGCAGTATGTTGCGTAAAGCCATAGAGATACTGGTACCAACTACGGTTTGAATTAATGTGGTGTCAGTGGTTAAGCGAGAGAGGACTTCACCGCTTTGTGTCGTTTCAAAAAACTGTGGGCTTTGTTGAACTACATGGGCATACACTGCCCTACGTATATCTGCAGTCACACGTTCACCCAACCATGACACAGTATAAAAACGTGCCGCTGTAGAGATGGCTAACACACAAGACACACCAAACAATCCCAGAAAATAATAATTCACATGACTAGCATGATCGGGATTGCCAGCAGTGAAACCTAAATCAATTAACTGACGAAATCCATACGGAATAGTGAGTGTAGAGGCAGCGGCAATGACTAAGGCAATCGTTGCATAGAAAAATTGTTTTTTATAAGGCGAGAGAAAAGGTAGTAATACTGCTAGTGTTTTTAATCCGCTTTTTGCTTTTGGTCGTTCAGTTTTTGTGTTCATAATTTGAGTGGTTTAACATAGCCTGTCATTTCTAAATAGCCTTTTCCTACTGGCTTTTTATCGCGCTCTACACGTATACCACCTTCCCAATATACCGAGCCAGTAGTGCGTCGCACATCGAGTTCTTGATCATCTTGCAAAGGAATGAGATCCCATGTGCTCGTTCCAAGTTGTAATTGCAGTGCAACGGGATAACGTGCCTGCGTGCGTGGTGAAGTCCATGTGCGTAGCGGTGTAAAACGTATCTCTTTATCTGCAAAGTGCTTAAGCTTACCTTGTGCATCACGCAGTGCGGCATGTTGCCACAAAATGCCGCCATCTTTTTTTCGTATACGGAAAGCCATTAAAGCGGAGCCATCATCGAGATTAATACCAGTCCAATCCCAACCGACTGCAAGAGGATCTAATACGGTACTAGACCATTCATGATCTAACCAAGCTTGTCCGTTAACAGCGATTTTTTTATTGCCAGATTGTAGGCTACCGCTCACTGCGAGATGTGGTTCACTGTAATAGTAACTAGCTTGCTCCGGCTTGGGACCTTTACGGGAATAACCTTGATCACCCTGTAGCAGCATAGCTTGTGTGGGTTGTAAGCGCAGTGTTAAATTAAATTCACGGGCTAGTATGTGTACTTGATAGATACCATTTTTTTCGCGCTTAAGATTCCATTGATGTAGCTTGAGATTGGTATCGCCGACTTTAGCTTCTGCAATACCAGGATAAGCACGTGCAATTTTTTGATCATGCTGTAATTTACCTTTGCTCGTATCCGAAATAGCAGCATGCGCAATAATTAATTGCTGAGGCGCGAATTGACTAGGATTGTCTCTATCATGCAAAGTCGCCGAGCGAAAAAAAGTTACCTGAAAACCTAGCGTTTGATGATCTGGTGTTTGTAACCATCCAGTGACATACCACCATTCAGTACGAAAATCTGGATGCGCACCCCTATCTTGCGGGAACTGTAATGTGTGATGCGGCAGCACCTTAGCAAACACAGGTGCTCTGGCTTGTGATGAAAGTGGACCTATTAAAAAAACACATAGGATCCAGTACAGATACTGTTGTAACCGCTGTTTCACCAATCCTCCTTCACCGTGCGTAAGGCACTACCTGAAATAGCAAATCGCCCTGATATCAACGCAGTAAGTGCAGCAGAGATAAATAAAATACTTGCTGTAGTGAGTAATAAATTCCATGGAATATGTAGTTGCATAGTCCAATGGAAGGATTGTGGATTCACGATAAAAATTAAAATTAGGCTGATGCAAAGTCCTAGTATTGACCCGACTACAATTGCCATGCTCGTTAAAAGAGCACCTTCACCAGCTAACAAGAAAAGAATTTGTTGGCGCGTGACGCCTAGGTGACGCAGCATACCAAACTCTTTTGCGCGTGCTAGTGTTTGTGATGAAAAACTAGCGGCAACACCAAACAAACCAATGATGATAGCGACGGCTTCTAAGACATAGGTAATAGCAAAGCTACGATCAAATATTTTCATACTAATTTGCTGAATTTCGCCAGGCTCTGCAAATTCTAGTGCAGTGCTAAATGACAATGCTTGTAGCTGCTTACGCACTTGAGTTGCATTGCTAGAAGAGGCAATCCACAGCGACATATCATTAATCGTCTTATCACTCGTTAAATTCTGATAATCATCCAAGCGCATTTGAATTGATCCAGATTGTCTTGCATAGTCGCGCCACACACCTGCAATAGTAAAAGCATGTAACTTTCCAGCTAAAGGAAGTTGAACGACTTGTGCTTTTTTCCATCCATATAAATCCACCATCGCTTCAGAAATCCAAATCGGATACTGAATATCAGATAAAGCTGGCTCGATTAAAGGCAAGTTGCGCTCTATCGATTGTTGATTGATAGAGCGTGCAATCACTGCGACGGCAGGTTTGGATGGATCAAGTAAGAGGGAAAAATGTCGCGTTTTTTCTGTGCGACTTAAGTTAGGCAAGCTAGATATTTTTTCTTGTTCATGGACTTGCAATACACTTTGTTCACCACCACTCACAGTGCGTACATACATATCGGCGGACAGTAATTGCTGTAACCATGTATCAACTGAAGTACGAAAGCTCGATACCATAATCGCCATTGCTACCATGAGTGAAAAACTGACTAAGACACCAGAGAGTGCAATCGAAGCCTGACTAGGTGCATTCGCTAATCGTGTGAGTGCAAGACCTGTCATCACACCCAGCCATCGACGTGCTAACAATTTAAAGACAGTAGCAGCAA
>Ga0315901_10003969_pt1 | contig 18801 bp, 25 predicted proteins | sample LakEriMetagenome_10_FD_203761 | JGI IMG/M metagenome (GOLD analysis project Ga0315901, IMG submission 203761) | Freshwater fungal communities from buoy surface, Lake Erie, Ohio, United States - Buoy 2 MA116 | ecosystem: Environmental > Aquatic > Freshwater > Lake | place: USA: Lake Erie, Ohio...
ATAATTCCAGGTATCGAAAATTCCAAGAAACGCGAAAATATCATCTATATTCCAGAACATATTCAATATTATTTGGATATGTTATAGAATTTTATTATAATAAGTTATGACAGTATTTTTAGTAGATTTAGAATCAATACCGACACGATATACATGTGAATGGAAGACACATGTACCAAAACTATTACGCGATAATGGATTCGATGTTCATGTTGTAGAAGGAGATCAGTTTATTCCAGAATCAACAACACCAGGTGCTTTTTTGAATTTCGGCGGCACTAATATGTATAAAGCAACTCAGGTACATAAATTAGCAGAAATATTTACTAAAGGATGTATTAAGCCAGGAGATCACATTATTTTTACAGATGCTTGGCATCCAGGTATTATTAATGTAAAATATATGAGCGAGCTTCTAAATATTCCCGTTGTAACGCACGGACTTTGGCACGCGGGTTCATATGACCCAAATGATTTTTTAGGTCGTCTCGTAGGAGATAAACCATGGATTAGACACGCTGAGCAAGCAATGATTGCAGCATTTGATCACAATTGGATTGCAACTAAGGCACATTTTGATTTAATTAATAAAACATATGATATCTTTTTCAACCCGACATTTAATAAAACGGGCTGGCCTATGGAATATACAAGAAGCATGATTGCGCCAACTCTATGGCATAAAAAACAAAATATCATTGTGTTTCCACATCGAATTGCACCAGAGAAACGTTTAGATTTATTTCAAGAATTGGCAGCAAGACCAGAATTGTCACATTATCAATTTTGCGTAGCAATGGAAATGAATTTAAATAAAACAGAATATCATGATTTGCTTCAAAGATCTAAATTTGCAGTTTCATTTGCAGATCAAGAAACATTAGGCATTTCTATGTATGAATCGGCTTGTGCCGGTGCATGCCCAATTGTTCCAAATCGTTTATCATATACAGAAATGTATGATCCGCTGTTTAAACAAGCAGACAGCATCGACGAAGCAGTTGCAGCAATATTGAAATATGAGCAACGAGATATGTCAGAAGCAATTGCACAAATGGCATTAAAATTACATAATAACTTTTTTTCAGCAACACACTTAATCAATAATTTAAAGGAATACAATGAGCGATAACAAAAGATTCATATACTTTCCATCTTTATCTGCAGGATCTATGGTTTCTGCATTTAAGAAAGATATGAAGTTTGACAATGGCGATCCAGTAAAGTTTTTTGATTCTCGTTATCCAGAAAAATGGCGCCATCCATATTTCTTGATTACTGCGGGTCATCATTACAAAAAAATGGATTTCCGTGATCAATTAGGATTAGAAAAAGATGTACTAGTATTTGGTGACTCTGGAGGTTATCAGATTGCAACCGGTGCATTACCATATAGTAATGAATTACGAGAAAAGATCTTTCATTGGTTAGAAGCCAATTCAGACGTTGCTGCTAACTTAGATATCCCACCTAAGACAAAGTATCGAAATAAATTTGCAGAATGTGCAGATATTAGTTATGATAACTTTGCTTATTTTGAAAAACATCAAAGTGGTAAGACAAAATTTCTTAACATGTTACAGGGATCTAACACAGATGAGTATACATGGTGGTATCATAAATTTAAGCATTTTGATTTCCAAGGATGGGCCATCGGCGGCCCGCAAAAATTAGTAGACTTTATGTTTGCGGTATCTTTGATGCTTAAAGAACGCGAATTTGAAAATCAACGATTGGAATATGTCCACTTATTAGGAATTAGTAAAATATCTGATTTTTTCATTTTAGCAACATTGCAAAAATTAATGAATAAGCATTATGGTAATAGAATCTATATAACAACGGATTCTAGTTCACCAGGACAATATCCAGTATTTGGAACATATCTCCATTCAACAAATTACAAGTCACAAACATTCTCAGAATTATATTTTCCTAAAAATGCTGAATATCGCAGACAAGCACATATTCGTCAAGGTAAAACGGGAGAAGTTGCAATTGACTTAACTCAACATGTACCTTGTGCAATGGGTTGTCCAGCTTGTTCAGATTTCACTTATGAATTATTAGGTGGTAAGACTGATGCAGGCTTAGATCGTTATTCACAAGAAGCTATGCCTAGAATGGTTGTTCATAATACACATTTGTATGTTCAAGCTGCAAATGAAATCAATCAAATGGTAGACAGTCACGTAGAATTGTTAGAAACAGTGATACCTAGAGACTTATATGATGTAATTCTTTCATTACACGAAATGTTTGCAGATCCAGAAGCTGCACCACAAGTTTATGAAAAATACATTAAAACATATAAAAAATTCGGTGGAAGTAGTATTTCGACTACCGATGCAGAAAACTTTAATAAATTCTTTACATTTTAAATCGGAAAACAATGGAAAAAAGCAAGTTACAATCATTTATCAATCGTTATTATTTAGCAGGAAATTGCGAAGCGGTTACGTTAAAAGAAGCAGAACAATCAATTACTTGTGAGTTGATTGATATGGATCAAACCGTAGTTGGTAAGATCAAATGGAATACAACACCTTTTATGAAAGGTATGTTGGGTATTAATCATACCGGTGCATTAATTAAAATGTTAGGAGCTGTTGGAGAAAATATCAATATTGATGTTAAAGAAGCAGCTGGTAAGAATTATGCAATGAAAATTTCAGAAGGAACAACTCAAGCAACTTTTATGTTAGCTGATACGACAGTTATTCCGGCAGTACCAACAATTAATGCAGAACCTGAATATCAAGTACAGATTGCAGTAAATGAAGAATTTATTAGCAAATTTATCAAAGCAAAAAATGCATTACCAGATGCTAAAAACTTTGCGGTACAAGTTCAAAATGGAATTGTTAAATTTATTATTAACTATACCACAGTTAATTCTGATAATATTACATTTGAAGTTGGCAGCACGCCTGGTGCAGATATGGACCCAGTTTGTTTTTCTGCAGATAAATTAAAAGAAGTACTTGTAGCAAATCGCGGAGATGTAGGCCAATTACATGTATCGCCCGATGGCTTATCTCGTATTGATTTTGTTGGATCTGATTTTGAATCTAGTTATTGGTTGGTGATGCTCCAGAATTAATATGATAGTAAAGATAGTAAACAAATCAAGCAACGCACTTCCTCAATTTGAAACCGGGGGAAGTGCTGGCGCTGATATTAGAAGCAATCAGCGAACCACTATTCAACCAGGAAGCTTTGAATTAATTAAAACTGGTTTATTTGTAGAAATACCTTATGGATATGAAATACAAATTCGTCCGCGCAGCGGATTGGCATTGAAACATGGAATTACTGTATTAAATTCTCCGGGAACAATTGATTCCGATTATCGTGGCGAAATCGGTGTTATTTTAATTAATCATGGCACAGTACCTTATGATATCAATGTAGGAGACCGAATTGCACAAATGGTATTGTCAAAAGTAGAGCATATACAGTGGCACGCATTGGGCAGTCTTGATTCTGGTACAAAACGAGGAGAAAAAGGTTTCGGATCAACAGGTAAATAACAATGAAAAAATTTAAAGCTGAACTTAAGTGGTGGATGATTAAACATATTATTATTCCAAGTTTAATAACAGATGATCAATTAACACCTACACAAACTGAAATATTTAAATTATATTTTGATTTAGATAAAGATGATAGTGTTACAGATTGGCGAACACGAAAATTAGTTTCATACTTATTATATCGTGCATTACCTATATACATATTAGTAGCATTAATGGGTAAATCAGTACAAATAAAAACAAAAGTTGATTTATTAAATTTAAAGACAATTATCGGCAATGATTTTTATAAAAATTATTTCATGAAAAATATTGATTCAACTTGGATTAGAGAAAAATGGTATATTAAAAATAAATTACCAATAATTGCAAGAATTAACAATGAAAATTACGTTGTTGATGGAAATCATCGTTTAGCACAACAAATAATACACAATGAAATACGATACAATTATATAGAAGTTAACGGTGGTTGGTTATCATTATACTTAAAATATCGTATTGGAATTTAAAAAATAAAATTATGATAGGAAACGTAGAAAATACACTTTGGGTAGAATCATTTCGCCCAGACACATTAGAAGGATACATTGGCAATGAACACATTATTGAAAAAGTTAAAATTTTCATTGCAAACGGCGATGTACCGCATTTATTGTTTTACGGATCCGCAGGAACTGGTAAGACTACCTTGGCAAAGATTATTGCAAATAGTGTTGATGCTGATTTGATGTATATTAATGCATCAGATGAAAACTCAGTAGATGCAGTTCGTGATAAGATTAAGCGTTATGCATCAACAGTAGGTTTCCGTCGTTGGAAAATCATTATCCTAGATGAGGCAGATTATTTAACGCCGAATGCACAAGCTGCTCTTCGAAACTTAATGGAGACTTATAGCAAAACAACGCGATTTATTCTAACATGTAATTATGTTGAAAAGATTATTGACCCAATTCAATCACGTTGTCAGACATTTGCAATTACACCTCCAAATAAAACAGATGTAGCAAAGCGCTTGGTTACTGTATTAGAAGAAAAGGGTGTTCAATATGATATCAAAGATATTGCAGCAATTATCAATGCATCGTATCCAGATGTCCGCCGAGCAATTAATGCAGCTCAAGCATCAGTAGTAAATGGAGTATTGCAATTGGATAAAGCAAGTGCAATTCAAGCAAATTACATGACCGAAGTTTTAGAAATGCTTAAAAATGCTAAAGATAAAAAAGCAACTTTTACTAAGATTCGACAATGTATCGCAGATAGCAAAGTTAAAGACTTTACTCCATTATATACATTTTTATATGACAACTTAGATGATTTTGCTCATGGACATATTGCACCCTGCATTTTGATTATAGCAGAAGCACAATTTAAAGATGCTAGTGTGGTTGATAAAGAAATCAATATCATGGCAATGTTTGTTAATTTGTTAGGCGAAATCTAATGGCAGAAGCATATCACAAAGATTTAGTTACAATTGTGTTTAAAACATCAACTCGTAGCAATGCAAAATGTAAAATAAAGTCATTTCGCAATAAATCAATTGATGATATTCTGAACGCAAAGCGTATTATCGGTATTCCAGAAAATGCAGTGATATTAGAAATGGGAATGGGTATACAGTTAGAACAACAATATCGTAAAAAATACAATTTATAATGGCCGAAGAAAAACGTAAAGCAGCTACAATGTTTGATTTTATTGATGGGGTAACTCATAAAAAGAAAGAATGGTCAAAATGGTCTGATGTAGATCAAAAAGCATTCAGCCCTTACATGATGAATCGATTCTTATCAATGCGAATGGAATTAACAGAATTAATCAACGAATTCCAAACATATACAATTGGATTACTTCGTCCGCAAGAGACATACAAATTGTATCATGAATTACTGCCAAATAACAAAGCATTTGCAAAATACATAAAAGGCAAATCGGAAGATAAGTTTGATAAAGAATTAGTTGCTCAAATAGCTGAACATTATCAAGTAAGCAAATCCGAAGCTGCTGATTATGTTGAATTAATGGATAAAACAAGTTGCGAACGCATTTTAACAATGTACGGATATAGCGAAGGCGACAAAAAGAAAATGTTGAAAGGAATCAAATGAGCGTAAATACGCAATCACATTACAAAGGCAAGGATAGTCTTTACAAATTTGCAGAAGAGTGGGGTTTGAATACCTATGAGTTCGACATCATTAAACGCATTGTAAGATGCCGGCATAAAGGTTCCTTTGAACAAGATTTAACCAAGACAAAGGATCTTATTGACATTTATTTGAAAGAACAATTGGATTCTAACAAATAATTACTTATAATATAAAAAAAAGTTTATGGCAAATCACGTTAGCAGTTATTTCAACATCAACTTCGCATCAGAAGCTGATTGTACCCGTTTTGCAGAATGGATTGGGTTATTACCACACAATGAACACATTACATGGGGTGAGCGAATTGAAGCTTGTTGCAACATCATGATGGATAATTTATATCCTGATCAAGAAGATACAAGACAATGGAGGAACGCCAATGTAGGTGCTAAATGGATGTATTTTGATGACATTGCGTTTGGAGATGATACATCTATTTATATCAACGCAACGTCTGCATGGGACTTCCCAGAAGGATTATTCTTCAAATTATCCGATTTCCTTCGCGAACATTATCCGAATGCTGTAATGCAAGTTACATTCGAAGATGAAGGATACAATTTTGTCGGCGCCGCTGCTTCTAATCAAGAATTTCGAGATGTTGAATATCATCACCCAGATTTTGATGAGTTAGATAAATACAAAGATGATGATGATTGTTGGGATGAAGAGTTCTATGAAGAAATGGATGATCGTAGGCAAATGGTACTCGATGAAGTTTTATCATTCATTCAACAAGATTTATCAGAATAAATAATAAGTTACGAATATAGCTCGGCAGAAATGTCGAGCTTTTTTTGTGTTCTTGAATTATTTTTCTTATATTAATAGTATGAAAGCAGGACAATATATTGCACCAATTTACCGTTTATCATTACGAGACCCAGAAACGGTACCGAGAAGAATATCTTACTCACAATGGTCAATGTATGAACGATGTCCATTATCTTGGAAACTTGCTTATATTGATGGCTTAGCTCCATTCCAAGCATCCATTGACACAACTTTTGGTACTGCCTTCCACGAGACATTTCAATACTTCCTTACGGTAATGTATAATGAATCTGTAAAGAAAGCAGAGAATTTAGATTTTCGTAGCATATTGCAAAACAAGCTTCGTGAAGAATATGTTAAGTGCGTAACAGAAATGGGTGGAGAACATTTTTCTAATCCGTTGCAATTAGCAGAATATCTAGAAGATGGCGTTGCAATATTAGAATGGTTTAAGAAACGCCGGGCACAATACTTTTCTTCGAAGGGTTGGGAGCTTGTAGGCATCGAATTGGATTTATGTGTACAAGCATCAGAAAAGAATCCTTCAGTTTATTGGTATGGTTTCATCGATGTTGTAATGCGCCATCCAGCAACTAATCGCATTGTATTGTTTGACATCAAAACATCACGCTCAGGTTGGAATAAATATCAAAAATCAGATTCATTGAAATCTGCCCAATTGGTTGCATATAAAACTTATTTTTCAAAACAATTTGGAGTACCACAAGAAAATATTGATGTTGAATTCTTTATTGTGAAACGCAAACTTATTGAAGAATCGATGTTTCCACAAAAGCGCATACAAAATCATCGACCATCTGCGGGCTCTGTAACACAAAAGAAAGTACAACGTCAAATTGATGCATTTGTTGAAAATTGTTTTGATGCAGAAGGTAATAAACGAGCTGATGCAGTATATCATGCATTTTCAGGTAAGGGTGATAAAAATTGTAAGTATTGCCCATTTAAAACAGATTATGTAAATTGTCCTAAAGAAAATAGGATTCGCGAATAAAATTTTATATAATAAGAATATGTACAAACACGAACATGTTTATGTTTATCAATTTGAGATGAAAAATCATTCTACATATCCAGGCTCAAGTACATGCAAAATGGAATATTCATTATGTACTAATATTGATGGACCAAATCATAAACAAAATAGATTGTTATTAGAACAAATGCTACGTACGGTATATGGACATATGCCTAAAGGTGTTAAATTTTTATATGAAAAGATATCATGAAGCGCGTAGCAATCATTGGAAATACTGGATGGCAAAATAAACGGAAAGTTCAAGATACATTATTTCGTTTAAACAAACAATTTGGCGATGAATTAATTGTTGTAGGTGCCGGCGGCAATGAAGGCGCGAATAGCATGGTTAAAAAGTATGCCTTAGAAATGGGTATGCGATATGAAGAATATAATCCATCATTTTCGGGATATAACATATATTCAGCAATGCCAGAATCATATTATGGAAAACCATATCATTTTTCGCAATTGCATCACCGCATGAAATTGATTGCAGAACGTTGTGATTATATGATGATTTTAACTAATGAAGACGCATTAGACCCAGTATTAAAAACAGCATACAACAATGTAAATAAACTTAAAAAACCGGTGGTTATATTAGGTTAATACATATTTATAATAAAGTTATAATAAAAGAAAGAGTTACAAATGGAATTACCAAAATTACGAAAAATCGATCCAACTAAACCCAAGAAAAAGAAAATTTTGCTATTAGCAGATGATTTTCGTTTGCCATCAGGAATCGGTACGGTTAGTAAAGAAATTATTTATAATACTGTAAAACATTATGATTGGGTACAACTAGGAGCAGCACTACAACATCCAGAACACGGAAATGGTATGGATATGTCTCAACACGTTGCGCAAGAAACAGGCGTCGAAGATGCAGATGTGAAATTAATTCCGTGGTCTGGCTATGGAGATAGAAATATTTTGTTTGCAATCTTAAATCAAGAAAAACCGGATGCAATTTTCCATTTTACTGATCCTAGATATTGGACATGGTTATATCAATTAGAACATGAAATTAAAACTACATTTAATGTTCCGATTGTATATTATTCAATTTGGGATGATCTTCCATATCCTATGTGGAACGCACCATTTTACGGTAGTTGTGATATGATCATGGGAATTAGTAAGCAATCAGATAATATCCACAGAGAAGTGCTTAAACAGAACGGATTTGGTGTTGTAGATTATGACGAACATGATTCGGCTCCGCTGGATCTAAAATGGAATGATGTAATTACAGGTTTTGTTCCACATGGCTTAAATGATACTATTTTCAAACCATTAACAGAAAAAGATGAAACATACAAAAAAATGTATGCTGCATTTAAAACTAATAATGGAATTGATTTCATGGTATTTTGGAATAATAGAAATATCCGAAGAAAACAACCCGGTGATGTTATTTTAGCATTTAAAACGTTTGTTGATCAGTTACCAGAAGAACAAAGACAAAGAATTGGATTAGTAATGCATACACAAGCAGTTGATGATAATGGAACTGATTTACGTGCAGTTTGGAAAGCATTAGCACCTGATTATAAAGTATTATTTTCTGAACAAAAATTGTCTGCGCAGGAACTTAATGCAGTTTACAATGTATCTGATGTTGTAATTAATATTGGCTCAAATGAAGGTTGGGGACTTAGTTCAACTGAAGCAATTTTATCAGGAACTCCTATTATTAATAACGTAACCGGTGGATTACAAGATCAATGTGGGTTTACAGATGAAAACGGCAATTGGATTTGTTTCGATGGCGAATTTGCAACTAATCATAATGGCAAATTCAAAAATCATGGAACATGGGTTAAACCAGTATTTCCGAGTAACAGATCGCTTCAAGGATCGCCACAAACACCATATATTTTCGATGATAGAGTTCGTTTTGAAGATGTAGCAGATGCAATTGCATATTGGTATAATATGACTGAAGAAAATCGTGCTGCATGCGGTTTAGAAGGACGAGAATGGGCTTTGAAAAATGGATTAACAGCTAGACAAATGGGTAATAAAATGATTCATATGATTGATTATTTATTTTCTGTTAATAAAGAAAAACGACCAACATATACATTGAATAAAGTAACTCCAAAAAAATATAAACAAACAGGAATAGTAGCATAATGAAAAACGTAGTTATAGCATCACCAGTAGCAACTCAATCCGGATATGGACATCACGCTCGAGAAATTATCAATAATTTAATTAAACAACGCGGGTCAGAATGGGACATCAAGTTAGTTTCATTACCATGGGGGCATACTCCATTTACATATCCATTATCTGCAGATTTAATAACAAGAGTAATTCCATTACCATTACAAACGCAACCAGATATTTGGATTCAAGTTACAGTGCCAAATGAATTTCAATCTATAGGTAAATTCAATATCGGTGTAACGGCAGGAACTGAAGGAGATATTTGTCCGCCAGAGTGGATTGATAAACTTAACACAATGCAAGTTGTAATTGTTCCAAGTAACTTTACTAAAGAAGTATTCGAAAATACAGCAAAACAACATAATAAAGTAATAACTACAAAGATGTTTGTTATTCCAGAATATTATGATAGTAACATATATAACGGTAAGCGTGAAAATGAATTAGAAATTTTAAATGAGATTTCAGAAACATTTGCATTCTTAACTGTAGGGCATTGGTTGCAAGGTAGCCTAGGCGAAGATAGAAAAAATATTGCTGGAGTAATTCATTGTTTCTTTAATACATTTAAAAATCAAAAAGATCAGCCAGCATTAATTTTAAAATCAAGTGGCGCTACATATTCAATTATGGATAGAATTGATATTGAAAATAAAATTCTTAGCATCCGTGATATGTTTCCTAATGATAAACTGCCAAATGTCTATTTAGTACATGGAGATTTAACAGATTCTGAAATGAATTTATTATATAATCATCCTAAAGTAAAAGCAATGATATCTTTTACTAAAGCAGAAGGTTTTGGTCGTCCGCTATTAGAATTTTCAACAACAGCAAAACCAATTATTGCTCCTCATTATTCCGGACAAGCAGATTTTCTTAAAAAAGATTTTATTGCTGAAGTATTAGGCGGATTAACTGAAATTCATCCTAGTGCACAAAATGAATTTTTAATTGGCGGAGCAAAGTGGTTTACACCCGATTATGGTTATGCATCTAATTTATTAAAAGAAGTTCGTAAAAATTATAAAAAATGGCAAGAATTAGCAAAACGCCAACGATATTTTGTAAATACAACATTTAATGAAACAGCTGTTGCTGAAGTATATAAAACAGTATTAACTGATATAGATTTAGCATTAGATAAATTACCAAGACCAGTTGAGTTAAAATTACCTCAACTTAAAAAAGTAGAACTACCTAAATTACAAAAGGTATAACATGAAAATAAGTTATGCTGTAACAGTCTGTAATGAATTTGTTGAAATACAACGACTCATTATATTCTTATTAAAGAATAAAAGACCACAAGATGAGATAGTAGTTTTAGTCGATATGACTAAAAATGAACCAACATCTGAATTATTAGGATACTTACACAAATTAAGTTCTAATAACAAAATTACTTTAGTTGAAGATTTATTTAATGGACATTTTTCTGATTGGAAAAATATGTTAACTCAATCATGTAAAGGAGAATATATTTTCCAGATTGATGCAGATGAAATCCCTTCAGAATATTTAATTCAAAATCTTCCTACAATCTTAGAACATAACTCAGCTGTTGAATTATATGCTGTTCCAAGAATTAATACTGTAGATGGTTTAACGGATAAACATATTCAAAACTGGAGATGGAATGTGAATGAAAATGGATGGGTTAATTGGCCTGATTTTCAAACTAGAATCTATAAAAATCTTCCAGAAATAAAATGGAAAAATAAAGTTCATGAACGATTAGAAGGGCATAAACAATTTGCTTACTTGCCAATGGAGGAAGAATGGGCATTATATCATCCAAAAACAATTGACCGACAGGAAAAACAAAACGCATATTATGATACACTCTAGTCCGATAACATTTTGTATATCCACATATAACAATTTACCATATCTTAAATTAGCAATTCGATCAGTTAGAAAGAATAGTTATTTTAAAGATGCCCCATTTATTATTCACGCTGAAAATTGTACTGATGGAACTAATGAATGGTTATTTGAAAATCGAGATAAATATAATTTAACTTTACTTGTTGAACCTGAAAATATTGAAGTTCGAGGTATTGGCGGCGGAATGAATGTTTGTGCTGATCATGTTGAAACAGAATATATCATGTTCCTTCATTCGGATTTTTATGTATCTGAAAATTGGGATATTGAATGTTTACAAGAACATGAAAAGTATCAAGCTCCAACTTGGGTATTTAGTTATAGAATGGAACCAGATATGTTTGGTAATGGACAATCTCGTCCAGGAACAATTATTGTTCCGAAAGATGCATTTGGTGCATATCATGATGATTTTGACGCAAATGCATTTGAAGAATGGGCAAAAGAATTTACTAAAACTAATAATATTAAAATACCAAAAACCGAAGGTGTGTCTGGATTAATTAAAAAGAAAGATTGGGATCATATCGGCGGCAACGATCCTCAGTTTGCACCAGCTTCTTGGGAAGATATGGATTTATTTTTACGAATGCGGAATGCAGGATATCATTTTGTATTAACAACTAAATCATTAGTATGGCATTTTGGAGCAAGAGGTTCGCATCGTTTAGAAGAAAATAATGGACAAACAGATATCCGACAAAAAACAGCAGAAACAGTAAACCAAACGAAATTCTATAACAAATGGGGCGGGATGCCTGTATTTGATGAATTCGGAACAATTAAAGGAATAGAATAGTGGAAAGAAATTTAGAACAAATTGCAAATTTTTATGAAACTGACAAAAGAAAGTCAGATCATAATTATACTGAATTTTATCATCAATATTTTGATAAAATCAAAGATGAAAAATTAGTTGTTGCTGAAATCGGAATATTAAGACACCCAGCTCGACCATATGAAGGTGCATCATTACTTCTTTGGAGAGATTATTTTATTAATTCGGAGATTCATGGAATTGATATTGTTGATCATACACATATGGCAGACGAACGTTTAAATATACATATTGCTGATCAAGGTGAGCGTATACAGTTAGATAATGTATTTAATAAAATAGGTTTAGCTGATATTATTATTGAAGATGGCAGTCATTTTATGCATCATCAACAAATATCATTAGCCTGTTTATTTAAACATTTAAAATCAGGCGGAATATTCGTTATTGAAGATTTGCATACATCACATCCTAAACATCCGTTTCAACCATCTGAATTTCGATTATCTGATAATGATACCAGAACATTGGATATGTTATATGAATTTATTGAAACCGGTAAAATGGAAAGTATGTTCATGACACCAGAAGAATGTAAATATTTAGAAGATAATATTGCATCATGTAACATGCATAAAGGTAATGAATCTGAAATTTGTTTCTTAATTAAAAAATAACAATGAAAATAGCATTTCATAGCAACCAATTAGGATTACGAGGTACTGAAGTATCATTATATGACTATGCAAGATATAATGAAGAAATTTTAGGTAATACATCTATTATTATATCAGATAAAAATGCAACGATGGATTCATATGATAAATTCAATGCTCGTTTTCCTGTATTTCTTTATAACAATTTTTCAGAAGTAGAATCAATAATTGATGTCAATTCAGTTGATTGTTTATACTTACAAAAAGCTGGTGATTTTGATTCTAGAATAGTATCAAATGCTCGTAATTTGGTTCACGCAGTGTTCATGGAAAAAGAAGTACATGGAGATGTGTATGCATACATATCAAAATGGTTATCTGATAAAATGTCAAATGGAATTATACCATATGTACCATATATGATAGATTTACCAACTCATGATTTAAATTATAAGACACATTTCAATTTAAATAATAAATTTGTAGTTGGTTGGTATGGCGGAAATAATTTTGATATTCCTTTTGCACAACAAGCAGTGATCAATGTTGCACAGGCACGTAAAGACATTGAATTTTTATTTATGAATCATGATCCATTTACGGATCTAGAAAATGTAAAATTCATACAAGGAACTCATAACATGGATGAAAAAGTTGCATTTATTAATACGTGCGATGTAATGATTCATGGAAGATTTAGAGGAGAAACATTCGGCTTAACAGTTGCAGAATCATCTACACTAAATAAACCTGTTATAACATTTAATGGTTCTGCAGAAAGAAATCATATTGATATTTTAGGAGATGCTGGAATATATTATTCAGATTATAATAGTTTAGTTAACATACTAATGAATATTTCTACAGCAGATATCAAAGATAAAAATTGGAATCGTTATACAGAGTTTACGCCGAAAAAGGTTATGGAACAATTTAATAAAGTATTTTTATAGTAATGAAAGTATTATTTATATCAAGAGCAGAATTACCAGATTTTCAATGTGATATGGTATTTCACGGACTACGTTCACTGCTAGGAGCCGATTGCGTTGATTCAAATCCGATGTGGTATATGTATTCGGATATGATGAAATCATATTGGAATATACGTGTACCCAATAATGGAAAGAGTTATGGCAACGGTTTTACATTATATGGATTACTTGAAAATATTGATATCGATAGAAGTAATATTGCAGAAAAAATTAAAAATAAATATTATGATAAAATAGTATATGGTTCTATTACCAGGTGCGATCATTATTTTAATATTGTCTTGGAAAATTATGAAAAATCTGATATTATAATAATAGATGGCGAAGATAATACTATAATCGATTCTCGTTATTATGATAAAGGAATATATTATAAACGAGAATTAATTTACGAAATATCAGAAATTTTACAGCCAATTAATTTTTGTATACCTAAAGAATTAATTGTAGATAAAATGCCAAACAAAGTTAAAGATTATGCACATATTATTCCAGGTGATCTTTCTACGTACATATATGATAATCAACAATCATACTACGAAGATTATCAACAATCATATTATGGTGTTACTTTTAAAAAAGGCGGTTGGGATTGTCTGAGACATTATGAAATTTTAATGAATGGATGTATACCATTTTTTCCAGGTTTAAATGAATGTCCAGCAAATACAATGACATTATTTCCAAAAACATTAATTATGGAAAATAATAGCAATTTAATTAATAATGGATTATCTTCATCATATGACAATGAAGTTAATTCTATATTAGAACATACGAGAAACTATTTAACAACTGAATATACAGCAAAGAAATTAATTTATGGAAACATTTAAATCTTGTATAATATTAGGTGTTTCAATTGAAGCGGACACTAAATTATACGTATTACATGAAATACTAACTATGATTAAAATGCAATATTCAGATTGCAAAGTTTTCATAGGAATTAATTATGGCTGTAATCACTTAGTAGAAGCAATTATTGATTCATACGAATTGAATTCGACATATGAACGATTATTAGATCAATCATTGCATACAGCAAGTGATGATTCAGCATATCAACTAGCATTAAAACTATTTTATGCTGATCCGACTCGATATGATGTATGTTGGTTTGTACATACTAAAGGCGGATTTAATAGTAGAGATGTTGAACGACACACATACATTCATGATTTTTTCGGTCGAAGAAATCAAATTGAATCAAAATTTCAAAATCATGAATATTTAGGCGTATATGGTTATCGAGCTGGCGAATATTGGATTGATCATTCCAACCCAGTTGAACCTCATATAACAAATTCATTTATGCACGCACTATGGTCAACTGAGCCAGTTATAGATGATTTTACATGCGAATTTTGTCATGTTATTATTGTAGAAACAATGTTTGCACTAAATGCAAAATTAATGTATAAGTTCTTAGATAGATATTCAAATTTCTTTGATACGAAACTTCGACGCTACTTCTTTGAATGTGAAATTTCAAATTTTTTATCAACAAGATCCGGATATTATCAAGGTTTAGTCAAAGGCAATTGGGCCACCGGTGCTAGCATGCAACCTATGATAGATGAATGGATTTCAAAAAATCAATTAACATATTTGGAAACATATAAACAAACAGTAGGATTATAATATGGAAACGATAGTACTCTATACAAAATCTTATTCAGGTGATTTAAAAAGATTGTTAGTATCAATTGAATCAATTAAAAAACATAATGTAGATAATATACCATATTATGTATCCGTTCCTAAATCAGAATTGGAATTATTTAAACAAAATATTGATACTACATATGTAAATTTAATAGCTGATGAAGATATTTTATCAAAAAACATTGATCAAAGCTGGCATACACAACAAATTATAAAAAGTAGTTTTTGGAAATTAGGTGTATGTAAAAATTACGTAATGCTTGATTCTGATTCATATTTTATTCGAGATTTTAAACAATCGGATTTTATGTATAATGATGAAACGCCATATACTGTAATGCATGAACAAAAAGATCTTTTTGCTTGGACATCTAAATTTGGACAATCCATGTTAGGGTTCAACCCATATCAAAGTTTCAAACAAGATAGAATGCGAATCATGGAAATATTTGGAAGATCTGGAAGGATTTATGATTTCGGCCCGGGCCCGATTATTTGGAGTAGCAAAGTATGGGAAAGTTTAGAAACAGAATATTTGCAACCAAACAACTTACAATTTGAAACATTGATTGAATTTTGTCCATCAGAATTTTCTTGGTATGGCGAATGGTTATTAACAAATAAAGTTATAGATTTAATGCCTATAGAACCTATATTCAAATTCTTTCATTATGAACAATTATATCAATATTATAAACAATTAGGGTTTTCGGAATTAGATTTTACAGAGCAATATATGGGTATTGTAATGCAATCTAATTGGAATGCACCATTAAGGTATTAAAAATATGAATATATTAGTAACAGGAGGAGCTGGCTTTGTCGGCAGCAATTTAGTTAAACGATTAAAATCTGAAGGTCATCGTATTGTAGTTATAGATAACTATAGTGCAGGTAAACATGAAAATGAAATACAAGGTGTAACATATATCAAAGATCATACAAAAAATATCAATAATATTGATTTACCATTTGATCCTAATGTAGTATTTCATTTAGGCGAATATTCTAGAATACACCCATCGTTTGAGGAATATGAACGCGTATGGGATTACAATACAGTTGGAACATTTCAAGTAGTTAATTTTTGTATGAAACGAAATATAAAAATTATTTATGCAGCTTCTAGTACAAGATTCGCATCAGAAGGAACTGATCATTCTCCTTATTCATTAAGTAAATCAATGAGTATTGATTTAGTTAAATCATTTGCAAAATGGTATGGATCTAAATATGCAATTTGTTATTTTTATAACGTGTTTGGTCCCGGACATGATAGTTCACCCGTACCGGGATATGAATCTGTAATAAGTGTATTCGAAACGCAATATAAAAATAATGAACCAATAACAATTGTCGGCACTGGTGCACAACGAAGAATGTTTACATATGTAGATGATATTGTTGATGGTTTGATTAAAGCATGGCAATATGAATCTAACGATGAATTTGATTTAGTTAATCCAATATCATTTTCTATATTAGAAATAGCAAAATTATTTTCAGATAACATTGTATTTATAAAACCTAGGTTAGGTGATCGATCAGAAAGTGATCCGCAAACATACAATGAAACATGTAGTAAATTAAATTGGAAACCAACGATATCGGTAGACCAATGGATAAAAAATAATATAAAATAAAAAGGAAACTATGAACCCAATTTTTTTAAGAAATGTTCCGCCGCCGTTGGAAACATTTGACCATGTTGCATTATTAGAATTTTTTGCAAGTTGGATTAAACCAGAACGATATTTAGAATTAGGTGTGAGAGATGGTCGGTGTTTTACTAGAATACAGCCACATTGTTCATTAGCTATTTCAGTAGATATGGCACCAGTGCCATTATCACCAGCTCCTAATATAGAAATACATCAGATGACAACTGACGCATACTTGGAGTATGCACGTAATGAAAATTTACAATTTGATATGGTATTTATTGATGCAGATCATAGCTACGAACAATCATATCAAGATTTTATCAATGTTAAAGATTTAGTAATTGAAGATGGATTCATATTCTTTCACGACACATATCCATATGCAGAATATATGTTAGATGCTACAATGTCTCACGATTGTTATAAAACACCATTGCAAATCAAAAAACAATTTACTAAACAATTTGAAATTGTTACATTACCATTTAATCCTGGTGTTACCATATGTAAAAAAGTTGCTAGCAAAGATTTACCGTGGATGTAAAATGTCTTGGAAAATTAAATAAAAATCATTATTATATAATAACATATGAAAAACATACCTATAGTAATTTTAAATAAAGATAGATTAGATCCACTTAAAATGTTAGTTAACTCACTAACACAGCGAGGTTATAACAACATCATTATTATTGATAATCAAACAACATATCAGCCAACATTAGATTGGTATGAACAATGTGGAGTAACTGTTTTTAAAAATACAATAGATCAAACTTTGTATGATACTGGTACGTTTTATAGATTAGCATATGAAATAAATCATCCAATATTTTCTGAAATAGTCAAAGATTTTTATGTATTTACTGATTCAGATGTAGTACCGATCGATGCCGCGCCAGATGATTTTATTGATAGTATGATTGAAGTTTGTAAGAATTTTAATGTTGCAAAAGTTGGATTAGGTTTAAAGATTGATGATTTACCTGATACTGAATTTAGTAAACATATTATTTCATTAGAATCTTCATTTTGGCAAAATAAAATTTCGCATCCAACATATGAATTATATCATGCGGCAGTAGATACGACATTTGCTGTATATGCGCCAAATACTAAACCATTATTAGATTGTGAAGTTATTCGAATGGCTGGAAATTTTATGGCAAAACATATGCCATGGTATTATGACATTAAAAATATGCCAGCAGATGAGACATATTATTTAGAAAATTTACATGATGGAAGAGGTCCATCATATTCTCCAAAAGTTAAACAAATGATTCAATCAAAAAAGGTGAACGATGAACAATAAAAAAATTCTTTTAATAGGTGGTACGGGTGCTTTAGGTAAAACATTGATTAGTTTATATCAAAATAATAATATTATCAAAGTTTTAAGTCGCGACGAACACAAACAAGTTGCAATGGAAGCAAACCCAATATATACAAACAATGTTT
>Ga0315901_10003972_pt1 | contig 18796 bp, 18 predicted proteins | sample LakEriMetagenome_10_FD_203761 | JGI IMG/M metagenome (GOLD analysis project Ga0315901, IMG submission 203761) | Freshwater fungal communities from buoy surface, Lake Erie, Ohio, United States - Buoy 2 MA116 | ecosystem: Environmental > Aquatic > Freshwater > Lake | place: USA: Lake Erie, Ohio...
TGGCGTTGTACGCTTGGATTAATTCCTCACCAATTTAATAGTTCTTACCCAACGCCGCCCTAGCTCAGTCGGTAGAGCGTCGCTCTCGTAAAGCGAAGGTCGCGGGTTCGATTCCCGCGGGCGGCTCCATAAATTGAACGAAAAAGGTCGGAATTCGAGAATTTTACAATCTTCGGTGGACTTTGGATGCAACTGTTGGATGCAACTGACAAGAAGTTTCCAGCCAGGATTATCTAAGTCGTTTCAAGATTATCGTAATTTCAAACATCCTGAAACGAGATTCATACTTTCTTCGGACTCTAGTAGTTGAGCACTTATAAACTTAGTTGATAACGCATATTTTATCGAATCAGCAAGCCCTTGCGGAGTTAAATTTTCTATAACAACACCATCTTGACCAACAACGATTTGTTCAGATAGCCCACCTAAATTGCTGACAAGGACAGGAACACCTAACGCCTTACAAATTGGAATCGTTCCTGATTGAGATGCCTCAATATATGGAAAAACAACTAAATCACAGGTTGCAATCTCTTCAAGCATTTCTTCTCGCGTCATCCACCAATTCTTATATTCAATATCTGAATGCTTGGGATTAGGCTTGAATCCTTCTCCTGCTATCACTAATACTTTGTCGGTCTTATCCATGAGATCCCAAGCTTTCTCTAACAGTTTCTGACCTTGATACGTCTTACCCCGACCTATCAGTAGAATTTTTTTTTGCGACGAAACCATTTTGTCTAGGTGGTTTTCTATTTTTGGAGATGGAAAACTACAAACCATGATTTTGGTCGGGTCTACTCCATAAATTACTGTTAATTGACTTGCCACATAGTTGCTTAAAGTCACTATTCTTGAACAATCTTTTGTCAACAAGTTAATCCAAAAATTTGGAGGAAATCTCTCACCTGGATGTGGGTTAGCATCATGAATGATTCTCACCACCTCGACCCCCGACTTTTCTAATCTTTTCCCTAGAAATAGATCCCATGGGCTACTCATAATGAAAACTACCGATTTTATTCCGCCTTCAGAAGCTTGCCATAAAAGAGTCTTTTTTGCCCGAAACCACGCTTTCACATTTGTGATCGAGATGGCAGCTAATTGTCCGTCTCGTCTTGAGGCGATCGGTCTAGCGCTCGCAATTATTGGGATATTTCGTTCTTTGCATTCTTCAACAAACAGATTGAAAAGATCAAGACCTCCGCCACGACGACCCCAATAGATAACGATGTGTTGTGCCCGCGCCGCGTTCATGCGTCAACCCTACCAACTTTTACAATGTTTCATTGAAAATATGGCAAGATTATACAGCGATGAAAAAGACTAGCTATATTTTTCTTACTTTTGTAATTAGATTAAGGCTGAGTCGATTTCACAAGACCCGAAAAGGAAATCAAACTGACAGGTGGATCGAAAGTTTGATTATAGAAGATTTAGCTAGTCTCGAAGCATGGAAAGACATGGAACAAATTTCTTCCAGGGAATTGATACTCAATACCCTCAATAATGCAACACGCACACATTCTGAAAATGTGAAAATGTTTTTCAATATTCTTCAAACGAGAGGCAGGTTGCGATGGCTGTGCTTCAGGTTGCTACCTTCAGTATTTCCTGACTCATATGATTTAACTCGATTCAAACTTATCGCAAGGATTCTCAAAAATTGGAATCTATTTGTCTCCAAAATTTTGTCGAAATTGGTGGTGGCGGAAAGTCAAGTCGTAGATGGTGAAATTCTAGATGTCTACGAATTTACACATCCGAGTCTCAAATTCACCTTGGAAAAGGAAACCCAGTATGTTCTTGGCAAAGAGATTTCGCAAGCAATTAAATTCAACAAAAAGTCTACGATAATAAATTTCAGAACAGTGGACAATTTGCTTGGACGCCTCATCCTATGGAACTCAGCTAAGTCGATGAATTTCGTTAGAGAAAGTTTGATTTTGTCCACCAATAGAGAAGTTCTTGATTATTTGGATCATTTTCCATCTTTTATCGATGAAATGGAGAGATATTCCAAACTTTCAATAGAATTTCACGAACATGCAAATCTTTCCTTTGATAATCGACTTGAACTTAATCTAAAGATCCCTGATGTCCTTAGTAATATTGAAATTTGGAATCAAAGATTTCTTGTAAGTGACAATAAGTGGCATATAGTCGATTCGACTTGTTCACCTAATTCGAAATTTATCGCAGGACATTGGCAATTCCTTGAGCAAATTCCCTCACACGTAGGTCACGTGTATCTCAAGAAACCAACTGCAAAGAGAACCAAGAAATTCACTAAAGCCATATTCCTGATGGGGCGTGCTGATGAGAATTGGTATCATTTGCTTTTAGACACGATACCTAGATATTTGTTTCTGAAAACTCTGAATCGAGATATCCCAATTCTCGTTAGAGATGACTTACCCGAAACTTCGATTGCACTAATAGAGAAATTGATGGATCACAAAGTTATTTATGTTGGTCCTGAAGATTCCATTTTTGTTCAAACTCTTTACTTCATTGCCGCAAGAAGTACAGTTTATGATTCCATACCGCATAATGATGATCAGCGAGTGTCTTTCTCTCCAAATACTTTGAAATCTCAGCGAGAATGGATGTTGAAACGCTTAAAGGAAAATAAGATTGAACAATATCCAAACGAATTATTCCTGCCCCGCAGAGCGAAATATAGAAATGTAATCAACATTGGACGTGTTTGTAAATATCTAAGTAAGCACGGTTTTAGAATTGTAGAATCCGATGAATCTTTCTTTCTCAAACAACATATGTATTTTTCAAGAGCAAATTTGATTGTCAGTCCTGGTGGGGCCATTTTATCAAATATCTTGTTCATGCCGAGCGGTTCCAAAGTCATAGCAGTCCGAAGTTGGAGAGACTCGAAACTAAAACTCTGGGAAAAACTAGCTGAAGCGTGCCAAGTAGATTACTCTGAAATTGTCGGTATTCCGACTTACTACGGATTCCGGTGGCTTTCGCGTCAACACTCGAATTATTTTGTACCTCTCAGTCGCTTTAAGAAAGCGCTTAATGTTTAAGACCTTGCTGTGATTATCGAATTTATTACAGCCGGGTTCAAAACAGCGTCAATCGTTTGTTGAACCGCTGAGTCGTTCATCCAAGGAGAGATAGGAATGCTTAGGGTTTTACTAGCAAGATTTGAAGCATTCTGCCCGAGGTGAAGATCAAAACTATGTTCAAACTTGCTAAAACTTTTTTCCGCAGTTTCAGGATAGTGGATCTCTGTCTTTATTCCCGCTTTTTCGAGTAAATTGCGGGTAAGAATCCTATTTTCCGACAAAAGAATAAAGTGATGAAATACTGAATCTCTTTCGATGGGTAAACACTCAATTTTATGCATTTTGAAACTTTCGCCATAAATCTTGGCTATCTCTTGTCTCCTTGCGTTCCATGAGTCCAAGTACTTCAGATTTATACTTAAAACCGCAGCCTGGACAGGATCAAGGCGCGAATTTATCCCATGAAATTGATACTCATACTTGTTACCGGGCACTGATCCATAATTCACAAAACTTCTTGCTTTTTTGGCCAGCAATTCATCATTCGTAACCAGTGAACCAGCATCGCCGAGTGCTCCTAAATTCTTTGTTGGGTAAAATGAGAATGCACCGATATCACCCCAAGTTCCCGCCAATTTTCCATTTAATCGAGCTCCATGGGCTTGCGCACAGTCTTCAACTATTCGCACTTTATTTTTTTCAGCCCACGTGACCAAGCGTGGCATATCTACCATCTGACCATGCATATGGACAGGGATAACTGCTGTAAAATTTGAGTCGTGAGTCTCCAGCAATTTTAAATCCATCAAACCGAATTCATTACAATCAATTCCCACAGGAGTCGCTCCCACTGCATCTACTGCTAACCAAGTTGCAACAAATGTGTGGCTTGGGACAGCAACTAAGTCCCCTGGACCCACTCCTAAAACCCGTAACGCTACGACAATTGCGTCGTAGCCATTTCCTACACCGATAACATGGCTTACTCCTAAATAGTTTGCCCATTCTGCTTCAAATTTCGCAACAAGCGGTCCGCCAATAAATACTCCTGAATCAATGGCTTCTTCAATTGCAATTCCCCATTCACTTTTCAATGATTCAGGTGCATCCTTGAAAGTAAAGAATTCGACTTTACTCATTAGTTCTCCACCGCAAATATTCATCGTAGGAACGAATGTAGTCAGCTTCACTAAAGTGTTCTGAGGCTAGAACTAAGCAAACGGCATTTTCTGAGAAGTTCTTGAGATCACGCCAATAACCTGCCGGCAAAAAAAATCCTTCTTGATGAGCTATGAGCTTCACAGTTTCGGAGGCAGAACCATCTGTAACTGTCATTTCTAAACTTCCTACAACTGCAAAAAAAATCTGCTTTAATTTCTTGTGTGCATGTGCTCCTCTGGACTGATTTTCAGGAACACCAGAGATGAAGTAGATTCTCTTTGTTTCGAATTTATCTTCAATTTCAAGCTCTGCAACATCAAGAGCGCCCCGTTGGTCCCTTAAGTGGCTCACGTGGACTGGTTTAAGTATTGAATGTGAGTTCACGAAATCCAGCCCTGATTTCTTGCAACGTCGAAAGGATTGCCTATACTTGCACTCTGTCTTTCCTGGACAATTTTTATATAGGAAGAGGCATCGTGCAAACCTTCAAATGTTCCTGTGTCTAACCAAGCGGTGCCTCTTGAAAGGACCGTTACATTCAATTGGTCTCGCTCTAGATACACTCTGTTGACGTCTGTAATCTCCAGTTCGCCTCTCGAGCTTGGTTTTAAAGACTTGGCTATGTATATTACTTCTTCATCATAAAAATAGAGGCCGGTGACTGCTAAATTGCTCTTCGGGTGCTCGGGTTTCTCTTCGATATTGAGGACATTTCCATCGACATCAACTTCGATAACGCCATAACTTCGTGGATCCGCAACTTGGTAGGCAAAGATCTGTGCGCCGCTAACTTGATTATGTGCAGCGAGTTGTCGGCCTAATCCATGACCGTGAAACAAATTGTCCCCCAGGATGAAGCCCACTTTATGACCAGTGATAAATTTCTCCGCGACCAAAAACCCCTCGGCGATGCCACCTGGTGAAGCTTGAGTTCCGTACTCGATAGAAATACCAAATTGGTCTCCTGATCCAAACAACCCCTGAAAATTAGCGATTTCGTTTGGGCTACTGACAATCATAACCTCTCTAATTCCTGCGAGCATCAGAGTCGATAATGGGTAGTAGATCAAAGGCTTATCGTAAATCGGAAGTAGCTGTTTGTTTACTGATTTAGTAAGCGGTGACAGGCGAGAACCTGAACCTCCGGCCATAATTACTCCGCGCACATTAGAATAATAGCGAAAGAGCCTTCAAAAGGCATTAATCTCTCGGCAAGCGAGGTGCTCATGCGCGTTCTAGTCACAGGTGGCGCTGGATTTATAGGCTCTAACTTTGCTGAAATGGCATTGACTGATCAATTTCCGGAGATATCCGATGTTGTTGTACTAGACAAACTTACTTATGCTGGAAAACTATCAAATCTTGCTAGCGTTTCAAGTAGCCCAAATTTCGAGTTCATCTACGGGGATATTTGTGATGTTGAATTGGTTAATGCTACAACCAGCCAGGTAGATGCAATAATCAACTTTGCTGCGGAATCGCACGTAGATAGATCAATTGAAAATTCATCTGAGTTTATTCGATCCAATGTTCTTGGAACTCAAGTGCTTCTTGATGCCGCTAAAAATCATAAAATAAAGAAATTCGTCCAGGTTTCAACAGATGAAGTTTATGGATCAATTCCCCAAGGTTCATGGGATGAAAATGCTCCACTATTACCAAATTCACCCTATTCTGCAAGTAAAGCTGCTGCAGACTTGCTAGTTCGTTCCTATTTTGTAACACACAAATTGAGTGTGAATGTCACACGCTGCAGCAATAACTATGGTCCGAGACAAGACTTCGAAAAGTTAATTCCAAATTTCATTTTAAAACTGATATCGGATGAAAAAGTTCCAGTATATGGGGATGGACTTAATGTACGTGACTGGGTCTTTGTAAACGACCATTGTTTAGGAATTTATCTAGTCTTGACAAAAGGACTATCAGGCGAAACTTACAATATTGGCGGTGGGACTGAGCTGACAAATATTCAATTAACAAAAAAATTACTCAAACTTATGGATAAAGATGAATCCTACATAAACTATGTAAAGGATCGATTGGGGCATGACCGCAGGTATTCAGTTAATTACGCAAAGATTCGGGATTTAGGTTTTTCCCCAAGCGATTCATTTGAAGAAAATTTGGCCCAGACGGTTTCTTGGTACCAAAGAGAATTCAATACTTTATCGCGAACCACGGATGGAAATCCTTCATGATACATGAATCCGCAATTTGCGAATCTCAAAAAGTTGGAGAAGGTACTCGAATTTGGGCATTTGTTCATATTTTACCAGGAGCAATAATTGGTAAAGACTGTAATATTTGTGATTTTGTTTTTATTGAAAATAAAGTGGTAATTGGGGATCGGACTACAATTAAATCAGGTGTTCAAATTTGGGATGGGGTAACAATAGGCTCGGATGTCTTTGTCGGTCCTAATGTAACATTCACTAATGATAAGTACCCGGTCAGTAACAATAAAGATTTCAAACTACTCAACACGATAATCGGAGATGGAGTATCAATAGGTGCCAATTCCACAATTCTTCCTGGTGTGAAAGTTGGGTGTAAAGCTGTAATTGGCGCAGGAAGCGTTGTTACTAAGGATGTTCTACCCAACACTATCGTTTTTGGAAACCCCGCTAGGGTCAGCAGTTGATTTCTCTTTAATCTGACCTTCGCTTCGAATCAGATATAACCCGATAAAAGCACCTAGAGTTAACAGTCTCACCGGAATGAAATAGCGAGATTCGTAATGAATTATGGAAAGTTGGACGAGATTCATTAGAAGAAAGCTGCCCCAAATTATTAGAATCGGATACTTTCTTTGGTCCTTTAATCTAAAGAAAATCAAGAATATGGAGGCAAAAACAAAGAAAAATGTCAAAGCAACTAAATTCTGATATGTAAACTCTAGTGAGAATTTTGGAATCCAGTGAGTGAATAAAAAACTAAACCTTTCATCGATATACTGAATCGGGTTCCGTAACGCGCTCAAAGCAGCTAAGAGAAGCAGGTGAGACCCTGAGGCAACTCCAGATTGAATATCTGACTGAACTGCCGCACAAGTTATCTGGTCAATTTTGCAGGCCCAGTTGGATCCATAAACTCCCCAGTATTGTCCGTTTGGGCTGTCTGGTGTAGACCAAATTACGACGGGCACTCCTCCAGAAGCGGACGACATGGCGAATGGAAATCCACCGAAGTGAAAAGTACTGATTAATCGCCAAGGCACTGTTACTAAAAATGCCACTACTGCGAAAATGCCTAGATCTTGCAGCCAGATGAATTTTGGATTGGATTCAGCTGAATCCATAAAAGTGATGACTTTCTTCTTACTGCTGTGTCGTTTAAAAGTTCTTAACTCAGCCGACTTTTTGAATTTGTACGCTAAATTCATTAGTAAAACAATCACTAGGAAAAAGGTTAAGCCTGATTCATTTGTATGACGAACCCAGAGAGATAGACCCAACATTACGCCTGCGAATACTACGCTCCTTCGGGTCAAGCAATTAGGATTCGTCACTCGAACGGTCATCAGAATCAAACCAATAAGCAGAAATCCATAACTTATGCCCTCTGTGTAGAAAATATAATCTCTTAAAAGGTAGCCAAAATCCCAGGTGTAAATCAAGCCAACTAAGACAAATGCGGTGGGAATCCGTCCGAGGAGTGGAGAGAAATACCGCCAGACCAAAAACATTACACCACCCCAAATCATCATTATCAATGCAAGGAGAGACCAAAACAAGGGAACCCCAGCTCGCTCTAACCAAATTAGAGGAACCTCAATCATTGCCATTCCGGGTGCCCACAAGCGTGGAATCCAAAATTGTGTTACTTCATCCAGTGGATCTAGTTTTGCCCACGTAATCGCAACTTCAAGTAATGAACCGGCATCACCTTGTCCCCACGCTTCCCGTATTTCTGAAGAGCTGGAGTTACTGCTGATGTTTAAAATTGGAATTTTGCTAGAAAATCCATTCTGCAAGGAACTAACAAGAACAACAAAAGTCCAAAAGGTTGTGAAAGCAAGGCTTTCGGGGATATTTCGTTTTGAACCAAAAGAAGTCATCCTCTTATTCAAAAATTTTAGAATAGATCGAGGCGATGTAGCACCAAAGTTTGTTGATCTCTGGTCACTCAAGTTTCTTGCCCTTTAAAAATTCAATAACGTCGAGCACAACCAACTCCGAGGCAACTACACCACTCGCTATCGCTCTCCTCCACCACTTTAGAGTCGAAGCGATCGCTTCAACTTGATCAAAATGTGGGCGCCAATTTAATTTTTGTTCCGCCAATACAGCATTAATTTGTAGATTTGTAGACTCGCTTGGGGTGACATTGTCTTGAACTCTTGAACGTCCGTACTCCACATTGATTACGTCCCATTCTTTCTTCGCTATCTCAACGACTTCGCCAACAGTCAAATTTCGTTGATTAAGTGCAAAATTTATGTTCTTAATCTCCTTTCCGTTAATTAACACCGTTAATAACAATAAATAGCCCCACAACGGATCCAAAACATGTTGCCATGGACGAATGCTCATCGGATTTCTAATCTGAACAGGATTTCCAGTAATAACTCCGCGAATGATGTCCGGAATAATTCGATCTTCAGCAAAATCTCCGCCACCAATCACGTTTCCTGCACGAACTGAGACAACTCTTGGACCGCCAGAAACCTTCGCAATTTGTTGCCACGCGGAAACAACTGCTTCTGTGCCTACTTTGCTTGCACTGTAGGGATCTTTGCCCTCAAGCGGGTCGGTCTCAACAAATGCCCGTCCAGAATTGTCGTTTCGGTAAACCTTGTCGGTGGTGACAACAATTATCGCTTTAACAAAGTCTTTATTGAATGCGATGTCTAAGAGATTGGCTGTCCCCATTACATTCACTTCAAAAGTTTCCCGTGGGTTTTCGTAGGACTTAAGAACCAATGGTTGTGCTGCCATATGAATGATTGTTGACGGCTTGTGCAGGTCAATGAACTGTTCTAGTGCTTCGTAATTACGAATGTCTGCAAGGGCCTCAGGGATAGCTCCTGTGCGCTCTGCACGTTCATAAAGTGAATCTTTACTAGCAGGAAGTGAATATCCAACCACAGGGACATTTAGCTGCTCCAAGAGAAAGGTCATCCAAGTGCCTTTAAAACCAGTATGACCGGTTAGTAGTAAAGGACCTGGTAACCCACGCAAGCCTTGCTCTGGTGAATTTTCCATAGTCGAACTGTAGTCTTTACTCATCAAACAACAAGCGAAGCACTACTACTGTGGCGCAGTCAGGGACGAAATTGAACGAGAATCTAAATTCGAAGATTGACCAGTTAGTTACTGAAGCACTTGCTGAACTGCATCCATCAAAGCCATTTATACCGGGTGAAACAAACATCCCTGTGACAGGCAAGGTTTTCGGAAAAGAAGAATTGGCGGCGGCGACAAAAGCTGGCCTGGATTTCTGGCTGACATCCGGGCCCCAAACAGAGCAATTTGAATCTCGTCTCGCAAAAATTGTTGGAATGCGGCATGCATTTATGGTGAACTCGGGCTCATCGGCAAACTTGTTAGCTCTGAGTTCACTTACGAGTCCTGCTCACGGGGAGCGCGCTTTGAAACCTGGTGACGAAGTAATAACCGTGGCTGCTGGTTTTCCAACGACAGTCACTCCAATTCTGCAAAATGGGTTAGTTCCAGTTTATGTTGATGTTGATCCAGAAACTTATGTCGCGATTGATGCACAAATAGAAGCTGCCGTCTCTCCAAAGACTAAGGCAATCATGATGGCTCACACCCTGGGAAATCCATTTAATCTGGAATTCGTTCAAGATCTAGCAAAGAAATACAATCTCTGGCTCATTGAAGATAGTTGTGATGGATTAGGTGGAACATACAGAGATCAGACTTTGGGTAGTTTCGGAGATCTTTCAACCTTTAGCTTTTATCCGGCACACCACGTCACAACTGGTGAAGGCGGCGCGGTGTTAGTAAAGAAAGTTGCTCACAAGAGAATTATAGAATCTTTCCGTGACTGGGGTAGAGACTGTTGGTGTGCTCCAGGTTGCGATAACACTTGTCTGAAGCGTTACGAATGGACATTAGGGAAACTGCCCGAAGGTTACGATCATAAATACACCTACTCACACTTGGGATATAACCTCAAGTCTGGAGATATTCAGGCAGCTATTGGTCTTGCACAATTAGATCGATTGGATTCATTTATTGAGCTCCGTCGCCGAAACTGGGCTTACCTTCTTAATGGCTTGAGAGACTTCGAAGAATACTTTGTACTTCCAAAAGCGACTGAACATAGTGATCCATCTTGGTTTGGTTTTGCACTCACAGTAAAGCCTGGAGCCCAAATAACCAGAAATCAAATAGTTCAAGAATTGAATGACAAAAAGATTGGCACAAGACTACTTTTTGGCGGAAACCTTTTACGTCAACCTGCGTTCATAGGAAGGCCTAAACGAGTGATAAGCAATCTTGAAAATACAGACCGAATAATGAATGACACCTTCTGGATTGGTGTGTGGCCCGGGCTTTCGATTGAAATGTTGGACTACATGATTAAGTCGATCCATGAAATTCTTGAAAAGAATTCATGAAAGTTATCATTCTTGCTGGTGGGCTTGGAACACGAATTTCAGAAGAAACGGCAGATAAACCCAAGCCAATGGTTTTGCTTAATGACAAACCAATCCTTTGGCACATAATGAGTATCTTTGCTAAGCAGGGTTATACAGATTTTGTCATTGCTGCGGGGTACAAAGGTGAAGTCATTTCGGACTGGGCATCTACGCTTGAGTCCGACTGGAATATCCAAACAATCAATACTGGTCTAGATACTCAAACGGGCGGCCGCATTAGACAATGTATGGAGTTGTTTCCTGGTGAAAGAGTGTTAGCCACATATGGTGATGGTGTTGGAAACATCAATGTAAACAACCTGGTTGCTTTCCACGAGACCCATGGAAAATTGGCAACCGTGACTGCAGTTCACCCACCTGCCAGGTTTGGATATTTAGATATTGTTAATGGTTTAGTCCGACATTTCGGTGAAAAGAATCAAAGTGACGCGGGTTGGATAAACGGGGGCTTTTTTGTGATTGAACCCGAAGTATCTGGCTTAGTGAAATCTTTTGATGAACCATTTGAGACCGGAGCACTTCCAAGACTAGTGAGTAGTGCAAATCTAATGTCATTTCATCATGAAGGCTTCTGGCAGCCTATGGATACCCTCAGAGAAAAGGAAGATTTGTCGAAATTGGCCAAACTGTCAACGCCACCTTGGCTCGATGGAATCTAGTAAGAACTAGAATAGCGAAATGAAAACCGAGGTTCCACAATTATCAATTATCACTCCCTGTTTTAATGAAGAGGAGTCCGTGCTTAAATGCTTCGAAAGTTTACGTGACGTCATGTCGAAGGAGCTTCCAGGAGTCAGTTACGAGCATATATTCGCTGATAATTGTTCTACGGATAATACCGTTGAGACAATAAAAAGTTTTCTAAAAAGTGATTCAAGAGTCAAACTTTTTGTTAATAGCAAAAACATCGGCGCACCACGTAATATATATCGAGCCTTGTCTAGAACATCTGGACTTGCTGTCATACCAATGCTGCCGGCAGATTTGCAGGATCCTGCAGAAGTGATTCCAGATTTTTACAGAGAATGGAAAGCTGGCTCGTTAATTGTTTTTGGCCAGAGAATACAAAGACAGGAAAGTTTCGTTATGCGAAGCTTAAGAGGTCTTTATTATAGAATTATTAAGAAACTGGCTTCGAGCGATATTCCCATTAATGCGGGTGAATTCATGTTAATTGATAGAAAAGTTGTAGATCTGTTGGTTGAAATGCGTGAAAGTAATCCTTATTTAAGGGGACTCATTGCCCAAGTCGGAGTTAGATCTAGTTCTGTTAACTACCGGTGGGGAAAGCGCGAATTTGGAAAATCTAAAGCTACGCCTTTTGTCTTGATTGATACCGCAATCAATGGGCTTGTAAGTACTTCTCGCCTACCTGCGCGAATTACACTTCTTTCAGGATTCATTTTCTCGCTGATCGGAGTTTTTCTTGGTGTTTGGTCTTTGTTGGCTTCGTTTTTTTCAAGCGCTTTAATAGGATCGGGAATTCCAACCATCATCGTCGCAATTTTCTTTATCGGGGGAATTCAATTGTTTTTCTTGGGGCTAATAGGTGAGTATGTGCTCAGCATTCATGGTGAAATTAGACCGGAACCGGGTGCCTTTGACCTAGAAACATTAGGATTTGAAAAATTGGAGGTCAGGAACAGAAATGAAAGCTGAAAAAACCCGCTTGTCAAACTCATTTCATTTATGGGAAAAACACCTAAAAGGTGCAAAATCTCTTCAGTCATTAATGAATACGTCAACCAAATTTGAAGCCAATCAAAAAGAGTATTTCTTAGTTCCCTTCACTTCACTCGATTTATCTCAGAAAAATCACCATTTCTTGCTCAAAAATTGGCGAGAGACAAATCAGTTCGCCTACCCAACAAGATTTAACGTCACGTTAGAAGGTACGCAGAATTGGCTGAAAAAGGGAGTAATAGAAAATCCATCAAGGGTACTTTTCTGGATTACGGACTCTAACTTGGTAAGACTTGGTCATATTGGGCTTGTTTACTTGCCAGCTACATCAAGTTGTGAAGTCGATAATGTTTTGCGAGGAGAAGCAGGGCATCCTGGTCTAATGACTGAAGCAATGAAGAGTCTAGAAAATTTAGTTGAGACAGAACTCAGTTTGGAAGAAATCTCGTTGAGAGTGCTTGAGAGTAATGCGCACGCCGTGGCTTTTTATGAAAAATTAAATTACAAAGTGATAATCAAGACACCCTTGATGGAGATGCGTGACGGCGATACCCTGAGCCTCAAACCGGGATCACCTTCGGTCGATACATTTCTTACTATGTCAAAATCGTTACTCGAATCTAGAAGTGTTCCCAATGAGATTTTGACCGCTGGACCTTCAATTTCAACTAGGGAAGTTAATTATGTCGCAGATGCCATAGCTTCAGGATGGAATTCGCGACATTCTGATTACATCACACGATTTGAAAATTCATTTGCCGAGTATGTCGGTGCTAAATATGCAATGGCAACTAGTAGCTGCACCGGAGCATTGCATCTGTCTCTTATGGCGCTAGGAATTGGACCAGGTGACGAAGTAATTGTTCCTGATGTCACATGGGTCGCAACTGCATCGGCCGTGATGTACACAGGGGCAAAACCAGTCTTTGCTGACATAAATACAGACGACTGGACAATAAATCTCGACTCCGTAAGGAGTCTATTAAATAGTAGGACCAAAGCAATTATGCCTGTCCATCTTTATGGATATGGTGCTGCGATGAATCAAATCATGCAAATTGCCCAGGAATACAACTTGTATGTAATTGAAGATGCCGCTCCAGCAATTGGTACTGAAATCAATGGGAAACGCGCGGGAACTTTTGGAGATTTTGGTTGCTTCAGTTTTCAAGGAGCGAAGTTATTAGTGACCGGCGAAGGTGGGATGCTCGTAACGGATAATGAAGAATTGTTCAAACGAGCTAAGAAAGATCAAGATCACGGTAGGAAGCCTGGAACTTTCTGGATTGAAGAACTTGGCCATAAATATAAAATGAACAATATAACGGCAGCGCTCGGTCTTGCTCAGATTGAAAGAGCTGAAAATCAGATATTTAGGAAGCGCCGCATAAACTCTTGGTACACGGAGAATCTTTCAGACGTAGATTCCATCAGTTTTCAGAGTGAAACTTCAGGCACGTCATCCATTTGCTGGATGACCAGTTTTACATTAAATGAAGGCTCTCCTATTTCGCGGGATAAATTGATCAATTCGCTTAAGCAAGATGGAATTGATTCGCGCCCAGTTTTTCCAGCCATCAGTCAATATCCAATTTGGAAGTATGAACCGGAAGTTCAGCCAAACGCCATTAAAATCGGCTCAACCGGAATCAATCTACCGAGTGGTGTAATGCTCGGTAAGTCTGCAATAGAGCGGGTGTGTGCGAGTATTCGGGAGGCTTTGGGTAATTGAGTAAGCGGGGAAGCCAGGAAGTTGCATCATTGGCAAGGGCATCTGCATTACAAATGACCTTTGCTTCGAAAGCCTCACATATTGGATCTTCATTGTCGATGATTGACATTTTATCCGTAATAGCTACCGGAGTTGAGCTTTCTCCTAATGGAAAGCTCGGCGATGAACTCATAATTTCCAAAGGTCATGCCGCGGCTGGCGCATACGCAGTTTTAGCGCACTCTGGATACATTCCTCTTGGTCTATTGGATTCATATTCAATGGAAGGATCCTCACTTGGGGGTCACGTAACAAGCACTCACGTACCTGTTATTAATCTTTCAACGGGATCACTTGGACACGGGTTGCCATTTTCTGTCGGCCGCGCTTTGGCAAGAAAACGTTTGGGGATACAGGGTAACTCATTTGTCATTCTTTCAGATGGTGAGTGTGATGAGGGCAGCAACTGGGAAGCGGCTTTACTTGCCAGTCACCTTGAATTAGAAAATGTATCTGTGATAGTTGATAGAAATTTCTTGCAATCATTGAAAAGTACTGAAGAGACGGTCAGATTAGAACCTTTGGCAGAGAAGTGGTTGGCGTTCAATTGGGATGTTGCCACAGTAGACGGACATTCGCACGAGGAACTTCATGAAGCTATCTTTCGCAATTCGAACAAGCCGAGAATAACAATAGCAAATACAGTAAAAGGTTACGGGGTTAGTTTTATGGAAAATTCTGTTCCGTGGCACTACAAATCGCCGAACGCCGAAGAACTTGCAAGTGCACTCCGTGAGATTGGGCACTATTCGTGAGAAATGCTTTCATTGAGGAATTAACCTTACTTGCAGAAGAAAATGACAAGATTTTTCTAATTATTGGAGATCTTGGCTTTGGAGTCATCGAAAATTTTGAAAAAAGATTTCCTAATCAGTTTTTGAATGCTGGAGTGGCTGAACAAAACATGATGGGTATGGCTGCGGGTTTGGCTAGTGCTGGCTACAAAGTTTATGTATACTCGATTGGTAACTTTCCAGTATTTCGATGCTTAGAACAAATTAGGAATGACATCTGTTACCAAGAATTAGATGTATCAATAGTTTCAATTGGGGCAGGCTTAAGTTATGGCACGTTGGGCTACTCTCACCATGCCATTGACGATATAGGCGTGATGAGTGCTCTACCGGGAATGACGATTTACTCACCTGCTGATCCAATTGAGACGCGTCGTGCCCTTCGCGAATCAATGTCTCTTCAAACACCTAAATACTTTCGACTCGGAAAGAGTGGAGAGCCTGAAATCTTCAATCAAATACCAACAGAATTTCCAAATTGCACAGAACTAACAAATGGAAATGATTTGTTGGTCTTGACCACGGGAGCTATCACCAACGAAGCTATTGAAGCCGCTGCCGTACTCAAGAATCTAGGAATTGAAGTTACTGTTGTTGCAATTCCAGTGTTGAAGCCTTTGGCATTCGATAAGGACTTAGTCAGACGATTCAATAATGTACTTGTGCTTGAAGAGCATTCAGAGTCGGGTGGTTTAGGTACAATTATGTCTGAAAAGTTGGCTTTGAGTGGTCTTAAGGCAAACTTAGTAAAGTTAGGACTAGCTGATCAAGTTCATCATGAACTAGGATCCCAAAAATATCTAAGGCACCACTTTAAAATAGATGCAGTAGGTATTGTGGAAAAAGTGAAGCAAATTCTTGGAGACTAGTCTACAATCTCAGCATCCTTTGGTGTCCTTGTATGCACCGCAAAAATTCCGTGCCTATCATCATTTGCAGACGGATTAAGCACCTAAAGATCTGCACCATTTAGTCCAGCTAAAATTTAGACTTATTCCGAGAATTAGAAAGTTGATCTGTTTCTGCGATTCTAGAGTTTTAATTTGCAGCAACCGCTTTTCTATATTGTGATAGTTGATCTGCGGTTAACCATAGAATAAAGAGTGTGGATAGTCTTCACCGTATTGTTTGTACTATTTAGATGAAGGTACCGTTAACCCCCCACCCTTTAATGGTTGAGATTCCAGAACCTAATCAGGTGCCAGCCTCAGTCTTGACAACAAAGTTAAGGCAGCAGCCCATCAGCTGTTAGAGCCTTTGGATGCAAGTATGGATGCAACACAAGGGCATAAAGACGCACATAGGCGAACAAATGGCATTCAGACCGTCAGTGGATTGAGCGATAATGAACGTAGTGAGTCAGTGGTGAATAGGAGGTCTGAGAAGTGGTAAAGCGAAGGTTGCGGGTTCGATTCCCGCGGGCGGCTCTAGTAGAGAGCAAGTTAAACTTAGTCGACCCATAAGAAGACATTGCCACTATTGAACTTTGCGCCAAATTTCAGTTCGGTGACTTTCTGTCCAATGACGAGGAATCTTGTATGAATGCTCGAGAATCCAATTGGACTTTAAGCTTAGTTGGAATTTATTCTTATACCCAAAAGAGTTACTTTGATAAAAAGTAGCCCCGATCTTGCACTTGCTATCTACGACTTGAAGCCAAAAGTCTACATAATCTTGAGTCATTTCCTGGAACGATTCAATGTTAATTGCCAAGTCCAAAGAATCATCTCGAATGGCGTCTAAATCATGCAATTGAAGCAGTCTCACGTAGTCTGAATCCTCAGATTGCCCAACAGGCACCTCATTACGACGCAGATAGTCAAAAGCTAAAAGTAACGAGGAAGGAATCACATCCACCATATTCCACTGGGAGAAAATACTCGTATTGGAGTGACTAGCTTGAGCCAATCTTCCATATCCACCTCCAATTTCTAAAACATTTAGTTTACGCCTTGCACAAACCGACATAATGATTGACAAGTCTATTACTGATCCTAAGTCAGTTAGGAGACTTTCAGTAAGAAAGAAGTCTTTAATTAGTTTTCTTTTCTTCCAACGGAAACCCTTCTGAGAATTAAAGTATTCTACATATTCACTAATTTCATCCTTTGTCGGTTTAGACATCCCTCGTATACCAATGAGGTCATCGATAAGAGTGTGTAAATTCAAAGACGAAGAGAGAGATAAACTTGAATAAAACTGCTTGGACCACGCACCGAAGTCCAAAAGATCATAATCTCCTATTCTTTTATACATATCTAAATCTAAATCAATTTTGTCTTCAAGAAAGTTGCTGAGTGAGCACTGATAAATCTGAACTTTGGGAAACTTATAAGTTAAATTTCGATTGAGGTTCATATTCGTTGAAAACTGCTTTTTGAAGTCACTTTCATAATCAAGAGACTACCAGACATAGTGACATCAAATAAGGTTAAAATGATTGCAGATTGATGTTGTTTCTGATCGTATTTTGTTTGATAAACTACAAAATCATGACAAATGTCTTTCCAGTTAGGCGTTGTTTCGACTTTCCGCAATTTTAGACTTCATTCAAGCCTATAAAAAAGTTTAAGTCGTTTGTCTAGTTTCGATATCTAAGTTATATTGGCTCAAGTTTCAATGGCTTAACGCAATCAGTCGAGAATAGTTCTCGATTCATGACACTGGTTATCGAGTGGATGACAATTCCTAGAACATGAGGTTTGGAGACTTTATCTTTTACCAGTACAGGATCTGACTTTCATTCGCTAACCTTGCCTCATGACATCCAAGAGTTCAATCGAAGTTGGAATCATCGGCGCTGGAATCATGGGTGAAGCACTTCTGGTCGCAATTTCTAAAAGTGGAATCAACTCATCTTTAATTTCGATTGCGGACAAACGAACTGACCGACTCTCAGAGCTTAAAGGCAAGTACGGTTGCTCTACCAGCAATGCCACCGATGTAGCACTTAAAGCCAGGAATATTCTTCTAGTTGTAAAACCTCAGGACTTGGATTCACTTCTGTACGGAATTGGAGAATCCATTTCAACTTCACAGCGTGTGATTTCTTTTGCTGCCGGAAAGAAGACTTCGCACATTGAAGGATTTCTCCAAGACGGAGTACCGGTACTGCGGGTAATGCCCAATACGCCGATGTCGGTAGGAATCGGGGCGCCAGCAATCTCTGCGGGAAAGTATGCGAGCGATGACGATGTGAAAGCTGTTGAAGAATTGTTACAGACCTCAGGAAAAACAATTGTGGTGGATGAATCTTTGCAAGATGCAGTTACAGCTACTAGCGGATCGGGACCTGCATACTTCTTTAAATTCGTTGAAGCAATGATTAGTGGCGCAAGAGATTTGGGGCTATCGGAGAGCGATGCCAAGACTTTGGTGATTCAAACAATCACTGGCGCCGCGGCAATGTTGAACGTAGAAGGTGTCTCGCCGTCGACGCTGCGGGAGAATGTCACGAGTCCAAATGGGACGACTTTTGCAGCTCTGCAGGTATTTGAATCTATGGATATTGAGGGGATTATTAAGAAAGCGATGCGGGCGGCACGAGATAGATCGCAGGAACTTTCCTAGATTTCAGATAGCCTTAGCAAGAGAATGAGTGAGGAGTTGAGAACATGGGTTCAGTAGTCAAGAAGCGCCGCAAGCGCATGGCTAAGAAGAAGCATAAGAAGCTTCTTAAGAAGACTCGTATTCAGCGTCGAAACAAGAAGTAATTAGAGTTTTA
>Ga0315901_10003976_pt1 | contig 18790 bp, 16 predicted proteins | sample LakEriMetagenome_10_FD_203761 | JGI IMG/M metagenome (GOLD analysis project Ga0315901, IMG submission 203761) | Freshwater fungal communities from buoy surface, Lake Erie, Ohio, United States - Buoy 2 MA116 | ecosystem: Environmental > Aquatic > Freshwater > Lake | place: USA: Lake Erie, Ohio...
CTTTACCGTCGGTTAGCCTTCCATCGTCCATAATTTGAAGCAGTGCGTTAAACACATCACTATGAGCTTTTTCAACCTCATCTAACAAAATAATAGAAAATGGTTTACGTCTAACAATATCAGTTAACTGACCTCCGTTATCGTAGCCAACATACCCTGGAGGAGCTCCAAATAATCTTGAAACTGTATGTCTTTCCATATATTCCGTCATGTCTAATCTAACCAGCATATCTTCGCTTCCATATAAAACTTCAGCGAGTGATTTAGCAACTTCAGTTTTTCCAACACCTGTTGAACCTAAAAATAAGAAAGTACCAATTGGTCTTTTTGGGTCTTTAAGACCGGCTCTAGACCTTCTAATAGCGGCTGAAATTGCCTTTAGAGCGTGTTTTTGTCCTACAACTCTTTCTCCCAACCTGTCTTCTAATTTGGTTAATTTTTCTTTTTCTTCTGTTGATAATTCTTCCAAGGGAATACCTGTCATTAAAGAAACGACTTTAACAACATCCTTTTTAGTAACATTTGGAGTTTCTTCAATTTTGGTTTTGGTCCAAAGTTCTACCAATTCATCTCGTACCACTTTAAGCTCGTCTAATTTTTTATTTAAAGATTTCTTTTCAGAGGAGGATGTTTCGTCTCTTAATTTTTCTCTTATTTCTAACATTTCTTGCTCAACTGTTTTTAAGTTTGAAGGTTCTTTAAAAGAAGCAATTCTTACTTGAGCCGACGCTTCATCCATAAGATCAATTGCTTTGTCTGGTAAAAATCTATCATTAATATATCTTTTAGACATATTTACAGATGCTTCAATAGCTTCGTTGGTGATTCTAACTTGGTGGTGAGTTTCGTAATTTTCTCTTAATCCTTTTAATATTTGGATGGACTCGTCTATTGTCGGCTCTTTAACAATAACTGGCTGGAATCTTCTCTCAAGTGCCGCATCTTTTTCAATGTGTTTTTTGTATTCATCTAAAGTTGTAGCCCCTATCATTTGAAGCTCGCCCCTGGCTAAAGAAGGCTTTAACATGTTAGCGGCATCAATAGCGCCTTCAGCAGCACCAGCTCCAATAAGAGTGTGAACTTCGTCCATGAATAAAATTATTTGACCTTCTGATTTGGAAACTTCTTTAATAATATCTTTAAGCCTTGCTTCAAACTGACCTCTGTGAGCGGTTCCAGCTAAAATTGAGGCCATATCTAGCGAGAATACTTTTTTGTTTCTTAAAATTTCAGGAACTTGACCGCCAATAATTCTTTGGGCTAAGCCTTCTACCACTGCTGTTTTTCCAACACCAGGCTCTCCTATTAAAACTGGGTTATTTTTGGTTCTTCGGGATAAAATGTGAATTACCCTCTCTACTTCGGTTTGTCTACCGATAACTGGGTCGAGTTTGCCGTCTTTAGCGAGTTGAGTTAAATCTCTACCAAACTTATCTAATTGAGAGGTATTTATTGAATTGTTTTCTTGAGTTTCTTTGTAGCATTTTTCGCACAAAGCAATATAAATTTGTTTACCATCAACAATTTTATTTGTTGATATTACAGCTTGTCTTTGACCACATCTATGACATACAACCATAAATTTATCTTACCATATTTTAGCATTGTCGCAAGGGTGTTGCTAAGTTGTGAGGGGATTTGGGCCCAAAATAAGGCCGCATGGTCCCAAATCCCCTATTTCAAGCCAAATTTATTAAATATTTATAACCTATAATATAGACAAATTAAGGATTGTGCGGTACTATAAGATATTTCCTGAGGCATATCGACTGAAGGACACAGTACAAGGAGGAAACCATGGATGTTAATAGGTTGTATGTACCCGAGCCCTTAATAGTTATCAAGGGCCCAGAAGAAGACGACATCGTCGTCGTAGAGATATGGAGGGGCACAATTCTAGGCAGAGAGTTGCTGGTGCGTCGGCGTGTTCCGAGAGAGGATCTCGGGGATCTTGGGGATCCTAAAGCGGTACAAAATCTATTAAATTGGTTACAAGCCATGGAAAAGCCGTAACCAAAAAACAGGGTCTGTTGTTGATACTAAAACAAATTGTTTCAGCAACAGACTTATCATAAAGCTCTTAGAGCTTCTGACGAGTCTTCCGTAATTTACGGCAAGACGAAATGACAAACTTCACAATTCAAAAATTAAATTAGTGTTCCCAAACATCCCCTACAAAAGGATCAGATGCAATAGGTACTTTCTTTACAAAAACTTCAGCTGCTTTAATCATTTCTTCGGATAAAATATCTTTAAAAGTATCAGCAAATTCATCATTACATTCAGTTACAATTTCGTCGTGAACAGTCAGCAAAATATATGCGTCAATTTTTTCGCGTTTAATTCTCTCATATAAAGATACAAGTGCAAATTTCATCGCATCAGCATTGGTTCCTTGGATTGGGTGGTTCTTAGCTTGTCTTTCAACAGAACCTATTAATTTTTTATAATCAGGATCATTTTTATCAGGCATTTTATACCACCTTTTTCTACCTCCTGGAGTTGCAGAGTAACCATTTCTAACAGCCTCACTAGCTACCTTCTTTAAGAAATCTCTAACACTTGGATAAGAAGAAAAATATTTCTCCATATACTCTTTACCTTGTTCTGGAGTAACATTAATTTGAGCCGCCAATCTTCCCGGTCCCATTCCATACATAAGTCCAAAGTTAATAGCCTTAGCGGCTTGTCTTAAATCACCGTGATGTTTTTTAAAGTCATCAGTATACTCAAGTCCAAACATTAGTGCTGCAGTATACGAGTGCAGGTCATAACCATTTTTAATCGCGTTAATAAATTTTTCATCCCCTGAAAGATCTGCCAAAATTCTCATTTCCATAGAGGAGTAGTCAGAAATTACAAATTTATAACCCTCTCCCGGATTAAAACACTCTCTAAAAGGAGCCTCTGGTTGGTTTCTAGGAATTTGTTGGAGGTTTGGGTTATTACAAGAAAATCTTCCAGTTGCGGCCCCCATTTGATTAAAATCTGGATGAATTCTATGAGTAACTGGGTTTATTTTATCCAGTAGTGAATCCCCAAAAGCCGAAATTAATTTTTCATACTTTCTATATTCTCTAAGAAGATTTACTAACGGGTGATTCACAAGCTCTAAAACTGGGTCAGCAGTTGATTCAAGTCTTAGCCCAACTCTTTTATTAAATAAATCTAAAAGTTGAGGTTGCGAATTAATATTGATTGGCGGTGTTGCATTTCCAAATAAATCTATTGAGTTGTATTCATAATATTTTGAAATGGTGTCATAAAATTCGTTAGTTAGTTCGTCTCTCCTCTTTTTTAGGTTTTTAATAATATCCTGCCACTTTGGTTTATTAATATAAACTCCCCTAAGTTCCATTTCTCCAATTACTTTAGTAACAGCAAATTCTGTTTTAGCAGTATCCACAACATTTTGTAATCTTAATTTTGGAATCTGAGCATCAAAGATTGGAAATAAAACAAAAGTGTCGATTGCAGCATATTTCAACTGCTCCTCAGAAAAATTTATATCTTTTAAACCAATAAAGCTTTTTCGAATATTCTTATCCATATCAAGACCTAAGTAATTTTTGGTTAAGTCCTTCAAAGAAGACATTTTGGCTGAAAGACCGGCAGTTAAAACTCCTTCAGCAAGCATCGTGTCGTAAATGTTGTACATTTCAATGCCAGTATGTTTTTTAATAAATTTGTAATCAAATTTAGCATTTTGTAAAATTTTAATTTTCTTTTGATCTTCTAAGATATCTCTAATTTCTGGTAAATCTTTAATGTCTAGTGCTCTAGCGTCAATAATATAAGATTTATCTGGAACTGAAATTTGAAATAAAAGAAGTTTACAAGTGTGGGGGTCAAAACCTGTTGTCTCAGTGTCAACTGAAACCACATTTACATTTTCAAGTTCTTTGATTACTTTGTCGTAATGAGATCTTTCAGTAATGTATTCGTATTTTGGATTTTCTGGGTCAAACTTAAATTCCATCTAATTATTTTAACAAACAATTAATTTAATTTAGATTTTATTATTGAAATTATTTTTGTAGTATCAGCTTTAGTTTTTAATTCTCTCATTACTTGCCCTACAAGATACATTAAAACCTGATCCTTACCACTTCTTAATTTCTCAAAGGCATCAGTTTCATTTCTAAGAACAGTCTCTACTGCTTCGTTAAGTCTTTCTTCAGAAATTTCTGAAACCGCGAATGCTTTAATTTGGGATAAGAAATCATCATTTGATAATTCCCTTGTTTCTGGTTTGTTAATTAAAAGATTTGCAACTTTGATAGGATCTGATTTCTCAGCTAAAGAATAAAACTTTTCAACTAGTAGAAGTCCATCTCCGTTTGATAAAAATTTTGCTTGATTATCGTTTAACGAGTATTTTGATTTAAGTTTTTCATAGGTTTGTCTTGGTAATTCAGGAAGATTTTTTCTTAAATCCTCAAAATGTTTTTTATCAAAAAACATAGGAGGAAGGTCTGGGTCTGGAAAATATCTATAATCCTTGACTTCTTCTTTTTTTCTTTGGGAAACAGTTATGTTTTTTACTTCATTAAATCCTCTATTTTCTTGAGGAACTCTTTCACCTTTTTCTAAAATTTCACTTTGTCTTTCAATTTCGTAATTAATTGCTTTTTCTAAAAATCTAAATGAGTTGATATTTTTAACTTCAACCTTATAATCAGGCAAAATTCCTTTTTCTTTCATTTCAGTTGTTCTAACTGAAATATTAGCTTCAAGCCTTAGTTGTCCTTTTTCCATATCTACATCAGCAATATCTAAAGTTCGAACTACATCTTGAATCTTTTTAGCAAATTCAACAGCTTCACTTGCTGATTCAAAAATAGGTTTAGTTACAATTTCAACTAGGGGAGAGCCTGATTTATTGTAGTCAATTAAAGTCTCACCACTTCTATGAATTGATTTAGCGGTGTCTTCTTCTAAATGAATTCTCTCTAATTCACATTTCTTGCCGTTTTCTAATTCAACAAAACCATCTAAACAAAGAGGGTATAAATATTGAGAAATTTGATAACCCTTTGGAAGATCTGGATAAAAATAGTGTTTTCTATCAAATCTTGAAAATTCATTAAGTTTACAATTTAAAGCTAACCCTAAAATTTGAGCTTTTTCAACTGCTTCAAAATTAGCAACAGGAAGAGCTCCTGGAAGACCTAAGCAGGTTGGACATACATGAGTGTTTGGTTTAGCTCCATAAAAATTAGCTATACATCCACAAAAAACTTTTTTCTTAGTTCTTAAATGGAAATGGATTTCTAAACCTAAAACTAAATGATATTTACTCATATTTATACTCTAGCACCAAGTTGCTTGGCTCCTTTTCTTAAATTTTCAATTGCTTCATCCAAAATATAATAAGTTGGCTCGTATCCAGAATCATGAACCATTGCATTTCTTACTTTATGAGCGGACCAAATTTTGCTGTATACATCGGGACTAAATTTATTTTTACCAGCAATCATTCTTTCTCCCATTGTGTTTCCATGAACTAATTCTTTTAATAAATTATCTAAAGATTTATCAGCTTTTATTAATGCGCTTTTTAAAACAGCTGGTGATTTACTTTTGATATCAATATCTATCTGCCTCCAATCACCTTCAACTAGAGACATTACTTGTGGAGAAATTGATTTTTGGGAAATTTTTCCTTTATTAAAAAAGAATTTTATTATTGTTACAAAAATATCCCAAAGTGCTTTTAAAATTTGTCCTAACATTATTTAATCTCCTTTACAAAAGATTTATGAAAATCAGTATTCTCTTGAAATAAAATTCCAGCATAAGCTAATTTTTCTTCACCTACTCTTGGAGCAATAAGCTGACCACCTACCGGCATATTATCTGACATTCCAATTGGAACCGAAATTGCAGAAAGCCCTGAAACAGCGCTGCCCTCGTGTAAAATGTCCATCATTTCACCAAAAAGCGGATTTTTATCACCTTCACCAAATTTTAAAGCAGTAATAGGCATTGTAGGAGATACAATCAAATCGCACTCTTTAAAAGCTTCCTCAAAATCTTTTATTATTAAGGTTCTAACTTTCTGAGCTTTTTCATAATATTTATCGCTGTATCCGGCAGATAAAACGTGGGCTCCTAAAAACATTCTTTTTTTAGCTTCAAAACCAAAGTTACTTCTATCAAGACCATATCTAATACCATCTAATCTTGCTAAATTTGAAGAAACTTCGCTTCTTTGAACAATTGTATAAACTCCAATCGAATATTTTGGAGCAATTAAGTCTATTTCTTTTGTTTTAAAACCTAACTCTTTTAGTTTTTCAATAAAGTTTAAGGTTAATTCTTTAACTTTTGGATCCATTTCAATTTCAAAATATGATTTAGGAATTCCAATAGTTAAATTATGATAATTGGTTTTGGTGTAATCAGGAACTTCATTGTGAATTGTTGTGGCATCATTTATATCTTTGCCTGCAATTATATTTAAAATGTAAGATGCGTCCCAAATCGATTTAGTTAAAGGGCCTGGCTGATCTGTAGACGAAGCCATAGCAACAACACCATATCTTGAAACTCTTCCGTAGGAAGGCTTAAAACCACTAACACCGCACCAAGAGGCAGGACCTCTTATAGAACCAGCAGTTTCGGAACCAATTGCAAAAATACACATGTTTGCGGCAACAGCTGCCGCTGAACCACCAGAGGAACCACCAGGGACGCAAGTTAGATCCCAAGGGTTAGCTGTTTTTTTAAAATCAGAAGTTTCTGTTGAGGAACCATGAGCAAAAGCATCCATGTTTGTCTTACCAAGCATGATAGCCCCAGCTTCTTTTAATTTTTTAGTAACAGTCGCATCAAATGGAGGTATATAATTTTCTAAAATTTTGGCTGATGCTGTTGTTACAATTCCTTTAGTAGAAAAGTTATCTTTTAAAGCATAAGGAATTCCAAGTAAAGGAAATTCTTCAAAAGCTTCTTCACCTTTTTCGGAAATATAATTATCGGCTTTTTTGGCTTCTAAAAGAGCATTTTCAAAATTAAGAGCCAAAAAAGCCTTAATTTTTTCATCATACTCTTCTATTCTTTGAATACAGGATTTAGTTAATTCCTCTGAAGTAAAAGATTTGTTCTTCAAACCTTCTAAAGCCTCTTTTAATTCTAAGAAACATAATTCTTCTAATTTATAACTTTTTGACATATTTATTCTCTATCAAAAACTGCTTTAGTTTCAACCATTCCTTCCTTAGAATTTTTAGCATTTTGTAAAACTTCTTCTTGAGTTAAAGTTTGAGAAAGTTCTTTATCTTGAAAAACATTTGCTAAACCAGTCACTTGATATGTAGGTTCAACATTTTCAGTATCTAATTCATTTAACATGTCCATGTATTGGGTGGTTTGAGAAAGCATTCCAGAAAGTTTGATTTTTTCTTCATCAGTCACTGGAAGTTTTACAAGTTCACTAATTTTTTCAATATCTTTTTCTGTAAACATTACATTTCCCTAAGTCGCTTAATTCTCTCATCAATTGGCGGGTGTGTCGAGAATAAATTAGCAATAAATTTACCAGAATTTTGCAGAGGATTTGAGATATATAAGTGTGCTGTGGCTCCATTGGCTGCTTCTAAAATTTCCTTATCTCCAGAAATTTTCTCTAAAGCACTGGCTAAGCCTTCAGGATAACGAGTCATTGAGGCAGCTGTTGCATCAGCCAAATACTCTCTATTTCTTGAAACCGCTAACTGAATTAAAGTAGCGATAATAGGCGAAGCAATTAGAATTACTATAAATAAAATTCCCATCCAAGCCGGAAGCTCTCTATCTTCCCCACCTCCGTAAAACATACCATGAGTTAACCAATCTGAAATAAAGACTATAGTTCCAACAAGAACTGAAACAATTGAGGCAAGTCTAATATCATAATTTCCAATATGAGCTAATTCGTGGGCAATAACACCTTCTAATTCCTGCTTTGAAAGTCTCGAAATTATTCCAGTTGTAAGACAAACAACACCGTGCTGAGGATCTCTACCTGTTGCAAAAGCATTCATGGCGGTGTCTTCAATAATATAAACTTTAGGGGTTGGAAGCCCAGCACCAAGACATAAATTCTCAACCAAATTATAAATTTCAGGGCTATCTCTTCTTTGAATTTCCCGAGCACCACTCATAGCTAAAATCATTTTGTCAGAATAGTAGTAACTAACAAAAGAGGAAATACCTGAGAATATTAAGCCTAAACCTAAAAAGAAACTAAAACTTCCTCTTCCATAGTATAAAGATGCCAAATACGACAACCCCACTATAAATAGAGTAAAGAAAAATATAATGACATAAGTCTTGCTTTTGTTATTATCAATTTCTGTGAAAAAGTTTCTCATTTAAATCCTTTCCTTAAAATTTAACAGCTACTGGTTTTTCAACACCTTCTTCAGCATCAAAGAATACTTCCTCTTTAAATCCAAATGCATTAGCAATTAAATTTGTTGGGAAAGTAACAATTTTCTGATTGTAGGTTTTTACTGTATTGTTATAAAACTGTCTAGCATAAGAAATCTTAGCTTCTATATCTGATAACTCGGTTTGTAATGACTGAAAGTTTGTTGAAGCTTTAAGATCTGGATAATTTTCCGCAATAGCAAAAACACTTTTTAAAGCACCACTTAACATATTATCAGCAGCTGCTTCATCTTTAATATTTGAGGCCGAAAGCATTTTTTCGCGAGCTTCGGATACTCTATCAAAAACTCCAGACTCGTGTTTGGTGTAGCCTTTTACTGTTTCAATTAAATTTGGAACAAGGTCCGCTCTTCTCTTCATCTGAACTTCAATACCCGACAAAGACTCATTAACCGCAACTCTTGCTTGAGCAAGTGAGTTGTAAATCATAATTAAAATAAATAAAACAACTACAAGGGCAACTAAAGCATAAATCATATTTTTAAACTCCTTTTAAATTTATACATATTAAACTTAGATACTTATCTATATTCTAGAATTTTTCAATAAAATTCTCAAGACTTAGAGTATTTACTATATCGTGTTTTGTAAGACCGCCTCTTCTCGCCACATCAATACCATATTTAATATAATCTAAAGACTCTAGGTTATGAGCATCTGTAGAGATTAAAAACTTACAACCCATCTTTAAAGCGTCAGTTACTAAGTCGTCTGGGAGATCTAATCTTTGAGGTTGAGAATTAATTTCAATTATTTTCTTGTTTTTTGCAGCAAATTCAAATATTTTGGTCCAATTAATATCAATTCCATTTCTTTCATTGATAAGCCTGCCAGAAGGATGTCCCCAAACTTTAATATAAGGGTTTGAAAGTGCGGCCAATACTCTTTCAGTCATTTTATCCCGGTCCATTTCAAAAGCGCTGTGAATAGAAGCTATTCCATAATCTAAAATTTTCATTAAATCATCTGTTAAACCAAGAGTTTGATCAGCTAGTATATTAATCTCCATTCCATAAAAAAGCTTTATCTGCCTGTAGTGTTTACCTAAGTTTTCAATTTCTTCACGTCTTTTCTCAAGAAGTCTTTTAACCTCTGCCTCACCACGAGAGGCAACACTCGGCGCATGATCTGAAATACCATAATATTCATACCCTAGTTCAATTGCCTTTTTAACCATCTCCTCAAGAGTATTTTCACCATCAGAAAAATTGGTGTGAGTATGCAAATCACCTCTTATTTCGTCGTATTTAATAAGTTTTGGAAGTTCGCCTTTTTTGGCTAAATCTACTTCTCCTCTTCCGTGGCGGAGTTCTGGTGGAATATATTGCAAACCTAATCTTTTGTAAAAATCCTCTTCATGCGAAAATTCTTCAAGTTTTTCTTTATATTTAATTCCGTATTCAGAAAGACTCATACCGTTTTGAAGGGCATATTGTCTTAAAATCACATTGTGTTGCATGTTTCCAGTAAAATACTGAAGCATAGAACCTAGCTCTTTCTTTTTAATAACCCTCAAATCTACTTGTAAATCATTGTTTAAAACAACCGAGGCTTTTACATCTCCTCTATTTAAAACTTCTTTGATTTCAGGGAATTTTAAAAATTGCTCAATACCTATTTCAATATCTTCACAAGCAACAGCAAAATCAAGATCTCCAATAGTTGGAGCTCTTCTTCTAAAGGATCCCATTGCTTCGCAATATTCGATTTGAGGATTTGAAAGCATGTGTTCTTTTATTCTTTCAACAACTTTTTCAGCAACTGCAAGTAATGTTCGTTTTTTCTCAGATTTATGCATTTTAAGATTTTCAATAGCGTCTAAAATATTAGCTTCTGATTTTTCGGAAAAACCATCTAATTCTCTGATTTTCCCGGCTTGAGCTAGTTTTTTGACTTCGTCTAAAGCAGTATCACGATGTTTTAATCCAAAAGCTGAGGCTAATTTATAGGCAGTTTTAGCTCCCACCTTTCTAAGACCAATTAGCTCAAACATCCCCTCCGGCAAACCTTCTTTCTTTTTCTCGAATTCTCGTACCTTTCCGGTGGTAAATAGCTCACTTACATGGTCGATAAGTGCCTGGCCCACACCAGGGATCTCAGAAAGTCTCTTATTTTCCCAGAGTTCTAATACACTATTAGTAAGACCTTCGATTGAGATAATAGCTGTATGGTAAGCTCTTATTTTAAAAAAAGAGTCACCTTTTACCTCCATAGCAGCTACAACTTCTTTAAGAATTTGGACTATTTCTGTGTTAGTAAACTTATGCAGACTCATTAATAAAGAATTTAACATATTTTAAGGATTTTAGATATTTATAACCTATAGTATTGACAATTTAGTGAAAATGAATTAAAATGTAGTTAGGTCGAAGAACTAGACATAAGGAGACGACATGTCACTGTCACGAGAAATCAACATTCAAGGACAAAACGGGTATCGGTTTTACCGAGGAACCCAGGGGGTTGCTTGGCAGGTGCCGGTCAACCTGAAGTGCGGGAGCACGCTTTTCCTTTCAGCAGGATGTAGGGAGGGACAATACGGAAGCAACTCCGGTTGCTTTGAGATTGCCCTTTTCCGTCATGCCGACGAATTCAACTCCGGGATCAACCTCCAGGAGTTCGACCTCGTGGAAGGGTTTGTGGAGCTCACCGAGCTCGCCAAAATTATCGTCTATCTACAAGGCAAGACCTTGGTAGAAATTGACGAAATTATTGGTAAGGCAGGCCACCTGCCAATCCGCAAGGAAGCAGGCCTCGAAGACTAGTAGCGACTACCTCCCATTTTCAGTTGGGGAGTATAATAATTAACTGAATCTGATGCCCCAGGCTGTAGCAATACTGTCCTGGGGTTTTCTGTTTTATAACCTCAAAAATTTCAACTGGGAACTCTTATATCAGTATACGGAGTTACCTATCTTTGCTGGTCTATTTATCATGGATTAAAAGAACACTACCAGGGTCTTCCTAATAAATAGATTATTTTTGAACCTCTATAACGCTATAGTTGTAGAGGTTCTTTTTTTATAATTTATAACCTATAGTTTGACAAAAAGGAGAATTTTGTGTAAAATTAATTTTCCGATTTGAAGAAGGGAGACGCTATGTGGTTAATAGTTTTACTAACCTTTTTTATTTATGATATTTTTAAATATCATTTATCAGCTAGAAAAGCCAATTTTTTGTCTTTTCTTTCAGGAATTTTGATGATTTCAATCTACTATTATCTTAAGTAGGTTGTCAAACCCCAGGCTGTAGCAATACTGTCCTGGGGTTTTCTGTTTTTAAACCATATTTTTTAAATCAATCTTTTAATTCTTTTAATTGCTAGAATATCCTAATGAAGTTCATTTCAAACTTTATTTCTAAAACTTTAAAAAATGAATTTATCCTGGCGCTTATTATTTCTCTGGCAACTTATTTAATTTTTATAGGAAAATTTTTATTACCTAATTATTATTTTTGGGGCTCTGATGCAACTTATAAAAACTATCCAACTAGATTTTATTTTTACGAAAGAATCTACAAAGAAGGTTCCTTTCCATTCTGGACAGAAAGGCAGTATTTAGGATTCCCGATCTACGCTGATGCTGAAAATGGGTATTTAAATCCAATTAATGTTTTAAGTATCTTAATTTTTGGACCGGCATTATCTTACAAAATTCTTCATCTATCATTTTATTTAATAGGATCTCTATGCCTATATTTATTTTTAAAAAAAGAGGAATCTAATTTATTAGGGTTTTTCATAGCTAACACAATTTATTTCTTTAGTACTTATCTTTTAAATCATCAAATTCACTTTAACATCACTTTATTTTTTTACCTTCTCCCAGCAGGTATTTATTTAGTTGCAAAATATATTGAAAATTCAAAATTTAGCAACATACTTTTACTTTCAATAATTATTAGCTTTTCGATTCTTTTTGGACAAATACAACCAGCACTTATTTTTTGTTTAGGTATAGTTCTTTATTATCTTATTTTTAATTTTAAAAAAATACTCTCTTTCCAAACTCTTTTTTTAGTTGTATGTTCGGTGTTTTTGATTGGTATTCAGACTTTACCTCAAATAATTCCAAGTTTCGAAATGTACGACACCAGTGTAAGGGAAGATTCAATAAATATGTATAAGGGTTCGCTAATTCCCGTGATGACATCTTTTACTTTTCTACCCTATGTATTTGGAGATATTGATAACTACCAAGGGGTAAAAATTAAAATCGATTACTCTTATACCGAAATTTATCTTTATGTTGGAATATCAGTATTTTTTATTTTTATCTGGATTCTTTTATTTAATAGGTTTAACAAACTTACATTATTTGCGTATATTACTTTTTGGATATTCTTAGTTTTCTCTACGCTAAAATACAATCAAATTTTTACACCTGACACACCTATAGTCTCCCTATTTAGATACTGGGAAAGAGTTTTTATTTTAACAATTTTTGGGATTGCGGTAGTTGTAGCTAAATTTATTAGCGAACCTTTTGAGTTATATATTGATAATATCAAGAAAAGAATTTGGTTAGTTTTGGGACCTCTAATTTATATTATTTTTTACCAATTAACTTTAAAAAATGACCTTGAGATTTCAAATAATGTATTAAGGCTTTTTGCTCCCCAAAATCTCTTTGAAAATACCTATCTAATTACTGCAGGGATTATTCTTGGCGTAACTATTGCCTTATTACTTCTTGCTTCCTTAAATAGTAAACAGAAGTTTTTTAAAAACGCTCAAAAAATTTTAAAGTACCTCTTGGTAAGTGTAGTTTTTCTAGATTTGTTTTATTTTTCTTTTGATGTTGTGAAATTTAGACTTCAAGATATTTCAAACTATAATACTCCTTCGTTAAATTTAAACAACCCAAATCAAAGAAGCGTTTTTGGAAACTACGATATTAGAGGACTTGAGTATTTATATTTTGATACATGGAGTTTATTTGGTTATAGTCAGTTTGAAGAAAAAAGATACCAGGAATTTTTGGAAAGTCGTGGATTCTTTGATACCTTTGGTAGAGACGGAGCTTCAAGTAATCCAAAGATTCTTAGAGATTTTGGAATAACTAAAGTATTCACAAAAAATGAAGAAGATGGAAAAGAAGAAATACAAACCCCACAATATAAGGGATATGACCTTATAAAAAATGAAATCCCATTAGAATTTTTAAAAAGAGAATCTGGAAATATTGTTTTTAAATATAATTCCCAAGAAGATATTGATATAAAAACTAGAATTAAACATTCTAAGAATTGGGAAGTAAAAATAAATGGTGAAGCGGTAGATTACAGCAGGGATGGTATATTTTTTGAATTCAACGCTCCAAAAGGTGAAAATTTGGTAGAAATAAAATATATTCCCAAGCCCTTTTATTTAGGACTTCAAATTTCAGCAATGTTATTGATAATCTTCGTTATCTTATTATTGGGACTGAAAAAATTCTCTAAACATGAAATTTTTTAAATCTTTAAATAAAATTTATTGGGCACTAACTATTTCAATTGCAACTTATCTAATTTTTGTTGGAAAATTTTTACTACCAAATTATTATTTTTGGGGTTCTGATTCGACATTTTTTTACTATCCTTCAAGATTTTATCTTCAAGAGAGAATCCTCGAAGATAAATCATTTCCTTTCTGGACTGAAAGACAGTTTTTGGGTTTTCCAATTTATGCAGATGCTGAAAATGGATATTTAAACCCAATAAATGTTTTAAGTATATTAATTTTTGGCCCAGATCTTTCATATAAAATTCTGCACTTTGTTTTTTATTTAATTGGATCTTTATCCTTTTATTTATTTTTAAAAAGAAAACAAATCAACTTATTAGGATTTTTTGTAGCAAATTCAATTTATTACTTTAGTACCTATCTTTTAAATCACCAAATACATTTCAATATAATTCTAACTTTCTATTTATTTCCTGCAGGAATCCTGCTAACTGATTTATTTATTGAAAAAACAAAAGTAAGATTCTTACTACTTCTATCTATAATTTTAAGTTTTGGAGTTCTTTACGGACATTTACAATCCTCATTAATATTTTCTTTTGGAGTTTTTTTATATTACTTAGTTTTTAACTTTAAAAATTTTATAAGTTTTAAAACATTATTTTTTGGTATTTCTATGATTTTTTTAATAGGTATTCAAACTTTTCATCAAATCTTACCATCCTACGAAGTGTATAAAAAAAGTGAAAGAGACCAAACGATAGACTTGTATAAAGGATCTTTTGTGCCTATTATGACAAGTTTTTCTTTTGTACCGTATGTTTTAGGTAATAGTGAAAACTATCTAGGTCTTAAAATTAAACAAGATTTTTCTTATACCGAGCTGTATATTTATTCAGGAATTTCTACCTTTATAATTTTTTGTTTTACATTTATTTTTACAAAAACAACTAAAATTTCTTGGTACTCGTATATTCTTATCTGGATATTCCTAGTACTTTCTACTCTTAAGTATAGTCAGTTTTTTAATCAGGATACCCCCTTAATATCACTATTTAGATATTGGGAAAGAATATACATATTATCAATTTTTGGAATAAGTTTTTTAATTGCAAAGTTTGTAAGCAATCCTTTTGATTTAAATTTCGAGGGAATAAAGGGAAAGGTTTTATTACTCTTACTTCCAACTTTTTTCATCACTTATCTGCAATTAAATATTTCAAGTAATATAGAAATTTCAAAAGCAATTCTTAATACCTACTCTCAGTATGTATCTTTAAGTAATGAGTACTTTTTACCTTTTTTTATAATTTGTATCCTAACAATTTTTTTATTAATTTTATTGTTAACATTTGATAAATTCAAAATTTTTCTCAGGTTTAAATATATATTTAAAATAGCTTTGGTTTTATTTATTCTTATAGATTTATATTACTTTTCTTTTGATGTAGTAAATTATAGACTTCAAGATATTTCAAATTATAAGATTAATGACCAGATTTCAAATCAGGACCATAGAAGTTTACTTGTTAATCACAGTCTATTAGGACTTGAAAACTTAAGATATAAAACCTGGAATTTGTTTGGATATAGTCAATTTCAAGAACTAGAGTACAAAGAATATTTAGTAAAGAATGGGTTTTTAGATACTTTTGGAAGGGCGGGATTACCAATAAATGAAAACCAAGCAAAAGAATTTGGAGTTACACAAATATTTATTAATAACGAAAAGGGTGAGAACGAAGTTGTAAAAATCAATTATGAAGGTAGTGACCTAATAAAAAACAAAATTGAAACAAAATTCTTAAAAAGAAAATCAGGACATATTATATTTTCATATAATTCTGCTGAGGATATGTTAATTAAAACCAGAATTAAATATTCTAAAAATTGGGAAGTAAAAATAAATGGTCAAATTGTTGATTTCAACAAAGACGGTATATTTTTTGAATTTAAAGCTCCTAAAGGTGAAAATTTGGTGGAGATAACGTATGTCCCAAAAGATTTTTATTTAGGGTTGAAAATATCTGGAATATTATTAGTTATATATTCGGCTTTTATTATAGTACTCAAAAAATATAACTTATTTGACAAATTAAGGGATTAATATAAAATAAACGTCTATTTAAAACTATAGGTTTTGAGGAGTGATTTGCGGGAAAGTTCCCTTTTCCGCAAATCACTCCCCATAACTTCTAAATAAGTAGAAGCTTGAGGGAGATAGATTGTAAAGGAGTACGAGATGGAAAATCTCAAAAGCCTGGTCCGCAAGACTTACATGGATCTTGTAAACTACAAGTATTGGGCAGAATTTTTTAAAGGTGCCTATACTACAGGTGCTTTAATACTTCTGAGCATTGTTGTTCAGGCTGCGATTAAAGACGTATTTGGAGAAGCAGCTTTACTGGAGTTTTCCAAAGTTGCAATTTTCTTTGCCTTCGGCTTTTTTGCTTGTCTTTTCTATGTTTTGTATGTTGACAAGAAGCTGAAAACTAAATGGCAAGAAAAAGAGGAACTTCGGGCTGCTATTAAGGCGCGAGAGGAATCTTTGCGTTAGTCCTTTTTTTCTTCATGCTGCGCCGCTTTGCGGCGCAGCATACCCACCAATTACCCCAACTTATTCAATATATTTCTAATCTAATAAATTACCCTATAGTATTGACTATTTTAGATAAATATAGTAACATTATAGATGTAGGAGACGTCTGTCTCCAAAAAGGAGGGTTCGAGTGATCGAACTAATCACCCTCTTGCTGGCAGGGTTAATCGCCAGCTTGATGACCCCAGAACTTATCTCAGGCTACGGCCTAGAGGGAACTTTCGGGTTCATCGTCGGGTTCGCTTCATACGGTAGCTGCCTCCTGGCAGACTACTTGTGGTCGCGAATGGAAGGGGTAGAAACCCGGCGTAATATCTTTGGCGCGCCTATCTGGCGTGCCTGGATTTACTCATGTCTGGTCAGCGTGGCGCTTGCGCCAGTTGCCAGTCAGTGGGGTTTCGCCTTTCGTGGTGGGGTTATCTTCCTCGGAGCTTTGCTCCTTGGAGGGCTTCTCATTTCGATAGAGGTAGGAGTGCGAAACTATCTTTACGATTTGAAACGCTCTCGCCAGCCTAAAAACTGGCACTAGCAACCACAACACGCCCAACCTTGGGGCCGGTTACTTGTATTCAAAACACAAGTACCGGCCTCGCTCTGCTTTATAATCAAATAAGCACTTAACCTATAAAATTATCCACTTGACAGAATTCAAATAATAACCTATAATGTTTTTATGATTCGGTGGAGGCCTGCAAAGGTATTCCACGTTTCTTATTAAAATTGGGCGCGCGTGAACGATTCCGCCGCCCCTATCCGGCTGTTGCCGGGAAAGGCTAAAAGCCATGACTAAGACTTCAAAGAAGGCCCGCTCGAAGACCTCAGTCAAGGTGGCTGGCGCCACCATCAAGGCGACGCCCGTGCGTCGCAAGAAGGTGGTTGAGGCCCCAGTGGTTGGGAACTTGGTCGAGACCCCCGTGGTCGAGACCTTGGTCGAGGTCCCCGTGACCGAGACTGCTCCGGCGGCTGAGGCTCCAAAGGCCGAAGCACAGGTCTTCGTCATCCCCGACATGGGGGTGGGTGACTTGGTTGTATCCCGGGAGGGATACAAACAGCTACCAGGCAAGACTTGGTACCGCCTTTCGGGTCGGTTCGGAAAGGAGACCGTTCGGCAAGCGATTGCCGCGATGGTTAGCCTGGAGCTCCGGCTTCCGGGTGCCCTTGAACTGGTAACCTGGCCGAGTTTTCGGCCCCACATGGTGCAACAACTCGCAATTGTTGCAGCCAACAAGGACGTTTTGTGCGTCCTTGAGTGGGTCTGGAGCCATCAAGACTGGTCGTGGAAGGAGGCGTACACCGCCTTCCCACGAGCGGGCTTTCCTGGTTGCAAGGCAACTCGCCAGGAGATCGGCAAGCTGAATAAGCTTGTCGGCCTTATGGACGCTTTGAGGAAGGAGGGTAAAACCTCAATTCGCAATATCGATTGCCTTGCCCAGGCGGCTCACTTGATCGGGTGGATCAAGTAAAAAATCCACCTCCCTATCTCAGTATCGCAGTACTGAGATAGGGACCACCCCTAAAATATTTCCCTTAAAAAATTAAATAAATACCAAAATTAAAAAGTACCCTATAGTTGACAATTGAAAACTTATACGTGATAATGTACTGCCCCTAAACTTTAGGGGAAATAAGGAGATACTCATGAGCGAAAGCCAAACCCCAAATCTGGGTATTAAGCACACACTTTACATTTTTAACCTTAAATTTGTTCTTCAAAAGAACGAAAAAGGTTATAAGGGTTACTTTTCTGAAATTAATTCAGATTATGTACCCACCCCACTCTTTCAAGGGTATACCTTCCGCCAAGCTTTGGGACGCTTGGTTCATAAGGCTGCCCGTTTAGGTTATGTTTCTGTAGAGGAACAAAACAAATTTTTAGGATTGGAGTGGAAAACTCCTTTAGATATTGAGGTCTGGAGTAAGATGAATAAGCTTACCAAACAAGATGGTAAACATTATTACATTTCTTATATTCCTCAAGTCTTCAATGAGGATGATGAGTAATTATTTGGGAGTGATGGTCGGGCGATTTCGCCCGACCATCACTCCCCTTTCTTTTTTCATATAAATTTAATATAATTTCAATCACCAGAATTACTGGTAATAAAAGGAGAAGACAATGAATAACACAGAAGGGGTGTTGAATTATGTCTTACTGGTAATGTTGATTGGACTACTTCTATTGTGTTCAATCATTGCACTTAACCTAAGTGTGTATCTTTTTAATCCTCAAACCCAAGACCAGGAGGTTGTGTTTTTCATCCCTACAGCATTGTTTTGCAACTCAGTAATAATCATTTTACTTA
>Ga0315901_10003977_pt1 | contig 18782 bp, 16 predicted proteins | sample LakEriMetagenome_10_FD_203761 | JGI IMG/M metagenome (GOLD analysis project Ga0315901, IMG submission 203761) | Freshwater fungal communities from buoy surface, Lake Erie, Ohio, United States - Buoy 2 MA116 | ecosystem: Environmental > Aquatic > Freshwater > Lake | place: USA: Lake Erie, Ohio...
TCTCGTATGCAGCAACTCCTGAGATGTCACTGCTAAGTCTTTTCTTAAAGGCATTAAGAACCCTACCGCTTTGACTAACACCACTAGCAAATTCACCAGTAGGCATCTTGTTACCGTTGCGGATCATATAGGCAAGCATCTTGGTGTCACCCTGCACTGCCAGTCTTCCAGCGTAGTTAGCTAACTCTACTGAGAACAATGAGGCTCCCATGCTCTCTTCAACACCCTTCCTAAATTCAGGAGCCAGTTCCTCCTCGGTGACTTGATTCACATACCCAGCAAACTTGTTGTTGTTGTTGTCAGTCTTGTCCATGAACTGACTGATATATGCCCACGCCTGCGAGGTGTTTTCAGGAGAGACTTTCGTAGAGTCGAAGAACTTGCTTCTGATGATGTCCGTTGTCTTCTGTGTAATGCCGGGAGGTGTAGTAATAATCCTGCCGATCTTCATTCCGGCGACTTGCTCTCTGCTAGGCTCTGCTGCCATCCTACGAATATCAGGCGAGGTTGGGCGGAACCTCTGCGAGAGAGGGATTACATCTCCTGCGTCATCGTAGGTTACGGGGGATGAAGATTTGATTTGAGTTGGATCAAAAACAACCATTTCATCTGGGGCTGAACTCTCAGCGGTTTTTCCATTCTGCCAATACTCTATTCCAGTATAACCATCGTTTCGGATGCTTTTAATGTGTTCATCAGATAATAAAAGTGGGAACTGTTTTGATTCATCTGCATAAACATCTCTCGCCCAATTTCGCGTGTCGTCATCAATTTGCAGAGGTGATGGGTTTTTTAGATATACCTCAAGCAAAATACCCTTACCAGTAGGATCATTATGATATGCTGGAAGATTTTCTGGTGATGATCCAAACCAAATTGCCCTACCAGACTGACCAAATAAAGTTCTAAATTCTCCAGCTTTTGTTGTCCAGAAACGAGCTTCAGCCTCTTTGCCGCCGGGGATAAATTCCGTAAATTTTTTTGGTGTGCGATGAAATCCTTTTATATCATACCCAGCCTTCTTCGCCGCCTCATCCACCATCCTCTGGGCAGTCTCCATATCCCCGCGCTCTACCGCTGCAAGATACTCTGCATCCATCGCAGTCAGATCGTCGATTATCTTTCTAGCCCCGCCTTCACGCGAGATAGCCTCTCCTGCCTTGTATCGGTCAAGTGCTGCGGTAAAGACCGAGATAGCGTCTCTATCGCTGATGTTGAACTTAAAGCCTAGCTTGTTCAAGAATCGCTTAATAGCGTCCAGCATACTGCGCCAAGCGGGAGCCTGCTCTTCGCTGATGAATTGATCCACGAAGGCTCTTACCATCTTCTCCTCCAAACGGATTTCGCCTGTCTCTTTGTTGTATGCCGTCTCGACATACGCATCCAAGTCGGCTCTAGCTTCTGGAGAGAGCGATGCAATAAACTGATCGAATGCTGCGCGGAACTCTGGATCGCCGAAGATGTAGTGTCCGAGTTCGTGAGTAATCGTATCGCGGATGTCGTCGTTCCTGTTCAGGTAAGCGAGGTTGACGATGATCTCTCCCGACTCAGGGATATACGCTGCCTTGAACTCAAAGTCTTTATCCGTGCTGTCGTTGACGATTGTAAAGCCTTCTGGGATTTCCCCGCCGAACATATCGTATGCGACATCGAAGACTTCATTGAAAGTGTATTGCTGGTCTGGAGGCGTGGTTAAGATGCCTTCCGGTGTAGTGTCGATTGCTTGGCGGCGAATGTCTGGAGATGTTGGCTGGAATCTTTCTTCAAGCGGAATGATATTGCCTGCGTCATCGTAGGTTACGGGGTCGGCGGATTTGATTTGGGTTGGGTTGCGAACAAGCATTATCTGTTGCCCATCTCTGAGACCGGGAAATCCGCCCTTAATCCATCTACTGTCCCCACTCGCGGTATCCCTTCCACCAATCAAGACGCCACGCTCATCGTTTATGACCGGATCGTTCATCCTCAAGAATACGCGCATGATTCTGTTGCCATATCGCTTGGCTACATCTTGCGAGTTGCTAAAGTAAAACCCTTTCCCAGCAGCGCCCTTCCCACCCTTGCTGGAGTCAAATTCGGTGAATGTATTGCTATTTGTTCCGTGGAATACTGGCCCAACATTATACCCCGCATTCTTCGCCGCCTCATCCACCATCCTCTGCAACTGCTCGCGGTTAGCCTCTGGGTTTTGAGCGAGGCGCATATACTCTTCGTTGCGAGTAGCAGCAGCAATCTTCCTAGCTCCCTTGCCTTTGCCCTTACCCAAGATAGGTTTTATATCTTTCTTTTCTACATTAGCAATATCATACTTGCCATTCTTGTCCGGTTGCTCGCTGCGGATTCGGTAAAATTGATCGCCCTCCTCAATCTCCCTTGCAGTTTGAGGTATTACTTCTTCAACAATATATGGCTTGATTAGCGTCCCATACTTTACCTTGCTGCCTACGGAGATGCCTGCGGGTTCTGCGGTGGGTGTTATTGTTTCCGATACTGCGGGAGTGGAATTACTGATAGCAGTCTTTAAATTATTAGCAAAATCAGATGAGATTATTTGATTATTTGCTGCCTCATCAACAAGTTGATTTGATCTTTCTTGCGTAATGCTTCCCTCTTTTATTGCGGAAACAATCTTTTCTGACTCATTATTTGCAATACTTCCAGCCAAAATTCTTTCATCTCGACTTGGTATTTGAGCAATCCATTCTCTCCTATTAAGATCAGGTCTGCGATCAATGATAGCCCATCCTTTTGCGTATGGATCACCAGTCACATCCCCCATCATTTTGATCTCAATAAACTTTCCTCCTTTTGGAAATCTTTTTAATGTTCCAGAAGATTCTTGTTCTGTTCGTAATGATTGCAACCTTTGCGGTGTCATTAGTTTTTCTGGAACAAAAGTAATATTGCCTGTCCGTTTTTCTGTTCCTCTCAAGTTTGCTACTTGCAACGCCCTACTTTCTTGAGGTGTTAGTTTTTGCTCTGGAGCAATCCATGAAGCAGGCGCAACCTCTGCGGCGGGTGCTTCTGTTACAGCAGGAGTCTCGGCTACAGGGGCAGGCGTGATAGCGGGAGCTTCTGCTGGTGTAACGGCTTCTGTTACAGGAGGAGTCGTTACAGGAGTGGGTGATGCCGGAGTAATGTCAATTGCTCCAGCTTCTGCAATCTTAGATGGGGCAATGTCATATACCTTGAAAGAGTTCCCATATACAGCATCCCTGTCAAAAACATAGATGCGCCGGGCGGTCCCTGCTTTGATTGTTTGTGTTTGTAGAAGCGGACTTGTCTCCATCTCGCCCTTTGCAATCACCCCGCCTGCTCCGGTTCTATTCCCAAATGCGCTTGAACGCATTTCCCCATCTAGGTCTTCAATAACAATTGACCTACTTGCAAAATCCGAAACTGGAGGTTGCAATTCAAAGTCTCCATATTTGACTTTTTTTATAGACCCCCTTGTGAATTCTGGCTTTGTAGTTTTTTTGGATTTTGGTTTTGCACCAACTAAAATCTCGCTTGGAACAGAAGATGCAGGAAGTTCTTTTGACCCAAAAAACACTGATCTTGCGGATTGATTAAATGATTCTTCCGCAAATTTTGCCATGTTTGCTGCTTCTTGCAGATTGGGAAATGTCGATGCCGCATCATCTCCGTCAACATCGAAAGGCGTTCCTTCTTTAAGCGAATCATAATCAACTTCTGAAACTTCCGTTTTATATTTACCCGGTTTTCCGGGAACGCTTTTAGCTTCGTATATCTTGATACGCTTTGGGGCTTGTGCAACAGGCTCTTGTCCAACAATAGCGGCAGGCTCCGCGCCTACGATTGGAGAAATCTCAGGAACTTCTCTGATAGTAGGTTGCGTTGGCTCTGCACCTACTAACTCGGAAGTTGGAGGAATTTCGGAGATAGTAGGTTGTGTAGTCGGGGCTACTTGCCCTTCTTCTTGGCCTCGCGCTGCACCGAGTAGGCTATCGCCAACGCCTGCTTCTTCGGTCGGTTGGACTTGAGTTCCGTCTTGAGGTTCTTGACGAACGCCTTCTGGCTGGATGATTTCTTGAGTGGCATCTGTTATTGGTGGTTGTGCAGTCGGAACTGCGGGTGTAACTGCTGTGGTGATTGTAGGCTCGACTGGAGGCGCAGGAGGTGTAACGGTAGCCTTAACCTCTTTAATCGCTTCTAGGGCGTTCTGTGCGCTAATACGGCCATCTTCTGTTGCGTCTGTTACGGCTTGTTCTGCAAAGCCTGCCTCTGCCGCGTCTAGTTCTTCTGGGGCTACCTGCGAGTAGATAGCCTTGAACTCGTCCTTGCTCATCGGTTTTTGAGCAGCGGCGGTAGGTTCTTTCGTTACGGCAAGTTGTCCGCTAACCTGCTTCTCGATCTCGTCAGCGTCTAGTTGCTCTTCAAGTTGTGCGGCAAGTTTATCCTGCTCGATTGTCGTAGCAGTTGTTGATTTGACTGCGGCAGCGGTAAGCGGTGCGCTATTCTGCTCAAGGTTGTCGGATAGTTGTGCAGCGGCTTTAATCTTCGCGTCCTCTTCAGCTTTAACTCTAGCGGCTCTATCTGCCATTCTGCCTGTAATAATCTCAGCAGCGCCCGGTCCAGCTTCGCCGATAACCTCGCCGAATACTTCTTTACCGGATATTGCTTCTCCAGCGGCAAGCGGTCCAGCTATAGCACCAGCTCCTCCGAGTCCGGCTTGAACTCCAAGTTCAGCAGCAGCCTCGCCAGTCTTAGTAAGAAATTGTTTGCCGATAACTCGACCTAGCTTACCGCCGATACCAGCAGAGATAGCGTCGAATGCAGCAACAGGAATACCGCGACTAATAGCTTTATCCCTAGCTGCGGCAACTGCCTCTTCGTTCTCAAAGAATCCTTGGATGCTCTCTGGCTTAGTTAGGTCAACGCCACCTTCCTGCATCTCTTCAAGAATCTTGCTTCCGTATTCCGTGGCAAGCGATCCAGCGAATGTGCCTGCGACTTGACCAGCCGTAAAGCCAACGCCAGTTCCAACAACGGGAACAACAGAGCCAGCGGCAGCGCCAACGCCACCAGCAGCCAATCCTGCTCCGAGTGCAGGCAAGCTACCAGCCAAGCCTTCTGCAACGATATTCGATGTGACCTCGATTGGGTTCTTGGCAAATGCTAATACAGCGTCGAATCCTTCTGCCTTTTGATACTCGTCGTAGCCGGGAGCGATCTTCCTAGATTGTTTGTCGAACTCAATCTTTGCGATGTTCTTCGCCTCCTCTGGCGTGACATCTCCAACGATGTCTAGTGCCTGCCTAGAGGAATCAAAAGCGTTCTTAGCTGCGTTAGCGATACCTTCAAGCGTTCCTATCTCTTGTTCAGCCTTTGGTGCTACCAAGCCTTTTGGTCTAAAGCGAGCAGGATCATACTTGTATGGAGAAGGCTGCGTAACTGCTGGCTGCGTTGCTTGCGGAGTTGCTGGCGCATTCTCATCCTCTTCTTCGTCAAGAAAGGTAATCTTTCTTTTAGTTGGTGGCGCTAGAGGAGTAATATCCTCTTCTTCATCTAGGAATGTAATTGGCATTAGTCGATTCTTGCTTTTCGACCATTTATATACACAATCGTCCCAGTAGGCAAGCCTGCAGACTCAGCTTCTTCAATAGAGGAAAATGAAGCGCCTCCTGATGGAGCCATTGCAGGAGCAATCCCTGCGGTTTGTGGCGCAGTTACTCCCATCGGATTCTCCATTCCACGCTGTGCGTAAAACTGGTCAATTTGATTTTGCAAATATCCGAGATAACGCTCCTCCTCTGGAGATGGCCCAACACCTTCACCTCTAGCAGAGATAAGCTCGTCGTATTTAGAAATCTCACCCATCGCTTTAGATAATCCTTCCTGAGTAACTACACCCTCTTGCTTGCGACCCGTTAGGCGTGAGTTGCGATTCAGCATTGGTTGGAAGATATACTTTTGGAACTGATCGCTCTCAAATGCCATCGGATGCTGTTCTTGAATATCGTATGCTTTGTTGATGAAGTCTGGATCACGGACATCTAGCTCGGCCAACTTCTGCCTAGCAACTGGCATCTGCTCAAGCATTGCGTCTTCTCGGTTGATCTGAGACTCATACATATCCAAGTCTCTAGCGGCTTTCTTTAACTCAAGCTGGGAAGCTCTGTCTTCGATGAGCGACTTTCTGTAATTGATCTCCTCCTGAAGACCTCTTTGCTCCTGACGCTTCCTCTCTTTAATCATAAAGTCTTCAGCTATCGTTGTAACTGGATAGTCTTCTTCTAGCTGTGAATAATCAAATCTCGACAATCCCGGTCTTTTCATTATCTCACGCTCAAGATAATCAACACCTTGAATTGGTGAGTCGCTAACCTGATCCTCAGAGTATCTGGATTGAGTTGATCTGTATCTTCTGTTTGCCATTTTAGTTAATAGTATGCGGGGTAATTGAGATTATTTATTAAGAGACTTTTTTAGTTTTCGGAGTTCCTCAATTTTCTTTCTATCACGCAGTAATGTTTTTTTATCTTTTGGAATTTCTTGAGTTGTGTAACCAAATTCATCAACTGGAACTTGTGTTGTTGTAGAGGAGAGTTTTGCAATTTCTCTTTCAATTTCTTGCACTCTATTTTTAGTTGATTCAATATTTGCAATCGCCTCTTCATCCTCAATCTGTTTAATCCTTGCGTCAAGCGCAGTCGCCTCTGCTTTTACTGGAGATTGTTTTACGGTTGCTTTTACTTCTGGACCCTTGGCCTTTTTGACATATTTACTGAATGGATTTGCTCCATTACCATATATTCCGGCAATATTTTGATATGTTAGGAATGGAGATTCTTGATTAACTCCAGAAATGAAGTCTTTGTATCCGCTACCGCTAACTGCTGCTTCTGGATTAGAAGTATTCTGCGCCTGCATTTTAGCCTTGCGAGCCTTGGTCTTTTCATCAATCAATGCCCTAGCCCTCATCATTTCTTTATTTTCTAAAAACCTAGACCTATCTGATTGATTCCTAAATTGCCCCCCAGTTCCCTCTGCAAGCATTGAAAGCTCTTCCGCCTTATTTCTGTCTCCAGAAAATTCTGCCGCCTTAGCTAAAGCATTGTATATTTTATAGTCTTTTGCAGCATTTCTTTCTTTTTCACGAGCTGCGTTTCTAGCATCTAAAATTAAACGAAACTCATCCATCTTCGCCCTATCAATAGCTTCCTGCTCCTGCCTAGTCTTAGGTGGGGCAAATCCGCGAGAAGCTAACTCGTCCTCGTATCTCTTTTGAAGTGCAGTATTGGCTCTTACTCCCGCATCGTAGATTGCGTTCTGCTTTCTAATATCTTCAGCAGCCTTTGCCTCGGAACGCTGTTTCTCAAAACCTTGCATCCTCTTTAGGGTTTCTGCGCCAATCTTAACCTTTCCGACTCCGGGAATATCTTGAAACTCGTCAGCCTTTGTTGGCAGCTTGTAGTCTCTAGGAGCGAGGCTTCTGTTAATAGCAGCTCGTTCTGCTAACGCTTGCTGCGCTCTAGCAGACTCACCAGCTTTCGATCTTTCAGCGGCTCTCTCACGCCAATCAGCACCCAGCGTTCTAGCCGTGTGCATCTTGGAGAGTTCCATATTCTCTTTTTCGGTCAACGGCCTGCCTTGAGCATTAGTTCCCTCGACAAGCTTGCGCTTCTCTTCCTCTGTAAATGTAGCCTTGCGTAGCGGAATCAGCTTGTTAAGCTCTTCTTGCGCGGTTGACTTTTTTGCGGTTGCCATATCTTTAGTCGTTTATTGTTTAACAGTAATATCAGTAATTCTGTCCGTTCACAATCCCGAACCAATTCGTTCCGCCATCGTGCGTGATAAATGTGAATGTATCAATCTTACCGTTTGTCGTTGTAATCGTCGGAGGAGTCGCGCTAGGCCATTTAACAGATGCAGGCCAAGTCGTAATGTAACCAGTCCCGTCAGCGATAAACTGGAGCATGAATGAGAATACTTTCGGTGAATCTGGAGGGCTTGAGAATGTAACTGTAACATCTTGATCTAGAGATACAGAGAACAGTGTTGCAATGGCTAGGTCTAGAGACAATGCGTTGGTAGCAATAGATGGGCTGCTCTTTGTCTGAACAGGAATGCCGAATGCCGCCTCGCCGCTGACCGAGATTGTAGTGAATGAAGGTGTGCTTGATACCACGCCAGTCGCTCCAGTTGCGCCATTAACTCCAGAAGCGCCTGTAGCTCCGGTTGCGCCACCCGGAGAGCCTGACGCGCCAGTTGCTCCAGCGTCACCAGTCGCTCCAGTAGCACCGCTTGGACCACCCGTTCCTGTAGCGCCTGTTAATCCAAATGGGCCAGTCGCTCCAGTAAATCCAGTTGCTCCAGCAATTCCAGTTGATCCAGCGCCCGTAGCTCCGGTTAATCCAGTAGCTCCGGTTGGTCCAGTTGGTCCAGTTGATCCGGTAACACCTGTAGCTCCGGTTAATCCAGTAGCTCCAGTTGCTCCAGCAATGCCTGTTGTGCCGCTTGCCCCGGTCAAACCTGTAGCCCCAGTCAAACCCGTAGCACCTGTGGCTCCGCTTGCAGAAATAGCTGAAACATTAATATTTATATCGTAAGTCGATATATTTATATCTGCTAAAGTTCCAGAATTTTGACCAATTGGAATGTCGGATATTTGAAATCTACCCGAAAGAATTGTCTGTTTATTTCCACCTTGCGTCCAATTTAGATACCATTTTTTATTTGATATAACACCTATATCATTTGTTTGAGACTGGTTCAGCGAGAGGTTTAATATGTTCGATGTTACCTTTGTTGCGGTAATCGGAAATACAACCTGACTTGGATATTCGTTTAATACGATCCCCGCATCAAATGTATATGCTGAAATGCTTGTATCGAAATTGAGAGAGCATAGGAAATTAGTTCCCAATACTGCCTCGATATTTAATTCTGATGGGGTTTGCGAAAATGTAGCCATATTTATCTTCCGGGCCAAAGGTTTTCAAACTGCATTGAAGCACGATCAATGTTTAACCTCCATTGAGTTCCTCCGCGAACCTCGCGGTTTTCTCCGTTGAGAAGTTGCAACGCTTTCATAAAAAACATTTCAGAACGCTCCATGTCACCTTCATCCTCCCACTTCAACGACATTAGCATATTCTTTAGTGCGCCGAGATTTGATACGATAATCTCGTCTGTATCGTAAACACATGGGACAAAGCGAATTTTACAAAGGACATCAATGTAATTGACTGTAGGCTCATTAGGGACTGCGTAGCGGTGATAGCTTGCTGTTGTTTCGGTTGACTCGTATGCACCGATCTGTTCCTGCGTAGCCCCGCTAACAGCGTAAAGATTAATAGCTCCCCTTGTTATTGGCTTGCTAAAGAATGTAAGCGGCCCCTTGAATACCTGTGCATTGACAGCAATTGGGTTTGCAAGAGTAACTTCAATCGTGACATCGTTATTATCTGAATCCTTGCCTTTGATAACGACAGATTCTCCAGCATCGCCTGCATCTTCAATCTCCAGCTTAACTGTGTATGTCTCGTATGTTGTATTAGTGAATGTTACGAAGCCATCACCGAGGTCGTCAAAGAATGTTTCGTTGTAGCCGTATCTAGGCCAATACGAAGCTGTCCACAAATCTGAGATGGGATTTAGGTAAGAAAACCATCCGTTGCGTAGCTTGATAGGTCCAGTAGCCCAGCTATCCGTTCCTGTATTCTTGTGCCACTTCGCAGCAAGAGCAGATACAAACCTACGAGGCAGCGTAATCATTCCGTCAGGAGAATAGAATCGAACAGGCAGAATCGTTCCATTCCACTTCCCGCTGTTAATCAATCTCTCTTGTGCTAGATTGATATAAGAGTCAAAACGATCCAAGTTCGCTTGGTTATCCAGCGAAGGAACAATTGCCTGATATAGTTGAGGTCTTGCCTCTGCAAGTGTTATTCGCATTTAATATTAGGATTGATATCTATTTCTAGTGTCTTTAGGGCTACTGTGTCCTTGTCTTCCGCGAAGCTCGTCTTGAGCATTCTTTCGAGCCTCGGCCCAAGTACTCGCGCTTTTCAGATTTTCACGAATAGTCCCTTCGTTTTGGAAGGGTTCTTTGCGTAAGTTTGATTCATACTTTCTAAGATAGTTCGGGTCTCTAATTGCTTTGTCCCATGCTCTAACATTCTGCATTTCTTGCATGTTCTTAATGTCTCTTTGTTCTTTTAAGAATTTCTCAAAAGGATCACTATCCTCTCCCAATGTAATTGACGGTCCCTCAATCCTTCCGCTCCCAGACTCATTTCCTCCGGTCGATGTTCCTCCACCCATTGGATTTCTTGAAATGGGCTGTCTTACAGCCCCCTGCTCTCTGTATGATGGTTCTCTGACAGATGTAGGTGATGCCGCATCTAGAGCAAGTGATGATTTACTTTTCTTACCGCCGATTTTTCCGTATGATGATGTTATGTATGATGGAGTCATAATTGTATTGAATTTATTTTTAGTTATTGTTTTGCTTCTGTATAATTGCAATTTTGAATATTATCAAGAAATTATTAAGGCCCAGTAGCTCCACAATCTGTTGTTTGCAGCCATTCTAAAATATTATTCTTAAACCCAAGAACATAAGTTTCAGCGCCAGTTGGAGCTGGAATTGTCAACCAAGAATCCAAGTTCCCATCATAATAAATTAATGAACCGTTATTGATTGTTGTTATCCAAGTTGGAACTCCAGCAACTATTGATAATACTCCGTCTGTAGCTGGTTTGTTAAATACAACCCATTCAGACCCATCATTGTAAAGCATGTCTCCTAAAACTCCTTCAGGCAAGCTGCTGCCACCAGAGATATTCGTAACTGACCCAGTGTTCCCAATATTGGGAGCGCCTGTGTTTGCCCCAGTTCCACCTATAGCATTCATAGATGAGTAGGCAGAGCTTTTCCCAGCCAATCCACTTAATCTTAAACTACCAGCACTTCCAAGCGCATTCGGCCATTCATTCTTTTGATTGGCTGGCTTGCCTTGATATTTATAGTCGTCCATATTAAACTAGATTGATATATGTTTTCCTAATGATCCATATATTTGATCTCCAATATTCAGCATCCCAAGATATTAGCTTTTCATTATTTTTGTCTGTAAGCCAATATTGACTTGCCGTTGGACTTGATGGAGGAATCGTTATAGTTTCGTTAAGTCCTTTGTATCTCTCGTCGTATTGGCTTGCTGTAACTGAAATCGTAAATCCATTTGTCAAAACTTCACCAAAGCCAAACGAGAATAACGATCCAGAATAAGACACCGCTTGCGTTGATATTGTATAAATATCATCTGCTGGAGATGTCGGAACAATTAAAGATGGGTCTGATGCCGCATCAACAAATGTTACTATTGTTTTAAATCTTGTTGGAATGTCAATTGCTGGTCTTAGCTGATTTGGCGTAATAGATATAAACTTGTTAGCCCCAGATGCAACCCAAAGAGTTTCCCCCTCAACGGCTGTTGCAACCCTCCCAAAACCAACATTTTGCTGAGTTACTTTAACAGGGAGGCTTGATGGGCTGGATGTGTTTAGCAATATAGATGGGAATGTAAAATTCCTAGTCGTATATTCAACCCTTGGGATCGGAAGGTCATATAGTCTACTTGATATTCTTAATGTCTTCCATTGATCTATCGGTCTATCGTTTAATGAAATAGTCAGTGGGAGGGCGTTGTATGGCGTGTCATGGTCAACCACTTCACGCTCTGTGATAACAACAACACCAAGTTGTTCCTCCAAATCGTATGTCGTAAGCTCTGGATAGGAGTCAACAGTAACCGTCTCCCTCTTTGCCTTCGCTGAATCAATCGCGCTAATTTGATCCTGTAATACAAGTTTCCCTCCAGATGGAGCCTGACCCAACGGAACAATACTCTGAGATACTGTTGCTGGAACTTGTCCTACCGAACTATCTACAAGCGATGTTGTTTCAAGCAATGTCGGTCCACTTGATTCAACTGTTGACTTTCTGCTCCTTACAGAGTCAATAGGCTCGACGACAGATGAAATAACAGATAATGATAGTGGATCAGCAGATGTGCCAGCAACAACAATGCTTTCAGATGTAGATTTATTTCCAAGCAATCCTTGCTCGTTCTGATTTCCTGAAAGTGTCGGGGTGCTGTTAAGGACAACATTTTTTTTGATAGCCTTGCCGGAATCAACCTGCTTTACCTCGCTAGAAATAATGGTTGAGCTTACAGCATCCGGGTCTGAGCTTGGAGCGACAACGCTTTCGGTTGATGTAATATCTCCAAGCAACTTTCCGTCTTTGCTTTTTTGGGATAGGCTTGTTGGTCCGCTTGCAGTCGTTGTCCGCTTCCTTGCCTTAGTTGCCGTGTATTGTTCAACAGTAGATGCAACGATTGTTTGAGATAGAGCATCAGGACTTGTTGATGGATCAACGATGTCGTCAGTCGTAATCGTCTCACCCAGCAATCCTTCTTTCTTTTCTTTAATCTGAAGTAGTGCGTGATCTTGAACGGTAGCAGTTGTCTTTACGCCTTTACCAGTTTCTACCTGCTCTACCTGAGATTGAGTAACAAGCAAGCCGTCTGTAGTTGGTGGAGTATTTGGAGGAACGGTCTGAACTATTACAGTCTCCAAGTCTCCTCGCTCGTTATAGCGTCTAGTCGGAACGGCTGGTCCGGGAAGCGTCTCGTAGACTCGCGTTACCGTGATGTATTTAGAATCTAGCTCGCCTTCATTTCGATTAGCCTCTTCATCAACTAGCAATGCGCCGGGGAATAATGGGTCAGGCGTTCCATCAGGCAATGGAGCGTATCCCTCGCGTGGAACAATATATGTCCTGATGTATATCGGGTGATCCTGCGATCCTGCGCTATACTTGATTGCGTAGTTGTAGCTGTCTTGATTGACACGATCATTAACCCAGATTCGCTTTACCCATTGCCCGTCTTCACTGGTTGGCTGCTGGAATACCAGCTTATGCTCTGGGAAGCTGCCTTGATTCGGGGCGTGAGAAACATCCTTCCACAGGACTCCGTATTCTAGCGGCTGGTAATCTCCCTTCCAAGAATTGACTACCTCTGAGATAACAACATCGTCAATTACTGGTGTTGGAAATGATTCGATCCCCTTTGCTGGCGCGGGGTTCATAGCGTTTGTTGTCTTAATCGGCTGCATAAATCGGGAACTATATTATTATCAATACTGTTGTTCAACAATAATCTACTGCTTGCCTTCCTCAACGCTAACAGCTTCCCACTTTCCGAGAGGGCATCTTTCTGTTGCCATGCGTAATTTCGCCCAAGTGCTGCATCCGCATTTTTTGCATCTACCTGTATTCCGCAGTGCAGTTGCGTCCCATTGGTCGCAGGATCGGCAAATAGATTCTCGCTCGCTTAGAATTTCTGGTGGGGTTGGTTTAAAACCTGATGCGCTAAACTTGCCAACTGCAAAGCCAACATTACGCATCTGCTCCCAAAGCGTAGGATTAACCTCTGATTTAGATTCTGCCAATGTTTGTGGCTCCTTAATGCTCTCGTATAGCTCAAAGTCATCCTTGTATATTTCACGCAGCTTATCTGAATACTGAAAATCAAACTCCTTGTTGTAAATCTTTGGAGGCTCTCCAAGATTAAGAGTTTCCCAGAAATGCTCGATGTGATCTGGCGCTTTCCATAGATATATTGGTTGCCCACCAAACCCTAAAAACCTTGATTGAGGAAAAAAATGAAATGATGGGAACTTTCCTTCCGATACTTTGCTTATAGCCTCATCTATCTCGATGCCGTCTTCGTGACAGGCTGCGATGAATTTTGTTATCGGATTGCCAACGAGTAAAGCAATCGGGTGTTGTGGGATTCGCTTGTATCCCGAAATTATGAAATGGGGGCGAGGCGGTGGCTCGGTTTTCACTTCAGATCGCCAAATCGCTTCCACGGTTTCTGTGGTAAAAATCTTCCAGTTGTAGGCAAAATCAAAACCATTTCGCTCGCAAAACGCAAATCGGAAACTTGGTGGCTCTATAAACTTGTTCATGGTGCAAAAGGCGTAATTGTTACATTCAAAAATCCACTTCCAACGCCAGGAAATGAATAAATTCCGTATGGTCCAAGAGTTCCAGCCGATGTGTTGATCGTTATTGAACCTAAATTTACAAAAGGGTCAGGGTTTAAGTTGTCATAACCCCAACCTATATACCACCCAACAGAATAACAGAATGGACCATACGGAGTCCCCGGACACCAAGCGTATCCATAATATGTCAATCTATATTCATTATTAACTTTTGAAATAGAAAAATCAAATATTATATATGCGTATCTAAAATCTGATCCAGATTCGCACCCTGTATCATTAGAAATAGCAAATCTAAAATTACATCCTCCCGAAGGAGCCACTCCACTAGTAGACTTCGACAATGAGCAATAATCATATTCATTCAATGCCCCGTTCGTAACAAAATTCCCTCCAGCTTGCAATGCGTTATATATTGCCTCTGAAATAACATCATATTCAGATTCAATAGAAGGGCATACAACGCAGCAAGTGCAACTTGCCTTCCCATCCTTCAATACAACCTTCCCAGCGTCTAGTGCGATATTAGCCATTTAGTATTTCTCCGCGAGTTCTGTCAGTTGGTCAACATTGTAGTAAATCTTTCGCAAAAAGCAATCAGCTCTAGCGAGTGCAATGCAGATGTGCTTGTCTTGAGCCTTTAGCGTTCTTCCGAAGATGTCGATTTTCCACCCGTGTTTTGGCGAGGGATTATCCGAAATAACCGTCATTCCGTCAAATCGAACTTTAAGAATACCATCGTGGCAGTAGGTAGTATTGCCCCGTTCATATATGCAATCAAACGCATACAGGCATGTTTCTACTATGCTTGGGGCGTGTATTCCGTTTGCAATAGCATTAGGAGAGCTTTGATTGCCGATGAATAGGTCAGCACCCGCAATAGCTGTTGCGACATCATACAGGTCATTTGTGGGCAAGTATTCGATATTCCCGAATAGCGAACAGAAATCTTGATGCTCTTCCGGCAGTCCAACGAATACCATCTTGTGACCTAGCTCACTAGTTAGCCTGTTCCACGGAAAGAACTCTCCGTGCCACCTAGCCCCACGGCTTACGACGATCTTGCCTTTCGTTGCAGGATTCTTCTCGTCAATCTGCATCCACGGCTTGGACAGGTCGATCTTAACTCCCATCCATCTTGCTACTCGGTTGGCGATGTTATCCCCGTAGATCATTCCTCCGTTGCGGTAGGTTGATAGATCGAAGTCGATATTTTCGCCTTCATGCTGCTTAACCTCGATACCCTGCGATTCGATCAGCCTCTTGAATGCGTCGATACGATGCACGATTGGCTTTGTCCACGGACGATCATCGACATAAAGGTTCGTTATACCTAATGCCTTCATCGTCGGAATGGAGTAGATAATATCTCCGATGCACCCAGAATGAAATGCGTTCACCGAGTTATTGTTGAACAATACTGACGGAAATTCAAGGTAGTTTTTCTTTCAAAACTATTTGACGCTTGTTGAAAATAGTGTATTGTATTTTCATCTTTCTTGAATGCTAACCAATTCAAGCGATCAGTTTTTTCACCCGCCCGAAAATACCCGTCTTGATAGGTTAGTATCAAGGCGGGTTTTTCGTTTCGCATGAAGCCTCACGGCAGTTCCCGTAAACGAGCCTAAAGATGAGCGTAGCACGGCAGGTTCTATCCCTGACTACGGAACTACCTGAAAAGGACTCCCGTGTGAAGGAGAGGCGTTGGGAGGGCTAACAGACTACCAACTTAATGCGTTCTGCCGAAAGGCTAGAAACTGCGAATCAAACTGGCTCTCACCGAAAGGTGTAAACTAAAGTAAGGCTAGGCAAAGGACGACCTCTAGGCCGAGTGATTCATAAATGCATACGAACGGCTCCAAGCGAGAAAGTGATATGTTGTTTAAGCAGTTTCCTCGATGTAGGAACTGCTATGCCCGAAGCTCTCCATCAAGAAAGTGCTAGTTGATCTTACCGCGATCCTCGCCACTTAGTAGCCATTTTCCCGTAAGCAGACGAAGGACCGTATTGCTGAGAATAAGCGAGATTGCGAACTGCCTTAAAGTCACCGTAACCGCCAGCCTCTTTAGCTGCACCACGAATATATCCCATTAGCTTTTGATCTCGTTTTGACTTTGGATCAAACGAAGTCCCGTGCAGTTTTTTGAAAATATCTGTATCCCCGCCTCCTCCGCTAGATGCAGCTTGCGTTGGCTTTTTAGGAGCTACAGCTTTAGGTTTCGTTTCAGATGTTCCTAGGGATTGACGCATTCTCTCTTCAAGTCTTTTAACTTCCGGCTTCTCGTCTGAAACGGTTTTACCGATTCCCTCTTTCTTTCCTGACGGCATCTTTGCTCCAATTTCAGGAATGCGCTTAATCCTCTTAGACTCTTGCTTTGCGACAAATCTGCTGTAGTCGCTGCCAAGCGGGACGAAGTTCTGTTCTTTCTCAACCTTGGTGTATTTTTTCATATATTTATTCCACGAATAGATTAAAGTGTGTTAAATTTCAAGATTATTGTTGAACAATATAATCCCAATAAATATATTAACAGAATGTATAGACAACAGACTTCACAAAGAAACTCAAGCCAAGGTGCGCTTGCATCACAATTCAATACGGTAAGATTAAATCAAGACGACGAATTACTACGCAGGAAAACATCAACTAATTCAAGACCTCAATCGGCATCATCCGCGCCAACATCCCCGAATCCCCAAGTTCCTCCAACGACTCCTACGCAACCAACGGTTCCTCCGACGACCCCTGCTGAACCCGTAGAAAGGCAACCCGGATACGGTGATAAACTTATTGCTGGACCTAAAAATAGTTTCTTCACAGCTGAAATTAGGGATAAAGACGGAGATGGCATTGATGATAGGCAGCAGACTGGACCCGGTGGAGAAAAGCAAAAGCTAGGTTCCATGAACGAAGAATTTAAGGCGTGGGAGGAAGCTGGAAGACCTCCAATGGAAGATTGGAATTTCGAGGAATACAAAAAGAAAAAAGTAGGAATATCTAATACTGGCAATACTGCTTCTTCGTTAATCCCTCCGCTTTCGCTTAAAAACTCATACAGCAAGATTCTATCTTGAACTGGAACGAGTATGCGTTAAGCATCGCGGAGGTAGTCGCACGGAAAAGCAAAGACCCGTGGAAGAAGGTTGGATGCGTATTGCTGCGACACGATAACTCGGTTGCCTCGGTAGGCTACAACGGCTTTCCTCCTCACGCAGAAGAAGACTGGTCAGATCGAGATGAACGCAGGAAGTTCGTCATCCACGCAGAACAGAATGCGCTGCGGTATGTCAGACCGAACGAATGCAGACTGCTAGCCTGCACATTGCTCCCTTGCGGGAACTGCCTAAGAATGATTTCAGCTTACGGAATAACTGAAGTTGTGTATCGAGAGCATTACGCTTACGACGATACTGCGATTGAGATAGCAGACAGGTTTGGGATTAGGCTGTTCCCATTATCTTAGCCATCGCACTCTTCGTCATTGGAGTGCTAATCCCCTTCTGCCCTTTTCCAAACTTCTTCCTGAACTCCTCGTCTGCGATTGCTCGTCTTGATTCCATTGAAGATGGTTGACCCAATGCAGATGGACGCTCTGCCATTCTATCCCTAACGCTTTTCTGCCCCTTGTATTGATCTAATGCAGATGGACGCTCGCTAGGGAAGGCAGGCGTTGCTGGTTTATTTTTCTTTGCAGCATAAGATTCAGATTCGCCAATATATCTTTTGGCGTAATCAGGATCGTTAAATCTTTTGTCAATATAAGCCTCTTGACCTCTAGCCTCTCTACGAGCATTGATTCTAGCTAATTGCTCTGGACTCCAGCCGTATGTTCTTTCTCTTTTCATATCAGTAATTTAGCTTGCCGAGTTGCTTTGCCTTTACCTTGCCAGTCTCGCGGTTCTTCGTAAAAGCCTTGCGAGCTTTCTCCTGTTCTTTACCGATCTTCTTGCCGTCTTTAGGCTGATCGTAAAATGATTTTAATGAATTGTATTTCTTCATAACATTGATACAATAATCGTTGGTTTATATGTGTAAAGACAAATTATTCGCTTACTACCTGTCTAAGAACCCAGCACTACGGGAGCAACTGGAGAACGGCAAGGTGACGCTTACTGCTTCAGGGTTCAGAAAATTCTTCAACACCACCTACGACGAGGGATACAAACAGGGATTCAATCAAGAGCCTGATGTATACGAAGAGGAGGACGATTGCGTTCCACCTCCATCCGGCAGTGCATCGCTGAACGATCTTCTAAATATTTTTGGAATGCGGTAAAAATAGTATTGACGGGTAGGTGACGCCGACTAGAATTGATGTCGCCTATGAAGAAAGAACTGCCGCATGACATGAATGCGGAGCAAGGATTCCTTTGCTCTGCGATGAACTCAAACAAGATCATCTCTAAAACAGTTGATCGTGTAAACAAGGACCACTTCCACTTCGACGCCAATAAACATATTTGGCAGACGATGGTGGACATGTGGTATGACAAGAAAGCAATCGACCTACTCACGCTAACCTGCGAGTTGAGGAATAAAGGTCTGCTAGAAGCAGCGGGTGGAGAGCATGGAGTAACCGAGGTATATACGGTTGTGCCTACATCTGCCAACTGGGATGTCTATCTCCAGACGATGGAAGATGTGATGATCCGTAGAAGGATTCTTCTAACCTGCAAGCAGATTTTTGTAGATGCGTTCGACAGGACGATTGATCCAGAGACTCTGCAAGAAA
>Ga0315901_10003981_pt1 | contig 18768 bp, 16 predicted proteins | sample LakEriMetagenome_10_FD_203761 | JGI IMG/M metagenome (GOLD analysis project Ga0315901, IMG submission 203761) | Freshwater fungal communities from buoy surface, Lake Erie, Ohio, United States - Buoy 2 MA116 | ecosystem: Environmental > Aquatic > Freshwater > Lake | place: USA: Lake Erie, Ohio...
TGTTGATGCCGAACACCGTCTCGAGCGGCGTCTGCGCGTAGAGGTTGTTGAGCACCACCTCGGCGTTCTCGCCGCGGCGCAGCTCGATGACGATGCGCATGCCGTCCTTGTCGGACTCGTCGCGCAGACCGTCGCTCGCGATGCCTTCGATGTGCTTCTCGCGGACGAGGTCCGCGATGCGTTCGATGAGCCTCGCCTTGTTGACCTGGTACGGGAGCTCGGTGACGACGATGGCCTGCCGGTCGCCCTTGCTGCCCGCTTCCTCGAAGTGGGTGCGGGCGCGGATCGAGAGACGGCCGCGACCGGTCTTGTAGGCGGTGGCGATCTCGGTGGCGCCGTTGATGATGCCGGCGGTCGGGAAATCGGGGCCCGGCACGAGCTGCATCAGGTCGGCGAGCGAGACCTCGGGGTCGTCGAGCACCGCGAGGCAGGCGTTCACGACCTCGGTGAGGTTGTGCGGCGGGATGTTGGTCGCCATGCCGACCGCGATGCCCGAGGAACCGTTGACGAGCAGGTTCGGGATGCGCGAGGGCATCACCGAGGGCTCGGTCAGCGACTCGTCGTAGTTCGGGACGAAATCGACGGTCTCGCGGTCGATGTCGGCGAGCAGCTCGCCCGCCATGCGCGACATGCGCACTTCGGTGTAACGCATGGCCGCCGGCATGTCGCCGTCGACCGAGCCGAAGTTGCCCTGGCCGTCGACCAGCAGGTAGCGCATCGAGAACGGCTGCGCCATGCGCACGATGGCGTCGTACACGGCGGTGTCGCCGTGCGGGTGGTACTTGCCGATGACGTCACCGACGACGCGGGCGGATTTCTTGTAGGGCTTGTTGTAGTCGTTGCCGAGCTCGCGCATGGCGAAGAGCACGCGGCGATGGACGGGTTTCAGGCCGTCGCGGACGTCCGGGAGGGCGCGCCCGACGATCACGCTCATGGCGTAATCGAGGTAGGACTGCCGCATCTCGTCCTCGAGATTGACGGGCAGGACTTCGCGCGCGATGTCGGTCATTTAGGGTGCTGTTTCCGCAGCAGAAAACCGGCCGGAATTGTACCATAGGCACCCACGGGAAACCCGCTCCCGAGAGGCCCGAGATGACGACGGAATCCGCCGCCGCCGGGGTCGCCGCCGACCCCTCCGAAGTCGCCAAGTTCGATGCGATCGCGCACCGTTTCTGGGACCCGGACGGCGAGTTCAAACCGCTGCACGCGCTCAACCCGTTGCGCGCCGCGTTCGTCGCCGAGCGCACCCGGCTCGCCGGGGCGCGCGCGGTCGATGTCGGCTGCGGCGGCGGTCTGCTCGCGGAAGCGCTGGCCCGCGCCGGCGCGCGCGTCACCGGCATCGACCTCTCGCCCGCGATGATCGACGTCGCGCGGCTGCACGCGGCCGGTGAATCCCTCGGGATCGACTACCGAGTGCTGCCGGTCGCGGACCTCGCCGCCGGGGAACCGGGCGGCTTCGATGTCGTCACCTGCATGGAGATGCTGGAGCATGTGCCGGACCCGGCGCTGATCCTGCAGAGTTTCGCCACGCTGCTGCGCCCGGGCGGCGACCTCTTCGTCTCCACGCTCAACCGCACGCCGAAGGCGTTCGCGCTGGCCATCGTCGGCGCCGAATACATCGCCCGGCTGCTGCCCCGCGGCACGCACGAATACGAGCGCTTCATCCGGCCGTCGGAGCTCGCCGGCTGGGCGCGCGCCTGCGGCCTGGAGCCGGTCGAGATGGCCGGGCTGCGCTACGACCCGATCACCGGCCAGTGCACGCTGACGCGCGACATCGACGTCAACTACCTCGTGCACCTGCGCAAGCCGGGCCCCGCCCGCGCCGGATGATGATCGAATCGCCGGCGGCGCCGGTGCGCGAATTCGTGCTGCGCTACGCGCCCGAGGGGCTGCGCCCCGGCGTGGAGGCGCTCTTCACGGTCGAGCGCGAACTCGCCGCCACCGCGCGCGACGGACTCGACCACGCGGTCGCCCATGCCCGCCTCGACTGGTGGGACGAGGAGCTCGAGCGGCTCGCCGCGGCGTCGCCGCGCCATCCCGCCACCCGCGCGCTCGCCGCAGCCGCGGCCGCCGCCGGACGCAGTCCGCCGGACCTGCGGCCGCTCGTCGAGGCGACGCGTATCGAGGTCGCCCGGGTGGCGTTCCTGGAGCGCGCCGAGCTCGACACCTACCTCGGCCACTGGGGCGACAGCGTGTTCCGCGCACTCAACCTCGCGCCGCTCGGCGGCGACGATGCACGGCTCCCCGCCGCCGAGCGGTTCGCGGCGCAGAGCGGTCCCGCACTGCGCGAGATCGAGCTGCTGGCCGCCGTCACCCGCCACGCCCTCGCCGGCCGCGTGTTCGTGCCGCTCGGCGATCCGCCCGCGCCGCATGCGCCCTGGACCCGCGAGCCTTTGGGGTCGGACGAAGCCGAGCGACTGCGCTCGCGCCTCGCCGAACTGCGCGGCACGCTGCAGCGGGCTGCCGTCGCCCTGCCCGCTGAGGCGCGCCCGCCCCTCGCGGCGGCGCTCGCCTGGGCCCGGCTCGCACTGCGCACCGCCGCCGCCTGCGAAGCCGCCCTGCCCGGCATCCCACAGCCCACGCGCTTCGAGCCGTTGCGGCGTAACCTGCTCGCCTGGCGGGCCGCGCTGGCCGCTGCGCGCGGCCGGTTGCCCGCCGGCCTCGCCTCCTGAGGATCCTGCATGACCCCACACATCACGACCGACCGCATGACCGACCCCGCGACCTTCGACCCGCGGCACGTGGCGCTGCGTCCCGACGAGCTCGACGGCCGCGTCATCGCCATCACCGGTCCGACCGCTGGCCTCGGCCGTGCACTTGCGCTCGAATGCGCGCGCCGCGGTGCCGAGGTCGTGCTGATCGGCCGCAGCGTCAAGAAGCTCGAGGCGGTCCACGCCGAGATCGAATCGCTGGTCCGGCACGACGGCCGCCCGGCGGCGCCCGCATCGATCGCGCCGCTCGACCTCGAGCGCGCGGTGGCCGGCGACTACGACGCGATCGCCACCGCGGTCGAGGGCCGCTGGGGCCGGCTCGACGGGCTGGTGCACAACGCGGCGCTCCTCGGACAGCCCTCGCCGATCGAATCGCAGGACGTGCCGACCTGGGTCAAGGTGATGCATGTCAACGTGACCGCACCGTTCGCGCTGACGCAGGTGCTGCTGCCGGCGCTGCGCGCCTCGCCCGACGCCAGCGTGCTCGGCGTCTCGAGCAGCGTCGGCCGCCGCGGCCGCGCCTACTGGGGCGCGTATTCGGTGTCGAAGGGCGCGCTCGAGAACCTGCTGCAGGTGCTCGCCGACGAGCTCGGCAAGACGACGGTCCGGGTCAATTCCTTGAACCCCGGCAAGGCCCGCACCGGCATGCGCCGACAGGCCTATCCCGCCGAGGACATCGCGACGCTGCCGCTGCCGGAGTCGTTGATGGCGCCGTTCGTGGCGCTGCTCGGGCCGCAGTCGCGCGGCGTCACCGGCCGCGCGTTCGACGCCCAGTAGCGCGCGGGGCGGACGGTCGCGCCGCAGGCGCCGGCTTGGCGCCGCCCGCGGCGCCGAGCGCAGCGGCTTCCGGCTCCTCGAGCGCTCGGAAGTGGCCGCGGTTCATGTCGCGCGTCAGCGCAAGGGGCCCGAGCGACACCCGCAGCACCCGGCTCACCAAGGCGCCCTGCCGCTCGACGAGACGTCGGACGTCCTTGCCGCTCGCACCGACGGTCTCGATGCGGTACCAACGGTTGGCGCCGCCGACCTCCTCGTCGGAGCCGGCGACCTCGCTGACCACGAGCTTCCGGCCGTCATCGAGTTCGCCCTGTCCGATGGCTTCGATGGCCACCGGCGGCAGCCCGCCCCGGACGCGCACGCGGAAACCCGTCGGCCATTCGCGCACTCGGCGCTGCAAGCGTTCGGCGAGGGCGCCGTCGGTGGTGACGAGCTCGAGCCCGCCGTCGATCTCCGGCATCGGCGAGACGGCGAGGAAACGCCGACCCGTGCGTCGCGGCAGGCGCGGGATGAGCTCATCGCGCAGCGACTCGCCCGGCGAGCGGTGGCAGAGGAAGACCGTGGCGGAGGTCCCGAGCCGCGACGCGTCGCGGCTGCGCCGCACGACACGGCCGTCGACGCGCAGCTCGTCGCGGCCCTGCACACGCTGTCCCAACGTCGCGCGCTCGCCGTTGACGGTGACACGACCGGCCTCGATCCAGGCCTCCGCCTCGCGGCGCGAGGCGAGCCCGGCCTGCGCCAGGACCTTCTGCAAGCGTTCGCCCGGCGGCTGAGCGCCGCGCACGCTCATGCGCGCTCGGCGTCGCCCGCCGGCGGTTCGCCCACGGTCGGCTCCGGGGCCTCGCCCGCCGGCGGTTCGCCCACGGCCGGCTCCGGTGCTTCGCCCGCCGTATCGACGGCGGTCGCCTCCGTGTCAGGCACCAGCACCGGCTCCTCGCCGTCGCTGCCCACCGGCAGCGCGAGCTGCGGGTTGAGGTCGGCGAGCGCCTTGAGCTCGGCGAGCGGCGGCAGCTCGTCGAGATCGGCGAGCCCGAAGTGGTCGAGGAAATCTTTGGTGGTGCCGAGCAGCTCCGGATGACCGGGCACGTCGCGATGACCGACGACGCGCACCCAGCTGCGTTCCATCAGCGTCTTGACGATGTTCGGGTTGACGGCGACGCCGCGCACCGCCTCGATCTCGGCGCGGGTGATCGGCTGCCGGTAGGCGATCAAGGCCAGGGTCTCGAGCAGGGCACGCGAATAGCGCTGCGGCCGTTCCGGCCAGAGGCGCGACACCTCGGGCGCGAACTCGGCGCGCACCTGCAGGCGCCAGCCGCTCGCCACCTCGCGCAGTTCGAGGGCGCGCGAGGCATGGTCGTCGGCGATGCGGCCGAGCGCCTCGCGCAGCGTCGCCGGCGCGGGACGCGCGTCCTCGTCGAACAGCTGCGCGAGCTCGGCGAGCCCGAGCGGACGGCCGGCCGCGAGCAGCGCGGCTTCGACGACGTTGCGGATATGGTCTTCGTTCATCGGGGTCCTTCGGAGGGGTCTTCGCCAAAGTCGGGTTCGGCCGCCGGCGCGGCCGGATCGGGTTCGGTGAGGGCAGCGGCATCGGGTGCGAGGTCGGGCACCGCCTGCACCGGCGGCCGGTTCGCGCCGCGCACATGCAACGGTCCGTACGGCTCGGCCTGCACGAGGTCGAGCAGCCCCTCGCGCACCAGCTCGAGGATCGCCATGAAGGTCACCGTGACGCCCATGCGGCCTTCCTGGGGCCGGAACAGCTGCGTGAAATCGACGAACGCGTCGTCCTTCACCGCCGCCAGGATGTCGGTCATGCGTGCGCGCACCGAGAGCCGCTCGCGCTGCACATGGTGGTGCGCGAACATCTGCGAGCGGGCGACGACCTCGCGGAACGCGACGATCATCTCCTGCAGCGTGACCTTCGGCAGGGTCGAGGTGGGACGGCGGAACTCGGTCGCGGCGCTCGCCACCCAGACATCGCGCTCGAGGCGCGGCATCCGGTCGATGCCCTCGGCGGCCTGCTTGTAGCGCTCGTACTCCTGCAGGCGCCGGACGAGCTCGGCCCGCGGGTCGGCCTCCTCGGCCGGGGCATCCGAGGACCGCGGCAGCAGCATGCGCGACTTGATCTCGGCGAGCGTCGCCGCCATCAGCATGTACTCGCCGGCGAGCTCGAGCTGCAGCTCCTGCATCATCCCGATGTAGTCCATGTACTGGCGGGTGATGTCGGCGAGCGGGATGTCGAGGATGTCGAGGTTCTGCTTGCGGATCAGGTACAGCAGCAGGTCGAGCGGACCCTCGAAGGCCTCGAGGAACACCTCCAACGCCTGCGGCGGGATGTAGAGGTCGCGCGGCAGCTGCGTGAGCGGCTCGCCCTGCACCACGGCGAACGGCATCTCCGCCTGGGCGGGTTCATCGGCGTTGTGCACGAGTCGCAGGTCGGGCTGGGTCATGGCTCAATCCCCCCGCAGATGCATGGCGCGACGGACCTCGTCGAGCGTCTCGCGCGCCGCCTCGCGGGCCTTCTCGGCGCCCTCGGACAGGATGTTGCGCACCAGCTCAGGGTTGTCCTCGTATTCCTGGGCACGGGCGCGCATGGCCGTCGCGTCCGCCACGACCTTGTCGATGAGCGGCTTCTTGCACTCGAGGCAGCCGATGCCGGCGCTGCGGCAACCGGTCGCCGCCCACTGGCGCGTCGGCTCGTCGGAGTAGACCTGATGCAGCGAGAACACGGGACACTTGTCCGGATCGCCGACATCGGTGCGGCGCACGCGCGCCGGGTCGGTCTGCATGGTCTTGAGCTTGCGCGCGATCGAGTCCGGCTCCTCGCGCAGGCCGATGGTGTTGCCGTACGACTTCGACATCTTGCGACCATCGAGACCGGGCAGCTTGGGCGTGGGCGTCAGCAGCACCTGCGGCTCCGGCAGGATGGCGACGCCCGAACCTTCGAGGTAGCCGAGCAGCCGCTCGCGGTCCGCCACCGTCAGCCGCGTGTTGGCCTGGACGAGCGCCCGCGCCTGCTCCAGCGCCGCGGTGTCGCCGGTCTCCTGGAACTTGCGCCGCAGCTCGCGGTAGAGGCTCGCCGGCTTGCCGCCGAGACCGCCGATGGCCTTCTCGGCCTTCTGCTCGAAGTCCGTCTCGCGACCGAAGATGTGGTTGAAGCGGCGCGCGACCTCGCGCGTGATCTCGACATGCGCCACCTGGTCCTCGCCCACCGGCACCCAAGCGGGACGGTAGAGCAGGATGTCCGCGGACTGCAGCAGCGGGTAGCCGAGGAAGCCGTAGGTGGCGAGGTCCTTCTCCTGCAGCTCAGCCTGCTGGTCCTTGTAGGTGGGCACGCGCTCCAACCACGACAGCGGCGTGATCATCGAGAGCAGCAGGTGCAGTTCCGCGTGCTCCGGCACATGGGACTGCACGAACAGCGTCGACACCCCAGGGTTGAGCCCGGCGGCCAGCCAGTCGATGACCATCTGGTGCGTGAACTCGGGCAGCCCCGAGGTGTCCTCGTACCCCGTCGTCAGCGCATGCCAGTCGGCCACGAAGAAGAAGCACGGGTACTGGTACTGCAGGTCGACCCAGTTGCGCAGCGCGCCGTGGTAGTTGCCGAGGTGCAGCTGCCCGGTGGGGCGCATGCCGGACAGGACGCGGCCGGCGGGGACTGAAGTGTTCACAGGGGATGATTATACCGGGGTCAAAGACCGAAGGGCGCGATGCTGCCCTTGCCCTGCCGCAGGATGACCGGCGGACGCGCGGCCAGGTCGACCACGGTGGTCGGCTCGATGCCGCAGGGGCCGCCATCGAGCAGCAGGTCGACCTCGTTGCCGAGCCGCGCCGCGATCTCGTCGGGGTCGTTGAGCGGCAGGTCGTCGCCCGGCAGCATCAGCGTCGAGGTCATGATCGGCTCGCCGAGCTCCGCCAACAGCAGCCTCGGCACCGGATGGTCGGGCACCCGGATGCCGATGGTGCGGCGTTTCTCGTGCTGCACTCGCCGCGGCACCTCGCGCGTCGCCTCGAGCAGGAAGGTGTAGGGGCCGGGCGTACAGGCCTTGAGCAGCCTGAACTGCGCGGTGTCCACCTTCGCGTACTTGGCGACCTCGGCGAGGTCGCGGCAGACGAGCGTGAAGTTGTGGTGGCGGTCGGCCTGGCGGATGCGCCGGATGCGCTCCAGCGCGTCCTTGTCGCCGATGTGGCAGCCGAGCGCGTAGCAGGAATCGGTGGGATAGGCGACCACCGCCCCGCCGCGCATCAGCTCGGCGGCCTGCCGCAACAGCCGCTGCTGCGGTGTGACCGGATGGAGTTCGAGGCGCTGCATTCGGGCGGGCATGGAGCCGTATCATAGCCACCCATGGACACCCCACGGACCGAACTGCTGCGCGAGCGCCTCACCACCGCCCTCGAGCCCACCTGGCTCGAGATCCAGGACGACAGTGCGTTGCACGCCGGCCACGCCGGGGCGCGCGAGGGCGGGCACTACCGGGTGGTGATCGCCTCCCACCGCTTCGCCGGCCTCGCCCCCCTCGCCCGCCATCGGCTCGTGTACGCGGCGGTGGCCGACCTGATCGGCCGCGGGGTGCACGCCCTGTCCATCGACGCCCGACTGCCCTCATAATGCGCGCCTCGTCACATGAGGACCGACCGAACATGACCACCGTCCGATTGCTCACCGTGGGCGCGATCGCGCTGTTGCTCGCCGCCTGCCAGCCCTCCGGCACCGCCGGCAAGGGCAAGGACCCCGGCGCGGAGCCGGTCGCCACCGTCGGCGGCAAGCCGATCACCACCCGGACCTTCGAGGCGTTCGTCAAGGCCGCCACCGGCCGTGAGGCGAGCGAGCTCAGCCCCGAGAACCGCAAGGAAGCGATCGAAGCGCTCGCCAGCATGCATGTGCTCGCCGCCGAGGCGCAGAAGCAGGGCCTCGACAAGCAGGGTGAAGCCGCGGCCAACCTCGAGCTCGCGCGCCTGAACATCCTGCAGCGCGCGATCAGCGACAACTACCTCAAGGACAAGAAGCCCACCGACCAGGAACTGCGCGCCGAGTACGACGCCCTCGTCTCGAAGATGGCTCGCAGCGAGTACCGCGCGCGGCACATCCTGCTGCAGAACGAAGGCTTCGCGAACGAGATCCTCGAGCGCCTGAAGAAGGGCGAGAAGTTCGAGACGCTCGCCAAGCAGTCGCTCGACCCCTCGGGCGCCAACGGCGGTGACCTCGGCTGGTCCCCGCCGGACCGCTTCGTGAAGCCCTTCGCCGACGCCATGGTCACGCTCAAGAAGGGCGAGACGACGCCCAAGCCCGTGCGCACGCAGTTCGGCTTCCACATCATCCGTCTCGACGACGTGCGCGACCGTCCGCCGCCGCCGCCGTTCGACCAGGTGAAGGAGCAGCTCGTGCCCGCCGTGCAGGCCAAGAAGCTCGAGACCTACACCGACGAGCTCATGAAGGCCGCGAAGGTCGAGATCAAGGACAAGGCCGCCGCGCCGGCTGCGCCCGCGGCCGCCGCTAAGGACGACAAGAAGGGCTGATCCCGCCGCGCCAGCGGGATGCGCGACGGCCGCCGGCTCACCCCGGCGGCCGTTTCGTTTCCAGGATCCCTCGGAGCGCGGCCTCGTCCAGCACAGGGACGCCGAGCTCCTCCGCCTTGCGGAGCTTCGACCCGGCGTCGCGCCCGGCCACGAGATAGCTCGTCTTCTTCGAGACGCTGCCCGAGGCCCGCGCGCCGAGCGCGCGTAGCGCATCCTCGGCCTCCTCGCGGCCGAGCGACTCGAGGGTGCCCGTCAGCACGAAGGTCAGCCCGGCGAGCGGCTGTCCGCCGTCCGCCCGGGGCGCCGGCGCGGGCCACCGCACGCCCGCCGTCTGCAACCGTGACACGAGCGCGCGGTTCTGCGGGTCGGCGAACCATTCGACCACCCGCGATGCGACCACGGGCCCCACATCGGGCACCTGCTGCACGGTATCGAGGTCGGCCGCCATCAAGGCCTCGACCGAACCGAAGTGCGCCGCCAACGCCGCGGCCGTCGCCTCGCCGACGTCGCGGATGCCGAGCGCGAACAGGAATCGCGCGAGCGTGGTGTCCTTGGCCTTGTCGAGCGCGGCGATCAGGTTGTCGGCGGACTTCTCACCCATGCGCTCCAGCGCGGCGAGCGTGGCGCGGTCGAGACCGAAGAGGTCCGCCGGCGACTCGACAAGCCCGGCGTCCACCAGTTGTTCGACGATCTTCTCGCCGAGCCCCTCCACATCCAGCGCGCGGCGCGCAGCGAAATGCCGTAACTGCTCCTTGCGCTGCGCCATGCAGCGGAAGCCCGCGGTGCAGCGCGCGACGGCGGCCTCCGGATCGCGTGCGACGGCGGAGCCGCAGACCGGACACACCGCGGGCAGGCGCACCTCGCGCGCGTCCGCAGGACGCCGCTCCGGCAGCACCCGCGCCACCTCGGGGATCACGTCCCCGGCGCGGCGCACCACCACGGTGTCGCCGATGCGGACGTCCTTGCGCGCCACCTCGTCCATGTTGTGCAGCGTGGCGTTGCTCACCGTGACGCCGCCGACGAACACCGGGACCAGACGCGCCACGGGCGTGAGCGCGCCGGTGCGGCCCACCTGGAACTCGACGTCGCGCACCGTGGTGAGCGCCTCGTCGGCCGGGAACTTGTGCGCGACGGCCCAACGCGGCGCCCGCGACACGAAGCCGAGCGTGCGCTGCGCCGCGAGGTCGTCGACCTTGTAGACCACGCCGTCGATCTGGTACGGCAGGCGCGCACGGCGCGCACCCACCGACGCGTAGTAGGCGAGACAGCCGGCGACGCCGTCGACGCGACGCGTCTCGGGCGAGACGCGCAGACCGAGGCTGCGCAGCAAGGCCAACACCTCGGAATGCCGGGTCGGCAGTTCGATCCCCTCCACCGCGCCGAGCGCGTAGAAGAAGAGCTCCAGCGGACGCGAGGCCGTGACCCGCGGGTCGAGCTGCCGCAAGCTGCCCGCTGCGGCGTTGCGCGGGTTGACGAAGACCTTGTCACCCCTCGCCGCAGCCTCGGCGTTCATCCGCTCGAAGCCGGCCACCGGCATGAACACCTCGCCGCGCGCCTCGAGCAACCGCGGCGCCCTGCCCTGCAACCGCAACGGCAACGACGGGATGGTGCGGACGTTGGCGGTGACGTCCTCGCCCGTGACGCCGTCGCCGCGCGTCGCCGCGCGAACGAACACGCCGTCCTCCCAGGTCACCGAGATGGCGAGCCCGTCGAGCTTGGGCTCGGCCGAATAGGCCACCTCGCCGTCGGTGCCGAGGCGCTCGCGGACGCGGCGGTCGAAGGCGGCGACATCCTCCTCGCTGAACGCGTTGTCGAGCGAAAGCATCGGCACGCGATGACGCACCTCGGAGAACTCGTCGAGCGGTGCGCCGCCGACGCGCTGCGTCGGCGAGTCGGGCGTGACGAGCTCCGGGTGCGCGGCCTCGAGCTCGCGCAGTTCGCGCATCAGGCGATCGAATTCGGCGTCCGGGATCTCCGGATCGTCCAGCACGAAATAGCGGTAGTTATGGTGCTCTATCGTGCGGCGCAAGGACTCGGCGCGCGAAGACGGCGTCTGGGCGGACGCGCTCGGTGGACCGGGGGCGCGCGGAGCGGGCATGCGCTCAGGCGTCGGACGCCGCCGCCTCGCGCCGCATCTCGGCGAGCCGCGCCTCGTTGAGCGGTTCGCCCCGCGAGTCCTGCAGTTCGCCCCGCAGCCGCTGCGCGATCGTGTGGCCGGTGAGCAGCAGCTTGTCGACCGTCTCCCGGCCCGACAGCGGCCCCGGCAGCACCGCGAACAGGTTCAGCCCGCGGTACAGCAGGGAGTCCATGGTGGCCGGGTCGAAACTGCCCGGACGCGTCAGGCTGGCGGCGCTCAGCAGCGCCCGACCGTCGGCCGTGCTGCGATGGAAGATCTGCATGTCGCCGTGCACGAAGCCCTCGCCCTGCAAGGCCTGACGGACGCTGGAACCGGTGAAGCGCTCGCCGTTGCGCGCGACGATGCGCAGACCCACGATGCGACGCTCCTGCTCCGCCGGCCAATCGGCGCGCGGCGCGGTAGCACCGGCAGCGGAGACGGCTGCGGTCGCGGGTGCAGGCGCAGGCGTCGGCACAGGTTGAGGCGCCGGCGCCGGCGCCGCAACGGGCATCGGCGCGGCGATGGGCGCCGGGATGGGGGCCGGGATGGGCGCCGGAGCCGGTGCGGGCGTCGCCACCGCAGGCGCCGCCAGCGGTTCAGGCTCGTCGGTGATCGTCACGGAATCGACGACGGGGATGTCCCGACCGCCGACGCTCGGCCGCAGCGCCGCCTCGAGGTCCACCACCGGAGGGTCGACGAGCCGATCGCGCGCGCCGATCTCGGGCAGGTCGAGCGCAGCGTCGTCGCTGCTCCGCGGCCTGCCCGGCTCGATGATGCGGACCTCGGAGATCTCGTCCTCGAACCCCGGCTCGAGGAGCGGATCGCGGACCTGCCCCGCGGCGCCACGGGTCTGACCGAAGGCACCGGCGACATGGGCGTCGTCGGCGCGGCGCGCACGCCGCCGCTGCCAGAACTCCCAGACGAGCAGCGCGAGCAGCACCACCGCGCCCACGACCGCCAGCGCGATGCGCAGGTCGCCGGTGATCGCCGCGGTGGCCTTCTCGAGCGCGTCCATCGCGGGATCAGCTCGCCGCGAGCCGCACGGCCTCGTCCACGTCGACCGCCACGAGGCGCGACACGCCGGGCTCGTTCATGGTCACGCCGAGCAGCTGCGAGGCGAGCTCCATGGTGACCTTGTTGTGGGTGATGAAGATGAACTGGACGCGCTGCGCCATCTCGCGGACGATGTCGCAGAACCGGCCGACGTTGTTCTCGTCGAGCGGCGCATCGACCTCGTCGAGCAGGCAGAACGGCGCCGGGTTCAGGTCGAAGATGGAGAACACGAGCGCCACCGCGGTGAGCGCCTTCTCGCCGCCCGAGAGCTGCGAGATGGTGGAGTTGCGCTTGCCGGGCGGACGCGCCATCACCGCCACGCCCGCGGCCAGCGGATCCTCGCCCACGAGCTCGAGGTACGCGTGACCGCCGCCGAAGAGCCGCGGGAACTTCTCCTGCAGACCGGCGTTGATGCGGTTGAAGGTGTCCTCGAAACGCGAGCGCGTCTCCTTCTCGATCTTGCGCATCGCATCCTCGAGGGTCTCCAGCGCCGAGTTGAGGTCGGCGAACTGGCGGTCGAGGTATTCCTTGCGCTCGGTGTTCTGCGTGAGCTCGTCGATGGCGGCGAGGTTGACCTGGCCGAGCTTCTCGATGTCGGTGCGGGTCTCGCCGAGGCGGGTCTCCCAGTCGATGACCTGGGAACCTTCGTCGAGGGACTGCTGCACCTCCGCGAGCTCGAAGCGCGTCTCGGCGAACTGCTCGGCGAGCGTCTCGCGACGCACGCGCGTCTCCTGCGCCGCAAGCCGCGCCTGCTCCATGGCCTCGCGTTCCGCGTTCACGCGACCGTCCGCGGCCAGGCGCTGCTCGTCGAGCGCACGCAGCTCCGCGTCCGCCTGCTCGAGCGTACGGCGCGACTGGGCGAGGTCCGCCTCGACCTCGAGCCGCCGCGCCAGGAAGCCGTCGAGCAGGCCCTGCAGTTCCAGGATCGGAGCCTCGCCGCCGGAGAGCGCGCCCTCGAGCTCCTCGACGCGGGCGAGCAGCGACCGCCGCTGCTCCGCGGCGCGACGCAGCCCGACATCCATCGCGGTCTCGGCGGTGCGGCGCCCTTCGGCACGGACCATCAGGTCACGGGCCGCGAGCTGCGCGTTCTGCGCGGCTTCACGAGCGGCGAACACGGCGTCGCGGGTCTCCTCGCGGCTGGCGTCGAGCGCCGGCCGACGGCCGTCGAGCTCGGCGACCCGTCCGAGCCCTCGTTCGAGCTCCGCGCGGGCGCGCGCCAACGCATCCTCGGCGACACCGACCTCGCGCACCACCTCGGCGGATTCCTCCTCGAGGCGTTCGCGGCGCAGCGTGGATTCCTGGGCACGGGCGCGCCCGGCTTCGAGCTGGCCGAGCAGGTCCGCATGCGCGCGGTGGGCCTGCTGGATGCGGCCTTGGGTCGCGTCACGCGCCGACTCCGCCACGCCGAGCGCGGTGCGGGTCGCGCCGAGCGCGGCCTCGGACTCGCGGACGCGACCGTCCGCGGACTCCAACGCGGCGCGCAGATCCTTGAGCCGGCTCTCGCGCTCGAGCACGCCGGCGTGGGCATCGCCGCCCCGGGCGACGCGCAACCAACCGCGGCCGAGCCACTCGCCGGAGCGCGTCACCACCGACTCGCCCGGCGCAAGGCCGCGCCGCGCCGCAAGCGCGTCCGCGAGACCGTCCGCCACGCGCACGCCGGAGAGCAGCGCGAGCGCGCCCTCGGGACCGCGCACCCTGGCGGCCAGCGTGCCCTGGACGCCGCCGCCGACGCGCGGGCCGTCCTCGAGCAGCGCGAGACGCGTGCCGTCGAGCCCGCCCAAAGAATCGAGCAGCGCGTCGATGCCGTCGACGCAGACCGCCTCGAGGTGCTCGCCGAGCACGGTCTCGACGGCCTTCTCCCAACCCGGCTCGACCGTCAGCGCTTCGGCGAGGCGCGGCCGATCGGCGAGACCGGCGCTGCGCAGCCAGGCCGTGGCGCCCGCGTCGGCACGGCCGAGCGCCGCGCGCTGCAGCGCGTCGACCGACATGACCTCGGCCCGGGCGCGCTCGCGGTCGTTGCGCGCCGCCTCGAGACGGGACTCGCAGGCGAACTGTTCGGACCGCAGACGCTGCACGTCGCCGAGGGCGGCCGTCAGCGCCCGCGCGAGCTCGTCGGCGGCGGTGCGCGCCTGCGACTCGCGCTCGCCGAGCTCGAACAGCTGGCCCTGGGTCTCCTGCGCGAGCAGCGCATCGCGCTCGACGGCGAGGCGGTCGCGCTGGGTGCGCAGCCGATGCAGCTGGTTCTCGAGCTGTTCGATGCGCGCACGCTCGACCTGCACGGTCTGCTGCGCCGCACCGGACTCGGCGTTGAACTGCTCCCACTGGCGCTGCCACTCGGTCTGGCGCTCCTCGGCGGCGGCGCGCGCCGCCGCCGTCCCGCGCTCGGCGGCCTGTGCGGCCTCGATCTCCGGCGCGAGGCGCTCGAGCTCGGCGCGCACGTTGCGCAGCTCCTGCTCGTCGCGCTCGACCTGGGCGGCGATCGCCTCGAGGCCGGCGCGCGACTGCGCAAGGTCGTTGCGCTGGCGCTCGCGGTTCTCGCGCGCGAACTGGATCTGCTGCTCGGAACGGGTGATGTCGGCGCCGACGGCGTAGTAGCGCCCCTGCGCCTGGCCGACGGCGTCCGCCTGCTCGGCCTGGAACGCGCGCTGCGTCTCGATGGCGGCCTCGGCCGCGCGCAGGTCGGCGAGCGCGGCCTGCATGGCCAGCTCACGTTCGCGCATCGCTGAATCCTGCACCTGCGCACCGCTGTCGAGGTCGCGCAGACGCAGCGCCAACAGCTCAGCGGTGAGCCGGCGTTCGCGTTCCTTCAGGTCCTGGTAGCGGCGGGCCGCGGTCGCCTGCCGCTGCAGGTGGCGGATCTGCTTGTCGATCTCGTCGCGCAGGTCCTGCAGGCGCTCGAGGTTCTCGCGCGTGTCGGCGATGCGCGCCTCGGTCTCCTTGCGCCGCTCCTTGTAGCGCGAGATGCCGGCGGCCTCCTCGACGAAGGCCCGCATGTCATCGGACTTCGCCTCGATGAGGCGCGAGATCATGCCCTGCTCGATGATCGCGTAGCTGCGCGACCCGAGCCCGGTGCCGAGGAAGAGCTGGGTGATGTCCTTGCGGCGGCACTTGGCGCCGTTGATGTAGTAGGAGCTCGAGCCGTCGCGCGACACCTCGCGCTTGAGCGAGACCTCGGCGAAGGCCGCGTAGGCGCCGCCGATCTTGCCGTCCGAGTTGTCGAAGACGAGCTCCACCGAGGCCTTGCCGACGGGCTTGCGGGCGCTCGAGCCGTTGAACACCACATCGGCCATGGAGTCGCCGCGCAGGTGCTTGGCCGACAGCTCGCCCATCACCCAGCGCACGGCATCGATGACGTTGGACTTGCCGCAACCGTTGGGGCCGACGACCCCCGTGAGGTTGCTCGGGAAGGAGACGGAGGTCGGGTCGACGAAGGACTTGAACCCGGCGAGCTTGATCTTGGTCAGGCGCATTAGGCGGTATGGCTCCGCGACGGAGTTGCCCGCCGCTCGTGTGCGTAGTGTAAATTAATCGCCATGCCGTCACAGCCTTCCGACACCCTCGACACCTTCCCCAATCCGCGCCCCGAGGCGGACTACACCATCCGCATGACGATGCCGGAGTTCACCTGTCTCTGCCCGAAGACCGGTCAGCCGGATTTCGCGGTGCTCGAGCTGGAGTACGTCCCGGACCTCGCCTGCGTCGAGCTCAAGTCGCTGAAGAACTACCTCTGGTCGTTCCGCGACCATGGCGCGTTCCACGAGGCCGTCACCAACCAGATCGCAGACACGCTCGCAGCCGCCACACGGCCGCGCTATATGCGCCTCAGCGCACGGTTCAACGTCCGTGGCGGCATCTACACTACGGTGGTGGCCACCCGGCGTCAGCCCGGCTGGACACCGGAGCCGCCCGTCAACCTGCCCTGAATCCCCGCTGTATGCCCCGAAATCGCGACTCTGCCGTGACGCCGCCATTGTGGGTATACTCGCGCCCCTCCCGGGACGCCTGAACAAGAAAAGGAGCGCGAAATGCCGGCCAAAAAACCCGCCGCCAAGCCCGCCGCCCAAAGTCCAGCGAAGAAGAAAGCCCCGGTGAAACCCGCCGCGAAGGCCGCAGCCAAGCCGACGCCTGCGGCCAAGACCGCCAAGCCTGCTGCGAAGCCGGCGGCGAAGACCGCTGCAAAGCCCGCCGCCGCCAAACCGGCCGCCGTGAAGGGCAATTCCGCGAAGGCCCCGGAGACTCGGCCGGCCGCCGCGAAGCCGGCGGCGCCTGCACCTGTCGCGGCCAAGACGACGGCCAAACCCGCCGCCAAGCCGGCCGCCGGCGTGATCGCGCGCGGTGTGCGCGTGAACCCCCGCCCGATCCCCACGCAGCCCGTCGATGGCGAAGAGGGAGAGGACGGGAACCTGCTGGCCGGACCGCGCAATGTCCAACCCTATGTGGTGCAGCGCGGCGAGCAGTACATGAGCCGCGAGCAGCTCGAGCACTTCGGCCGCATCCTCGAGGCCTGGAAGCGCGACCTGATGGTCGAGGTCGATCGCACCGTCTCCCACATGAAGGACGAGGCCGCGAACTTCCCGGACCCGAACGACCGCGCCACCCAGGAAGAGGAGTTCAGCCTCGAACTGCGCACGCGGGACCGTGAGCGCAAGCTGATCCGCAAGATCGAGGAAGCGCTGCAACGCATCGAGGACGGCAGTTACGGCTACTGCCTCGAGACCGGCGAGGAGATCGGCATCAAGCGCCTCGAGGCGCGGCCGGTCGCCACCCTCTGCCTAGAGGCGCAGGAGCGCCGTGAGCGCCGCGAGAAACAGTACGGCGACCGCGACGACCGCTACCGCTGACCCCGCCGTGGGCGACGCCCACGCCGGTGCCGAGTCGCGCGGCGACGCGCGGGCCCGGCCGAGACCCATCGGGCGCTTCGCGCCCTCCCCCTCCGGTCCGCTGCACCTCGGTTCGCTGCTGGCGGCGCTCGGCAGCTTCCTCGACGCACACCACGCGGGCGGTGACTGGCTGCTGCGGCTCGACGATCTCGACCGGCCGCGCTGCCGCCCGGAGCACGACGTCGCCATCCTCGATGCGCTCACCGCGCACGGGCTCATCCCGTCCAGCCCTGTCAGCCGCCAGACCGACGAGCCGCACCGCCACGCCGCCGCGCTCGCCGCTCTCGAGGCGCGCGACCTGCTGTTCACCTGCGACTGCTCCCGCCGCGAACTCGCCGCCGCCGGCGTCGCCGGTGCGGTCGAACCCTGCTGCCTGCGTGACTGCCGGTCGCGCAGACCGCCCGCGGCGGACGCCGCGCTGCGCGCGGATCTCTCCGCGCTGAGGCCGATGGCGCGGGAGGACCGCAGCCTCGGCACGATCCGCTTCGACCCCGGGCAGCACCGTGACGTCGTCGTGCGCCGGCGCGATGGCATCGTCGCGTACGCGCTCGCCGTGGTGGTCGATGACGCCGAGGCGGGCGTGACCGATGTGGTGCGTGGCGGTGACCTGTGGGAGGGCACGGGCTGGCAGCTCGCGCTGCACCAGGCGCTCGGGCTCGAGCCGCCGCGCTACCTGCATCTGCCGGTGGTCACGGAACCGGACGGCGCGAAGCTCGCGAAGTCGCGGCGTGCGGTACCGCTGGACGCCGCCGCAGCGGCGGACAACCTGGCCCAGGTGCTCGGGTGGCTGCGCCAGCCGGTGCCGGCGGCGCTGCGGGAGGGGGACATCGCCGCCGGGCTCACGGCCGCGGCGGCGCAGTGGGACGTCGCGCGCTTCAGCGGGCTGGCGGAGATCCGCCTGCCCGGCTGAAACGCGCCCGACCGCGCGCGATCAGCGCGGGTCGAGGTCCTTCATCGAGAGGCGCACGCGACCCTGACGGTCGACCTCGAGCACCTTCACCTTCACGACATCGCCTTCGTTGAGGACGTCGGAGACGCGCTCGACGCGGTCGTTCGAGATCTGCGAGATGTGCACGAGACCGTCACGGCCCGGCAGGATGGTGACGAAGGCGCCGAAGTCCATGAGGCGCGCGACGCGGCCCTCGTAGACGCGGCCGACCTCGACGTCCGCCGTGATGAGCTCGATGCGCGCCTGCGCCTCGCGGCCCGCGGCGCCGTTGACCGAGGCGATCTTGACCGTGCCGTCGTTCTCGATGTCGATGGTGGTGCCGGTCTCCTCGGTGATCTGGCGGATGACCGCACCGCCCTTGCCGATGACGTCGCGGATCTTCTCCGGGTCGATCTTGAGGGTGATGATCGAGGGCGCCCACTCGGACATCTTCTCGCGCGGCGAGGCGAGGACCTTGTTCATCTCGCCGAGGATGTGCAGCCGGCCGGCCTTCGCCTGCTCCAGCGCGATCTTCATGATCTCGGGCGTGATGCCCTCGACCTTGATGTCCATCTGCAGCGTGGTGACGCCGTCCTTGGTGCCGGCGACCTTGAAGTCCATGTCGCCGAGGTGATCCTCGTCACCGAGGATGTCGGTGATGACCTTGTAGCGCTTGCCCTCGAGCACGAGGCCCATCGCGACGCCCGCGACCGGCGACTTGAGCGGCACGCCCGCGTCCATCATGGCGAGCGAGGCGCCGCAGACCGAGGCCATCGAGGACGAGCCGTTCGACTC
>Ga0315901_10003988_pt1 | contig 18743 bp, 26 predicted proteins | sample LakEriMetagenome_10_FD_203761 | JGI IMG/M metagenome (GOLD analysis project Ga0315901, IMG submission 203761) | Freshwater fungal communities from buoy surface, Lake Erie, Ohio, United States - Buoy 2 MA116 | ecosystem: Environmental > Aquatic > Freshwater > Lake | place: USA: Lake Erie, Ohio...
CGGCTGAGATCGAGCGCGAGCAGGCGCGCCTGTTCCTTGAGAGCGAGGCCCGCGCAAGGGGCTTGATCTTCCTCGACCCGCGCGACTACCCCGACAAGCCTCGATGGTGGCTGGACACGGTGCCGCGGGCGATGCGGATCGTGCGCGAAGAAGGCGTAGATGCGCTGCTGGCGGATGTCACAACGGAGCAAGGAGAGCAGCGGCAGCGGCGCTTTGGTTTCACGCAGGACCCGGCAGAGTACGGGCGCACCCTTGCGCTGACAACCAACATCAAGGGCACCGAGGCGCGGGCGCTGGCGCAAAAGAAGTTCAAGAACGACGAGCGGGCCGATGTTGCGCTGGACTACTTCTTTGCAACGCGGGGCGCTCAGAACCGGCGCGCGAAGATGTCGCAGGCGCAGATCAACCAAGAGGCTGCGCAGGCAAAGCAGGCGCCCCCTCCGACGCCCACAGCGCCTACGCCGGCGCCGCTTCCTGCTGCGCCTGCACCAGCGGCGCCGCCAGCAGATGTGCCTGCTCAAACGGAAGAGGACGAGCTGGCTGGTATCGTTTTCCAACCGGCCAGCCCGGAACTGGTTGTGGAGCCTCGCGTCACCCGTGCGACGAGCCCGGCAGAGAACGCCGCATTGTCCGCCATTGAGCAGATGGAGGCGATACGGGGCGCTCGTCCGCCATCCTTCATGACCGATGAAGAACTTGACGAGATACTGCTGGAGGCTCGCGCTAAGATGATGCAACCGGCGCCGCCCCCGCTGCCCGCGCTTCGTCCCGCGACGGTGCCCCGGTGAGCCGAGCGGTATACCTGCGGAGCGCGGCAGAGGCCGAGGCGCAGGGCAACACTGCGCTCGCGCAGATGTTCCGCGAGATGGCAGGCGAGGGCGCGCAGGCTCCCGCTGAGCCACCCGCGCCTCTGCCGTCTCTCGTGGGCGGCGCGCCCGGCCCGATGGCCGGCGAGTTCTACATCGAGGGCGCAGAGGCGGCGCGGCAGACCCGCGAGCGCATGCTGCCGCAGGCCGAGTTCACGCTGCCCGAGATCGAGGCTGAGGCACAGGCGGCACAGCGCCGCATCGAGGCGCCGGTCACAGCAGCGGGGCGCCGCAGCTCGGATGCTGGGCTGTTCCGCGAGTCGCGCATCCTGCCGGGCACCGCGCTGGTGGTCGACGAGGAAACCGGGCGCGCGCGTGAGGCAAGCAGTCTGGAGTTGCTGGGCGAGTCCTTCCGCCGGCAGACCACGTTGGAGGCGACCAGCCCCGAGGACCGTGCGCGGATCGAGGCTCAACGCAAGGCGGCGGAAGAAAGCCCGCTGCTCGCGGCAACGCAAGAGTTTCAGCCGGGCCGCATCGTTGAGACAGGTTTCATGTCGACGCTGCGGAGCATCGGCTTCACCGAGGCGGGCGCCGGCAACTTCATCTTCGACACGCTGCCGCTCTACTACGAGGTCGACGAGCAAGGCGAGTTGCAGAACCCGGACAGCTTGGCAGACCAGTTCGCGCGCACAGTCGAGCAGGGCATCGAGCGGGTGGCGCCGGGCTACGCGGGGCAACCGTTCCTGCTGCCGCAGGGCGAAGGGGCGCCGTCTGCCGGCATTGGTGCTTTGCTCCAGTTCGTGCCGCGCCCGTTCCAGGCCATCGACCGTGACAGCGCCACCGGCATCGACCAGTCAGGCGAACGGGCGGCAGAGTACACGGGTCGCTTCCTCGCTGACGTTGCGCTCAGCGCGGCCCGTGGTCGCGGGTTCGTCGACGAGTTTCGCAGCATCCCTGCCGTCGACGCGGTTGCGGGCGAGAGCTTTGGTGGCACCGACCTGGCGGCATTGGTTGTCGGCGCCGGTGTGCCTGCCACGCCGTTGGGCGTCGCGTCCATCGGGCGCGGGGTGACGCGCGCGGCGGGCCGCGCCCTCGACGTCGCAGATGAGGTCGACGCGGCGTTCGAGGTGGCAGCGAAGGCGGCATCGCCAGCGGAATGGGGGCGCGCGGTGCGGCTCCAGAGCGCAGCGAACGACTTGCTGGTGAGCGCCGGGCAAGAGCCGGTGAAGTGGTCTGATGCGCTGACGCGCTCGGCCGAGGTCAAGAAGCGGGCGGCGGACACGCTGGCGGCTGAGGTCGCCACGCCCTACGCGGTGCAGGACCTTCTGCAAGACTCCGCGCCGACCATCGAACAGGCGCAGGCGCTGGCCGGCACATCGCGAAGCGGGGCGCACATCCTACGGCGCGCCGGCCTTGACACGGCCGACCCCGGCTTCCTGACGATGCAGCAGCGCGGGGCGCTTGAGCAGGCGGTGGCTGACTGGCGGTTGGGCGCCGAGGTGCCGACACTGGAGCGCGCCGCGTTCGCGGGTGGCGAGTTGAACCGTGAGCTGGCAACGCAGCCCGCCCGGTTTGTGCGCGAGGTGCTGCTGGATGGCGCCGGCCCTGAGGCGGCGGCGCGGCTTGCTGGCTCGCCCTACGCGCCCATCCTCCGCAGCGCCGAGGACGCAGCGCGTCGCACGCGTGGGGGCCTCACGCCCGACATGGCGCGCGACTTCCTGACGCGCATGAAGCGGGTGGCAGACAGCGCTGGCTCCATCCCGCTGGCGACGCGCAACCCGTTCCTCCGCACCGCGTTCTCGTTCGCTGACGAGACAATCGCAGGCGGCTCGCAAACGCTGGCCAAGCGCCTGGGGCGCTCCTACCGCAACCCGCTGGCGGCTGAGTTCCGGCTGGCGCCGCGCATCCTCAAGCGCACGCGCACCGAGCTGGAGCGCGCTGGGGCGTACCGTGCGGCGCTCGCGCGGGCCATCTCCACCGGCGCCGAGGATGTGCTGGGCAACTTGGCGCCCGACGACATGGTGATGGTGAGCGACCGCCTGATGCTCGACCGGCGGCTGTGGAGCCCCGACAAGGCGGCGGGCATCCGTGCGGCGGTGGCTGAGGTCATGGGCGACGCGCCGGGCGCCGTCAACATGGCGGCGGTGCGGGAGGCGCTGAGCGCTTCGAGCGGAGTGCAGCGCCGTCTGCCGGTGGCGCTGGACTTGCAAGCACGGCTCCAGCCTGGGCGCGGTGTGATGGCGCTCAACCCTGGCGAGTACCGGTGGGTGGCCGACACGCTGGCTGAGTCACGGTGGCGATCGTTGACTACCGCACGGCCGGCGGTGTTCCAGGGGCGCCAGCTCGACCTGGCACAGCGCCCCGGCATCGAGGTTGCCGAGGGCCGCTTCGAGGCGCGGCGCACCATCTCCGACCGCATGCGGCAGGTTGCCGACGCGGTGCTGGCAGCCGATACGGTGCTGGAGCGGGTGGCGGCTGGCGTGCGCACCACGACCACGCTCGACCTGCCGGCGGCCTTTGAGCGGGCGCGGCGCACGACCTTGGGCAAGGGCCTCACCGACTGGTACAGGTCCTTCCAGTACACGACCACGCCGGCGCCGCTCTCGAAGATGATGAGCGAACTGCACGACGAGGTGCCGCTGATCAGCCGCGCCTTCGCCCGCGAGGTGTCTGAGCTTCGCAAGCAGGCGGCGGCGGGTGGTGACTCCAACCCTGGCGGCGCCGCCATCAACCAAGCGATCGTGCGCCGGTTTGTGCGCGAGGGCGACGACGCGGTGGCGCAACTCGACGCGCTGGCAGCGAACGTGGGCGCCATCCCTACCGCAGCGCTGGCGCGGCTCGGCATCTCGCCTGAGCGTGAGGCGACGCAGGCCATGCGCTACGCGTACGCCATGTACCAGAGCGGCGCAGCGGGCAACAACGTGGCCTTCGGGCGCGTGCTCGGGCTGGTCGCCCGGATGGATGAGGTGGCGCAGGAGGCGTTCATCGCCACGGCTCGGCAGTCGGCGCGCGTGAGCGCCTACCAGCAGCAGTGGAGCCGGCTGATGGAGAGCTTCTTCATCGGCACGCTCAAGGGGCGCATCATCGACCCGGCGAGCAAGACGCTGAGCGAGGACATCGCCCGCAACCTGGGCGCTGCGATTCGGGACCCCAACAGCCGGGCGGCGCTGCGGCAGTTGCAAGAGGCACAGGCGGCGCAGGCAACGCCCGACGAGGTTCTGGCGCTGTTCATCGACGCGATGAAGGGCGGGGTGCGCCCGCCGACCGTCGACAACTTCAACGTGGTGGTGGCCGACCTTCGCAAGATGGTGAGCGCCCTCGAAGAGCGGGGCGCTGCGAAGTTCACGGGTAAGGGCTTTGCTGACGCCAGCGCGGAAACGCTGGTTTCCTGGGCGATGAACGCCGACAAGGGCGCTTTGATCCGCGACAAGCTGCGCGCCGTCATGCGCTCGCACCCCGAGCTGGTGGTCGACCTTGTGCCCAACCCCAACTGGCAGGCGGACACGCTGGCTCGGCTGGGTGAAGTGCGCCTCGACGCGTTGCGCCGGGTGGTGGAGCGCCTGACCGCGATCAGCGGGCGCACCGACATCCAGGCTGAGGCGGCAGAGCGCATCGCGGCGCCCTCGCTGGTGGCGGACGTTTACGGGGTGCGCGGGGTGGCGGCGCAGCGCGATGTGCCGCTGGTGGCCGAGATCGACCGGTACATCAACCTGCGGCTGCGCAACCTCAACCAGACCGAACGCATGGAGATTCTGGAGAGCACGTTCAGCCGGATGCTGAGCGAAGGCACGCTCTACCCGAACATGACGACGTTCCGCGCCATGTCGATGACGGGCACCAGCGGCAACCGGGCAACGCTGGTGGAGGCGGTGCTGGGCGGGCTGGGGCGCGTGTGGGACCAGCCGGCGCCGGGCGACCCGGCGGGGCGCGCCGTGTGGCAGCTCGTGAAGGACGCGTCGACGGGCGGCGACCGCAACGATGTGGCGGCGCTGCTGGCTGACGTCGTGGACGACGCCATCACTGAGGCGGTGGCGCTGCCGATGGCAGAGCAACTGCGAAACACGATGCGCGGGTACGGCTTCTCGACGGCGCGCGCGATCAGCAAGGACGACAACGACTTCATCCTGGCGCAGTTCCTGGGCGCCGAGATCAACGCTGACGGCGTGCTCGCGGTGGGCCGCGACTTCGCAGAGGCGTTGCAGAAGTTGGAGGTGCAGGCGGCGTCAGGCCAGCTCATCGCCAAGCTGGAGGACTACCAGACGCGCAACCTCATCGCGGCGCAGAAGGCCGGCGACCTGGCGATGTACCTGCTGCTGGAGGGGCTGGCGTTCAGCAAGCAGATGGCGTCGCAGGGGCTGCTCGCAGCGGGCGCCGCGTTGCAGACGGTGGTGCCGCTGCCGCTGATCCCGAACGGGCGCTACCTGGGCGTCAACCTGCTGACGGCGCCGCTCATCATGCTGAGCACGCTGGGCGGTGCGCGCACGGGCGCCGCGCTGGCCGAGGTGCCCCGCACGCTCATCGACATGGTGACGCCGCGCCCTGCTGGCATGGTGCTCTTCGAGGACGTTGCCGGCCGGCAGTGGACCAAGGAGATGCTGGAGGACGCGTACCAGCGGGCGAACATCTACACGACCGCTGCCGACGTCGACGCCAGCGCCAGCTTCATGCTCGACCTGTTCCGCGAGGCGCGGGTGATGGCCTCGACCGAGCTGCGCCGCGCCGATTGGGTGTCGCAGGCACTGGCTGAGATGGACCCGCGCCGCACCGGCTTGTGGATGCGGTTCGCCATCGAGACTGACCTGATGTTCCGCAAGGCCACCTTCGCCAGCGCCCTGCGCGACGGCATGGCAGAGGCGCAGGCGGCGGCGCTCGCACGCGCGTCGGTGCTCGACTACGGCGACATTCCCGACGCCATTCGGCAGAGCGTGAACCGCTACATCCTGTTCGCGTCCTTCCAGATGGCGAGCACCAAGGAGATGCTGGGCGCCCTCGCGCGCGACCCCGAGACATTCCTGCGGGTGGCTCGGCTCCAGTACCGGCAGCAGCAACAGGCGGGCGCGTGGGCGTACGGCGAGGACAGCGCCCGCATGCGCGTGTTCGCGGTGCCGGCGGGCACGTACGACATGGTGCCGGCGTACCTGGCTGGGCCGCAGAACCCGATGCTCAAGGCGTACGGCGACCTGCTGAGCCTCGTCGGCTTCGCGTCTGAGGTGGCGGCGTCGGTGCTGCCGGGCATGGGCGAGCCGGTGGACTTGACGGGGCGGCTCGTGGAGGGCGTGCTGGAGCAGCAGATTCAGCCGCTGCTACAGGTCGGCGTGGCGGCTGCAACGACGGGTGGAGCTGGCGCGATCGGGCGCCTCGTGCCGGACGATTGGGTATCGGCGCTGCGCAGCAACCCTGCGATGTGGACGGTGGTGCGCGACTACTGCGACATCGAGCAGGTTCCGATGGCGCCCGCCGACAAGGAGCGGCGCCGCGCTGGTGCGCCGACGTTCGCGGGTGGGGCGCAGTACCAGTTCACATCGCGCGAGGGTTACCGGCGCTTCCAGTTGCTCCAGTTCGCAGCAACGCAACTGCGGCTCGCGCGTACCAGCACCGACGTCGCGCGCACGCTGGCGGCCGGCGGCGTGTGGGAAGAGGGCGGCGACCCGAAGTACCGGGCGGCAGCCAACCCGGTGTTCTACTACATCGGCCTCACGACGCCCCTGCGCAGCCAGCGCCCCGAAGATATACGGCAGCGGGCGCTCGAACAGGCGCAGCGTGAGATACGATAGGCCCGTCGCCGCTCAGTTGGAGGGGACATGCCCGCACGGATTCGCAGCTTCTTTCACGACAGCGTGCAGGCGCCCAACGTGGCGCCCGCGCTGGGCACATCGTTCGCCACGGCGGACGTTCACACGCATGACCTGCTGGCCGGTCAGGTTCCGTTCCTCAGCGGCGGCCCGTTCCAAGGGCGCGTGGAGGGCATTCACCTTCGCCTGACCAGCGTTGTGACTGCAACCAAGGTCACGATCCGGCTCAGCCTCGACTCGAACGGCGACTTCACGCTGGTGCCGGACACTGAGGCCACGCTGGCGCCGGGCATCACGACCGCCAACAGCGCCTGCGCTGCGTTCAAGGTGGACATTCCCATCTTCCAGATCTTCGGTGGTGGCACGGTGTACCTCTTCGCCAAGGTCGACGCCGGCAGCGCCGACTTCGCGCAGAGCTGCGTCACGTGGTCGGAGACTTGAGATGCCGATCGTCCCGGTGTTCCCCGACGTAGCCCCGACTCCAAGCCCGCCGGTTCCGCCTGTGGCCCCGGCTTGGTCGTCGCTCATTGAGTACGACTTGACGACCGTAGACACTGCGGCTGCCGTCACGACGACGGGTGGTGATGTGTCTTTGACGGTGGGTGGTGCTGCGTTCCTGACGCTCAAAACCATCTTCGGCTCCGGGACTGGCAGCCTGACGCCAACCAACGGCTCCGGCGTCATCTTCTCCGGGTCGGCGGGCGGCATCCGGTCGGCGTTCGTGATCATCGACTGGGCTACTCTCGGGGTCAGTCTCGACACAGATACGATCGCCGTTATGGCCGAGTTCGGCTTTACCTCGATGATCTCTGGCGGCACACTGATTGCCGGTTGCGCCACAACCAACGCCAACGTCAACGCAAACCACAACTTCGGCGGCCGGTGGTCACTTGCGGGCACAACCTACGTAATCGCACCCCGATACTACAACTCCGCCTCTACCATCGGCACTGCGGTATCTTCGGGAACCACGGCCTTCTCGGGCAACTACAGCGCGGCCATGATTGTCGGCCCCGGTGGACAGACTGTGTATATGCACGCCGGTTCGCTCCCGACGAACCCGGCCGGCTCTGGGTTTGGCCCCCGGCGGTTCTCCCTCCCCGTATCGACATGGACTTCTGCGAGCCTGACCTTTCCCGCGGCGCCTCCCAAGCCTATGTTCTGGGTCGAGGATGCCGTCGCTGTCTGGCGCAAAATCCGCATCATGCGTTGGAGCTGAGATGCTTGTCTATGACGTCCAGCAAGGCATCTACGACGACGCGGGCACAGAGCACGTTGAGTACCGGGTGCGCATGTCTCGCGCAGAAGCCGACGCTTTGCTCGCCAACTTCGACCCGGCCTCCGCGACCTCCCCGCCTGCGGCCGATTGCCGCGCCGTGGCCCGGCCGATCGCAGCCGCTGTGGCCGAGCTGGTGGCCCCGTGACGGCGCAGGAAGTCGGCACGCTCATCGCAGGGCCGGCGTCTGCCGTCGTCGTTTGTGTGCTCGTGCTGGGCGCCCTGTACCGCATCGTCGACCGGTCCATCCTGCCGCTCGTGGCGCGCAGCGTTGAGCGCCATCTGGCGCAGGTCGACCTGCTGCTCGAACAGCAGCGCAAGGAAAGCGCCGCGCTGGCCAAGGCGCTGGCCTCCTTCGAGCGCGCCCTGGGCAACATCGACTCCAGGCTCGCCCGCTTGGAGGACCTGACCGACTCTCACCCCATCACCCGCTCGTGAGGCCCCGATGAAGTACATCCGTCCCCGCAACCTCGTGACCGCCGGCTCCACCGTCCTCAAGTCTGCCGTGGTCGCGGGCACCACCTCTGCAACCAACATCGCCATCACCGGCATCCTGACCAGCGATGTGCTCGCGGCTGTGGTGCGCCTCAACCGTGATGCGACCGCCGCCAACATCGACATCTCGTCGGTGCTGAGCGAGGCCAGCATCACCTCGAACGGCAACATCCAGCTCTCGACCACCAACACCACGGGCGACAGCCTGCTGGTCATGTGGCAGCCGAGCACGGTCTGATGGCCAAGGACGCCTGCTACCACAAGATCAAGGGCTCCTATCAGGTGTTCCCTTCGGCGCGTGCGTCGCAGGCGCTGGCGAAGTGCCGCAAGGAGTCCGGCGACGTCCGCAAGTCGGAGAAGGGCGCCGCCCTCAAGCGGTGGACTGCCGAGAAGTGGACCGATCAGAAGGGCAAGCCGTGCGGCTCAGGCACCAGCGGCGCCTACTGCCGGCCCACCCGGAAGGTAAGCAGCGCCACGCCTAAGACGCGTGGTGAGTTGTCCTCGACGCAGAAGAGCAAGGCTGTGGCGGCAAAGAAGTCGGGCAAGCGCGCCCCTACGTTTCGGAGGAAGTGATGCTCAAGAAGGTCAAGGGCGGCTACAAGGCCGCATCGTCGTCCGGGCGCCCTCTCTCGAAGAAGGCAAAGACCAAGAAGGGCGCGATGAAGCAGATCGCGGCCGTCGAGATCAGCAAGAAGAAGCGCAAGTGAAGAAGCCCGCCAAAGGCAAAGCCAAGGTCAAGGTGGTGAAGAACCCCAAGACCGGGCGCGCCAAGAAGGTGTCCTACGGCGCCGCTGGCGCGTCGGTGAAGCCGGGCACCTCGAAGGGCGACGCGTACTGCGCCCGCTCGATGGGGCAGATGCGCGACCACCCCGGCGCCGCCAAGGACCCGAACAGCCCGCTGCGCCTCAGTCGCAAGCGGTGGGCGTGCGTTGGGGAGCGGAGCCGCCGATGAGCCTGAGCCAGCACTTCACACTGGCCGAGCTGACGCGCACCCGCACCGGGCTGCCGAACAACCCGTCTGCTGTGCAGGTCGAGAACCTGACGGCGCTGTGCGTTGAGCTGCTGGAGCCGCTGCGGGCGGCGCTGGGCCAGCCGGTGCGCATCCTTAGCGGCTATCGCAGCAAGGCGGTCAACGGCGCCGTGCGTGGCAGCCCCACATCGGCGCACACGCTGGGCCTCGCGGCTGACTTGAAGAGCATCGCGGGCGACGCCGAGCACATCCTGCGCGTGCTGCACGGGCTGGACCTGCCCGAGCTGGACCAGGCCATCGGCTACGACGCGACGCGGGGCGGGCACGTTCACGTTGGGCTGGCGCGCCCCGGCATGATGCCGCGCCGGCAGTACCTGTGGGCGCCCGAAGAGGGCGGCTACCGGAGCTGGCGGCCCTAACGGAAAACCCCCGCCCGGACCATCCGAGCGGGGGTGCCCCTTTTCCGCAGTCTGGCGCCCGCTGCCCCTGAGAGAACACCACGCCCGACCTGCGGGTAGGCTACCTCACTGCTCGGCGCTGCGCAAGAACCACCGCTTGCTCACCTCGTCGCCGTCGCGCACGGTGCGCCGGTCGCAGCCCAGGCCGCGCAGCACCTCGCACACTTGCACCGAATGGTGGCGCGCCCGCTGGTGCATCGGCACCTCAAGGTGGTCGAGAACGTGCGTGACCAAGAAGCCCTTGCGCGCGAGCATGACGCCAGCGGGGGAGGCGAGCCATTCGGCCACGCGCTCCTTCCACGGGTGCTGCTGCTGGTACTCAAGGTGCGCTTCGTCCAGCTCGGCCTCAGCGCGCTCGGGCAGGATCCAGCGCTCACCGGCGCGGTAGGCGGTCAACACCTCGGCCCACACTTGATCGCGCACCGACGCCAGCTCAGTGATGCGCGCCCAGGTGGTGTCGCGGGTGGCGCGGCAAGTCACGGGCCAGAAGCGCCGGTTGCCGGTGGGGTCCGTCAGGAACTGCTCTTCGTTCGTCGACCCCAGGAACACACACTGACGCTCAATCGTGGTCGGCATGCGGTCATACGGGCGCCGCAGCTTGTCGCGCCGGCCCGAGATGAACGCCTTGACGCTCTCGACATCGGAGCGCCGCGTTGCGCTCAGCTCGGCCAGCTCGTAGATCCACACGCCCTCAAGGTTCAGGTACGCGTCCTTGTCGCCCAGCGCGAAGGGCGTTTCCGCAAACCACTCCCCAGCCAGGGCGCGCCCGAACTGCGACTTGCCCACAGCCTGCCCCCCGACGAGGACCACCATCGAGTCAACCTTGCACCCCGGCTGATAGACCCGTGCCACCGCTGAGATGAGCCAGCGCCAGCACATCTCGCTGGTGAGGGCGCTATCGTCGGCGCCCAGGTAGCGGGCGAAGAGATGGCGCGCCCGCTGTACGCCGTCCCAGCCGGGCAAGTGGCCAAGGTACTCGCGCACCACATGCACCGGATGCAGGCTCGCAGCGCGCCGCGTTGCGCGCGCCAGGACGTCGTGCGCGAAGTGAACGCGGTACTGCGCCCCGAACAACTCAGCCAGGGCGTCGAGGTCGGCGTCGGACAGCGGCGCCCAGCGCCCGTTGTCGCCTCGCCACTGCGGGGCGCCGGTGAACTGGTCCCAGCGCAGCCGGCCGGCGAGCTGCGGGTCGGACTCCAGCAGCGCCACCGCGTTGGAGAAGCACGCCTTGGGGCGCCCGGTGAGGCTGCCGTCAGGCTCCGCCCGGAGGCCGTCAAGCGGCGTGGCAAGCAGGACGTTGCGCACCTGCGTTGTGCGATCGGTACGGTCGAGGTTCATGGGGCGGCTCCAGTGATGCGGCGGACTCCCGAGCGTACCGCGTTGCTCGCCTCGTCGGCGGGTAGACCACACGCGATCGCGGCGTCAATCAGGCGCTGTGTCCAGCGTGCCGTGTCGGCGGGCGGCAGGCCACGCTTGCCCAGCGCAACGCCGGCATCGAGCGCGGCGCGGTTGCGCCCGCCGGGTTGCGCCAGCGCCAGCCGCGCCTCCACGCGCGCCAGGTAGGCGCCGTGCGCGTGCTCGCTCGGGGGAGTCTCAGGGTGTGAGGGTGCGGAATAGGGGTTGATGGGGGCGAAGCGGGCGGCAGGCGGCGGGTACGCCTCAAGGATGTCTCGCAGGCGCAGGCGGCGCCGGTAGGGACAACTCGCCCACACGCGGGGCGGCGGATGCCCAGGGCGCTCAGCGGGCAGCAGGTACGCGCGCGACGGGTCCTTGCATTGGGCGTCGACAGCGACGCCGTGCGCGGCGGCCCACCGGGCGGCGGCGCTCCAGTGGGCGCTCCACTCGTCGCGCTTGATCGGCTCTTCGAGGGGCCACAGGATGCGCGCCTTGGGCCGGTCGTCGGTGTGTGACCAGCTCGTGTGCGCCCACCACCGGGCGCCGCTCGCATCGCCCAGGGCGTCGAGCCGAGACAGCGGGCCGCCATCGTCGACGTCGAGCACGAGACAGGTCAGCGCCTCCACCGCGTCGATGCGGCGCGGCGCAAGGCCAGGTGCGCTGGCAGCGTAGCGAGCGGGCGACCACGCGGGCGCGTCGCGCTTGTCGCTGATGGGCCGGCGCGGCACCTCGCCCCGCCCGTCGAGCAGGGCGCCCAGGTCGGGTAGGTTGCAGCGCCGGCGCAGCACAGTGGAAGAGCGCGACACGCCGCCAGGCAGCAGGCCGAACTCCACCAGCATGAACTGGTCCGGCACGGTCACGGCGCCCCCACAGGCGGCAGGCTCTCCCGGTAGCGCTGCACCGCGCGCTGGTACTCCATGTTCGCCTGATTGATGCGGGTCCAGAACAGCGCATCGTTGTGCTGCGGCGGCAACTGCGTGTCGAGCAGCCAGCGGTACTGCGCCCGCCAGATGTCGCGCACAGCCATCGCATCGCTCCATGCGTCATGCGGGCGCCAGTACCAGGGGACGTCGCCAACCCACCGCGCGAAGATGTCTGCCAAGTGGCGCCCGCGCGCCTCCGGGTAGCGCGCCGCATCCACCCAGCGCGTGTCGATGCAGCGGGTGCCGACCCCCGCCATGCCGCCCCCGGCGCGGGTCGCACCAGCCAGCAGCATGGCGATGTCGAACGCCACGTTCTGCCCCACCAGCACGGCGCCGCGGAGGAACGCGCCGGCCTGTGCGACCACATTCGCAGGCGGCGTGCCGTTCTCGGCCAGGAACTGCTGCGTCAGCCCGTGAACCGCCTGCGCCTCGCTGGTCCACTCGGGCGCACGCGGCATGTCGGTCCAGTCGATGTAGGCGGTGAGGGTGGTGCCCGCCAGGTCGACGAGGGCCAGCTGGATGGGCGCATGCTTGTCGGCCTTGAGGCCGGTTGTCTCAGTGTCAATCGCTACGAATCGCATGGAAGCGGTCCTGAAGGTAGAGTCGGTGGAGTTGCGCCCGGAACAGCCCGAGCGTGTCGACGCACACGCGGACCACGGCCGCCTCCCGCTCATCGCACGAGGGGAGGGCGGCGTGGTACGCGTCGATGCGAGCGTCGAGCAGGCGCAGGACGCTCAGCATCGTGTCGGGGTCAGAACGGGATGTCGTCAGTGTCGCGCCGCTGAAGAGTGGTGGGGCGCCGCGAGGGGGCGCGGGGCGCCTCGTCGTGCTCGTCGCTGGTCGGCGCCGCTTGCCGGGCCGGCGCCACAACCTGCGCGTCGTCGGCCTTGATCTCGGCAACCGTGCGCTCCTGCCCGTCCTTTGCCGTGTAGGTGCGGTACGTGAGCTGCCCCGTCACCTCGACGGTGGCGCCCTTGTGCGCGCGCTCGGCCAGGAACTCGGCAGCCTTGCCGAACGCGGTGACGGCGTGCCAATCGGCCACGGTCTGCCACTCCGCGCCCACCTTGGCGCGACGGTTGGTGGCGATGCGCAGCTCAGCGATGGTGGTGTCGCCGGCCTTCTTGATGATGGGGTCGGCGCCGAGCCGACCGACGAGACAGATGCGGTTCACTTGCTCTCTCCGGGGTGCAGAATGGTTTTCACGATGGGCGCCAACTGCGCCTTGGTCATGCGCTCGGCATCGGGCGCGCGCGTCAGCAGCAGCTCGTCAGGGTCGACCACTCCCTGCTGCTTGAGGTAGGCGCAGGCGGCAGCGAAGGGCGACGGCTCACCCTTGGGCGGCGCGGCGGGCGGCGGCGGCGGCGCCTCTTCGAGCCCCAGGCGGTCGCGGCCGGACCAGTCCATGTCGTCCTCCTTGTCGACGCGCGGCGCCAGCAGCAGGTCGCGCAGGAGGTAGCCGAGCCCCGTGGTGCGGGCGCTGGCCAGGGCCTTGTCGAGCGGGCGCCCCTTCTCAGGGACCACCGGCCAGTGAGTCGACAGCTCCATCGTCTGCCCGGTGGCGGGGTGCGCCAGCTCCCAGCCCATGACGGCGACAGCCGGCACGCCGAGCGCCACCATGTCGGCGCTCGCAGCCAGGTGGGTGGTCAGCGGGAGCAGGACCAGCCCCGCCTCGTGAAGCGCGGCGCGCGCGTCGCGGATCATCGACTCGCTGCTCACGTACTTGTACTTGTGGAAGTCGTTGCGGCTATCCTTGAGGACGCCGGGCAGGAGCTGCTGGGCGAGCAGCAGCGCTTCGCGCAGAGACTTGGGGGCGTTCTTCTTCTCAGTCATCGGTGTTCTCCGGGGGCAGGGGACGGGGATTGCGCTGGGTGGGGTTACGGCCACGGCCCAGGATGAGCCGCCCGTACACGGCGAGGGCGGCAGCGTCAGCCACCCCGTCGTGCGGCTTGCGCCGGTTGCCGACGCAGAGATCGAGGTTCGGCAGGCGCCGCTCGCACCATGCCATCACGGCCGCCTTGGGGTCGGCGTCCTGAGGGATGCCGAGGGTCTGGTGCCAGTGGGCCGGCGTCGGTTGCTCCCAGGCCCAGCCGCGCGTGGCGACCGAGCCGACGATGAGGCCGATGCCAAACGCGGCGCGCGCCTGCGAATGCAGCCCCTGGTGCGGGCGCAACTGAACCGCCTCCACCACCGTCAGGGTGGGCGCCTGCCCGATGACCGCCTGCATGGACGCCAGCGCCCGAGGGTACGCCACCTCAAGGTGGGCGCGCGGCCCGAGGTAACCATCGGCGCCGTCTGCCCAGCGGACGAGCAGCTGATCGTCGGGGCCGAGGGCGACCATCGCACCCTTGAGGCCGGGGTCAATGCCCAGGACCCAGGTGCCACGGTCGAGCGCCGCGAGCGCGGACAGTTGATGGAAGGTCGTCATTCGGGGGCCAGCTCCCAGCGGTGGATGGCGTGGTAGAGCCGCGAGCGCGGGGTGGGCCGGCGCCCGTAGCGGGTGAAGCCGTGGACCGGCGGCCCGCTCCCCACCCAGCACCACGCATGCGAGCGGCGCACATCGTAGAACCGCTCGGGGTGCCCCCAAACGGCGTCCTCCCTGGTGCGGACCAGCACCAGCGGCTCGCCCGCAAAGAAGCTGCTCCACCCCGCGCCGGCGCGCGCCACCCACTCGACGGCGCCCGCCAGCTCACGCGATGGCAGGTGCGCGTCAGTAGCCGGGCGCTCCACGAGGGTGATGCTGGGCATCATGTGAACGTACTCGTCCGGGGTGGGCTGTGCCTTGGCCGGCACCAGCCGCTCCCCGCCGAGCGCCACCGAGATGCGAGACACGATGGGCATGTCGAGGCCGTAGCCGTCGACGCGCAGCGCGTCGTAGTCCACCGGTTCATCGGGGCGCGGCGGCTTCGGTTGCGCCAGCAGCGTTGCCTTCTCAGCCTCCCCCTCAGCGAGCGGCTTGAGGCCGTTGCGTACCGCGATGTCGATCGACGCACACTGGTAGCCGATGGCGTCAGACCATCCCAGGTGTTTGTGCCACAGCACAGCCAGCTCCATCGAACGGCGCCACCGGGGCAGCAGGTCGTCGAGCCACGCGCGGGTGAAGGTGCCATCCTCCACGCGGCGCCGCGCTTCTTCAAGGGGCATCAGTCGCATCGGGCACCTCCAGAGACAGGCGAGGATAGACGTCGTTCAGCGCGGCGGCCAAGCGCCCCTCGGTCACGCCGTCACGAATCACAGTCCCGTCAGCGTGCGACACTTCCCACCACCCGCTGCGACGGTGCAGCAGGAGACGGGGCACGGCGCCCTCCAGCAGTAGCCAGAGCGGGCCGTGCTTCGCCCACGCCCAAGGGGCGGGCACCACGAGGGGCGGGATCACGGCGCACCCACAGGCGGAAGGTGAGGGTACACAGCGGCGCGCGCGGCCACCCATGAGGCGGCCAGTTCATCGAGTCCCTGCGCACGCAGGCGCAGGATCACAAGGTCGAGCAGGCCGGGCTGGGGGGCGCCCACCGAGCCGGCGGCCCAGCGGCGCATCGTCGCATGCGGGAAACCGATGGCGCGCTCCACAGCTTTCCAGCTTCCGAAGTGGAGATGCAGCAGCTCCACGGCGGGGCGCAGGGGGGAGAGGTCGAGGGGCATTCAGTCCTCCAGAGTGGCAGAGATGGTCATCAGGCCGACGAGCGCGAGGGGGATCCAAGCGGCGTGCCAGACAGGGATGCCGGTGACAGCGAGCAGGAACGCGCCGACAAGGGCGGCTCCACCGATGAAGCGGGCGACGGTCAAGGCGCACCCCCAGCGCCGCCGACCAGCAGCAAGGGGAGGCAGGGACCGACAACGCAGCCGGCCACGAGGACCACGAGACAGATGGCGAGGACAGACAGACAGCCGTTCGCCGTGGCGGCCAGCTTCTCCGTTTCAGACTTGGGCATAGGGGCGCTCCATGTGCAAGGGTGTATCAAGGTGTGCGCGGGTGCGCAAGTGAGGCAAGGGACACGAGGTAGCGGGCGAAGTCGGGCGGGGTGAGATGGCGGCGCGTCTTTGCCATGCGCTCCACGAGCCCGGTGGGCTGGGGGCGAAGCGCGGGCAGCAGCACCGCTTCACGGGGCACCCCCACGAGGTACAGCCAGGTCGTTTTGGGCGCCGCATGGCCCCACCACCCCTGCTCGACATGGAGCGTGTAGCCCCCGTGCGCATCGGGCAGCTCGCCCGGACGGGGCAGGCCGGCGGCGGCCCAGAGGCGGGAGTGTGCTGGATGCTCCAGCACCCCACCCCACCGGCGGACCTGCTCCACTGCCACGAGGGCAAGCGACGCATCCTGCTCGCACCGGTGGGCGTAGCGCCCCCACGGGCCGCAGGGAGGGTGGGCGATGACGGGCGCCGGGCCGGGGTAGCGGCGGGCGTCACGCTCGACGCCCCAGCAGTCAAGGCCGAGGGCAGCGTAGGGGCCGCGCTTGACGTCGACATAGAGGGCGGCGGGCGGGAGAGGCGCAGTCATCACACGCCCGGGTCGGTCCCGAAGGCCTTCTTCTTTGCGGCGGCGGCGGCGCGCTCCGCTGCGCGCTCCTTCCCAGCGCGGCGGATAGCGTAGAGCTGGGCGCGCATGTCGGCTACGTCCTCGTCGTGCTCGTTCGCGCGCGCAGCTGCGAGGGCGGCGCCCACCTCGTCAGGCCATGCGCCCGCGCCGGGCGTGGTGGGCAGCAGCTCCAGCAGGGTGAAGGCGGCGCACCCCAGGGGCCAGAGATAGCGGGCGCACCCCGAGTCAGGGCGCACCACGTACCACGCACCATCGACGGCAACGGGCGCCCAGCGGCCCGGCCTCACAGCTCCACCCCGTCGAGCCAAGCGGCGGCGCCGGGGGCGGTCGAGCGGGACAGCGCGTGTTCGATGTCGGCCAGCGTATCGACCAGCTCCTGCGAGCCGTCGAGGTAGGTGCAGACCCACCCCTCCGGGGCGCCGGTGTAGGTGTCGAGCCACAGGCGCAGATGGTCGAGGTAGATGCAGCCGTCGTCGCCTTCAGCGGCGCGCGGGTAGGCCAGCAGGATGTCAGTAGCGGAGAGCATGTCAGGCTCCAGGGGTGAGGGGCAGTGGGCGTGGCGCCCCGTTCGGGAACGGCGCGGGGCCGCTACCGGACGGCGCACCCCGCCCCGCTTGCGCGGGGAGGGCGGCGGGCTGGGCTCAGCCGTTCGGGTTCGTCACGACAAAGCAGCGGCCGTCGTACTCGAACGTTGCGATGTCCCCGTTGAGGCTCATGTCACGCCCCAGCGCTTCGCAGTCGATGTAGTAGCGGAGCTGGCTGGGGATGTTGTACAGCTCGTCCACGATGCTATCCGCGTAGTCCTCAGCGGTGCCCTCGAACAGCGACAAGTCCCGCGCGTGGTCAAGCAGTTCTTCAGCGGTGGGGTAGTGGGCGCCGCAGTCCTCCAGCAAGTAGCAGATGGCCGGCGCCGCGTTGTCGTCCTGCTCCAGCTCCAAGGCCAGCGCGTACAGCTCTTCAGCGCACAGCCCCCGGCGGGAGGCGGCGTCGACGATACGGGAGTGGTCGCCGTCGATGACAGCCACTTCCCACTCTTCAACGCCGCGCGCGGCGAACGCATCGAGCAGGGCGCGCAGCTCTTCGGGGGTGCGCGTGTAGGCGCCGCCGCTGTTGTCGAGCGGGCACAGGTACAGCGTGAGGACGGAGTAAGGCGCGGGAAGGGTGGCGGTGCTCATGGTCGATGACTCTCCAGGGGTGAGGTTGCGGTCAGGGGTTGAGGTTGTGGGGTCAGTCGTCAGACTTGCGGAACGCCGCCACGTGCGCGTAGCCATCGCGGGTCCAGCCGGTGTGCATGTCGAGCGACAACATGTCGAGCCCCATGCGCGCGAACGCGTCAAGCGCGGCGCAACGGTGGTTCTCTTCGGAGTCGAGCGCGTGGAAGTACGGGCGAGACAGGCGCCCACCATCCCACGTGGCGAGGATGCGAGAGCCGCGCGTGTCGGTCGGGCCAGCGTAGCGGGTGAGGACGGCTTTCATAGCGGGTGCTCCAGGGTGTAGCGGTGTCGGGGGGCGGGCGAGGTTGCCCCGTCTGCCATCCGGCGCGGTGGTCCGGGTAGCAGACGGCGCCCCCTCGCAGGGGATTACAGGCTTAGGATGCCGGTGTGTCACGAGTGAGGCCGTGTAACCTGACTACGTGGTTAGTCGTGTTACAGAATAGTGGAGCCTCTAAGCCTATGTGTCTCTGTAACCTGTGTAGAACGGGAAATAGGAAGAGTATAGAAATGTAGTAAATGTGTGTAGTGGGGAGTTTCACGTTCTACACGTTACACAGTGACACATCGGCATAGAACCGGCGCTATTCTGTAACCCTTCCCCGGTGGGGTCAGGTTACAAGCGCCCCGAGTTGTGACACACGGGGCGCCGGGGCGCCGGGTAGCTCAGGCGAGGGCGGGGCGGGTACGGGCAGCCTCCAGCATGCGCGCGTACTCCGAGCTGGTCATGTCGAGCGGTGCGCCGAAAGCCCACCCGGAGCCCGCGTCACCGGCAACCTCGTGGAAGTGTGCAGCGAGCGCGCGCGCGGCCTTGAGGGTGCGAGCCTCACCAGCGGAGAAGCCGGTAGGGGTGTGCGTGACGGTGTAGGCCATGACATGCTCGCCA
>Ga0315901_10003995_pt1 | contig 18713 bp, 27 predicted proteins | sample LakEriMetagenome_10_FD_203761 | JGI IMG/M metagenome (GOLD analysis project Ga0315901, IMG submission 203761) | Freshwater fungal communities from buoy surface, Lake Erie, Ohio, United States - Buoy 2 MA116 | ecosystem: Environmental > Aquatic > Freshwater > Lake | place: USA: Lake Erie, Ohio...
ATTATAATGAAAATTTCACCCAAGACAAAATCAAAAGTGTTAAACATTACTTTCAAAAAAAGTATAACACAACAAACGTCAATGTAATAACAAAGGCTAAAATTGAAAAAGAAGAGGGTGAGCAAACGGTAGATGTGTCTGTGAATATCATGGACACAAACTACCAAGTCGAGTTACTTAGACAGTTTCTAACAAGTAAGAATTACGACAAGCATTTGGACGCAATTTTGAACCATAATAAGATGGTTGAAAATAAAATGCAAGAAACTGAAACTGATACTGCGGTATTTAAAAAATGGTTTATTAAAAATATTGAGTTTTCTAACTTCCTGTCATACGGTGAAAATCAAAAAGTAGATTTTGAAAAAACAGGAGGACTAACAGTTATTGAATCAAACCCACCAAACTTTGGTGGTAAAACCGTCTTGTCTGTTGATCTATTATTGTTTTTATTCTTTAATGAAACCACAAAAACAACAAAGGCCGAAGAAATATTCAATAGATTTACTGATAAAGATAAAGTAACAGTAAAAGGAGAAATCGTCATTGATGGTGAAGAATATATTATTGTTAGAAATATTGAAAGAAAAATGTCTAAAAAGGGTGAATGGAATGTTAAAACCGAACTAGATTTTTTTAAAAAATTAGCTGACGGAACACTTCAAAACTTTACAGGAGAACAAAGAAGAGAAACTGAAAAGTTCATCAAAGAATCTATTGGGACAAAAGAAGATTTCTTAATGACAATTCTTACAACCGCAACAAATCTTGAAGAACTAATTGATTCAAAACCAACCGCAAGAGGTCAGGTCCTTTCAAGGTTTATGGGTCTTGATTTTTTAAGAAGAAAAGAAGATGTTGCAAAATCAATTTACTCAGACTTTTCAAAATCAATGTTATCTAACATCTATAACACGGAACAGTTAAAAACTGATAATGAAAACAGTGAAATAAAAATAACTGAACTGAAGTCTAATATTGAGATATATAAAACCGAACTAAAAACAATAGAAGAAAATATTGTTAAAGGTAAGGACTACCGTGATGATATGATGTCTAAAAAACATACTGATATTGATGTTGAGTTAAGTAGGTTAAACCCAAGTCAGGTAAAACAAGAAATTGAAGGACACGAGTTTCAAATTGAACAAACAAAATTAAAACTTAATGAACTTAACGTTGTTGAACCAAAAGAATATTACAAAGAGGAGGAACACGATAAAACTAAAGAAGAATATTCAAGACTTAATAAAGAGTTAATTCAGATTGAAACAAAAATAGAAGAAGTTGAGAAACTAAAGAGTTCTGTTGAGGGTGAAATCAAATGTGAACATTGTGGAATTAATTTAATGAATGCTAGTATTACACAACAAAAAATATCTGAACTTGATGGTTATATCATGCAAAAAGACAATGTTTGGACCACAATGCAGGTTTTATCAGGCATAGAACAAACGTTTGTCAGGTTGAAAAAGGATTTTGATGAATATGAAAAAAACAAACTTATCAAAGAAAAACACGAAGCAACAATTGAAAACTACCAACTAAAAATAGGTGGACTTCAAACAAAACTTACGGAATATGATAAGATGTTGGATAAGATTAAAGCGAATGAACATGTTGACTCGATGTTAATAAAGGCTAATTTGAGATTAGAAGAACTTGACAGACAAAAAACACAAAAACAAAACCAAATTAATGGTGATGAGTATTCAATTAAAACATTAGAAGAGAAAATCAAAACAAACTTGAATAACATTATTAAAATTACTGAAGAGGAAGAAAAAGAAAGAATATATAAGATATATTTGGAGGCTTACGGCAAAAACGGAATCTCAAAGATCATTATGAAAACAATGATCCCACTTATTAATTCAGAACTACAAAGATTGATGGAAGAAAGCGCTTATTTTAAACTTCAGATTCAAATCAATGATAAAAATGAAGTTGAGTTTAGTATGATCGATAATGGTACTGGAGTTGAAAAACTAATGTCATCAGGAAGTGGTTATGAACGCACAATTGCATCATTGGCTTTACGTTCAGTATTGAGTAAAATATGTAGTTTACCAAAACCAAACTTGATTGTTTTTGATGAAGTATTTGGGAAAATATCAAACGAAAACTTAGAAATGGTTCATAATTTCTTTATGGGCATTAAAGATTTCTTCCCAACTATTTTACTAATAAGTCACAATCCTATTGTCAATGCCTGGAGTGATAACACAATAAGAATTTCAAAAGAAGATAATATTTCAAAAGTTTTTCAATAATATTTATTTTAAATAACATGCTAAGAATATCAAAAAAAATATATAACTTTGTACTATATATAAAAAGTAAATTAATGAGAAAAAGAAAACCAAAACAAGATCCCTCTTATATGTTATTTATTTTTGGAGATTTTGACGAACAAGAAAACTTGGCAACAAATTTGTCGTCTCAGTTATTGACAGTCGTATCTTCACCATTTTTAAAATTTACATATGGCGAGTACGGAGTTGTTTTTCATTTTAGAAGTAAAGAAACGTTTTCTGACCTAAAAGAGTATATCGATATGGGTATGTCAGAAATTACAGAACAATACTTTTTAATGGAAGTAACTAAGAACGTGGATATAAAAATGCCAAGAAAACTAAAGAAAGATTTTTTGAATATTGACGGAGAAGAAAAAAAGAGAGAAAACAAAACAGGAGAAATTAATGTAGAAAGTAAATTAAAAGAAAGAAAAGAAGAATTAAAAAATTTTACGTTTGAGTTTCTAATGCCCGCGGACTTTAATCAAATGGTTCAAAAAGAACCGGATTATTTACCAACGGTAGATGAAATATTAGACAAAATATCAGAGAACGGAATTGAATCATTAACAGAGAAAGAAAAAGAGATTTTAGACAATTATGGAAAGAGAAAAGATGGAGGACATTAAGTCGTCAAACCCTTTGAATCAAGATGAGATTCAAATTTATTTAAAAGACATTAGAAAACTGAAGGTGATGACACCTGACAGAGAAAAATTCTTAGCCCAACGTATAGCATCTAATGATTGTACGGAAAGAGAAAGAGAACAGATTCAGAAAGAAATGTTGGAAGGTAATTTACGATTTGTAATTACTGTGGCAAAACAATATCAAAATCAAGGTATTGACTTGGCTGATCTAATCGCTGAAGGAAACTTCGGACTTATGAAAGCTATTAAAAACTTTGATTGGACCAAAAACAACCGTTTTATATCATATGCGGTATGGTGGATTAAACAATCAATTTTACAATCACTTAATGAAAACTCAAGAACAATAAGACTTCCGGTAAATGTTGTTCAAGACATGCAAAAAGAAAAAAAAGAAAATGAAAAAACAAATAAAGATCTTTCTGAAAAGTTTGCAACGTTACCAAGAATGATAGATCTTGATATGCATATTAATGAAGATGGAGATACTTTAATTGACATAATTAAAAACGATAATGTAGAATCACCTGACGAGATATTTTCAACAAAAGACCTATTGAAAGAGAAGATGATGAAAATTATGGGTGTACTTGACAATAGAGAAAGAACTATAGTTGAAGATTACTACGGAATTACTGGCACACCAAGAACATTAGAAGATATTGGAACAGACTTTGGACTTACAAAAGAAAGAGTTAGACAAATCAAAGAAAAGGCTCTTCGTAAGTTAAGAAATGAATGTTCAGATTTATTTGAATATTTATGATAAAAAGTTTGGTAGATTAATATAAATATTATATCTTTGTATCAACAAAAAAAGTTCTTATTGTCAGAATACATTAAGAACAACCACAGTCAGAATACTGTGGTTTTTTTTTAAACAAAAATTTGAAGCTGACCCTTACTTACGGTAAACCCTTCTTTTTTCATAACTGTTATTATTATAAGGTCCCAGTGATTTATATAATTTTTCTTCGGTTCAATAACTACATTAAGTTGATCACCTTTTAACCTACTTACAATAAATCTTTTACCTTCTCTGATTTTACCTTCAATAATGTTGTAAACAATATCATCTTTCGCTTCTTCTAATAACCTCACAATGTTTAAATCGTAGATTTTATTTCCTGATCCGTGTCTCCATTTTCTATCACTTGTGTGGCCCCATTCATCATGATATAAATCAAAATCAAAACTTATTTCATTGTTAATTTCATGAAATTTTTGTTCTTGTAATATTGTTTTTTTAATTATGTCATTTAAACCTCTCATGTAAATAAATATGATATTCTTTATTATAAGTATTTATTAACTATAATAATATAATATGAAAGAAAAGTTTTTACCTTGGTTTTTGTTATTTTGTGCTCTTGGGTTATCAGGAACTGCCGCTTATTATAGTGTTGTTGGGTTAGCGGTCGTATTTGTTGGTGCTGCAATTCCTGTTATAATTATGGGCACATTTTTAGAAATTTCAAAAATCGCTATAGCCACTTATTTACACGACAAATGGAAAGAGACCTATGGAGTTTTAAAGATATATATGACAATTGCGTTAATAACGTTGTCAATAATAACTTCTTTAGGTATATATGGGTTACTTAGTACCGGTTTTCAAGATAATATTGCAAAACTCGAAATCGGTGAAAAACAAGTGAAAAATGTTGAAGTAAAAAAGAAAAGATTTGAAGATATAAAAACTGAACTGAATAAAGAAAAAACAATACTTGATGGTGATATTACAAAATTAAGAGATGGATTATCAAATAACACAACAACACAAACAGTAGATAAAAGAACCGGACAGTTAATTACAAAAGCAAATAACGAAAATAGAAAATCATTTGAAAATCAATTAAAAGAAGCTCAAGTTAGAAGAGACACAATATCTAAAAAAATAGACGCATTTAATGACAGTATCACAAAACTAGATGTTGACATATTAAATATGGAATCAAAAGAGATTGGTGGTGGAGAACTAGGTACTATTAAGTATTTAAGTGAATTATTAAGTTGGGATATTAAAAAAACCGCTAACTTTTTCATTTTAATTTTAATATTTGTTTTTGATCCATTAGCAATAACACTTGTAATTGCTACTAATCAGGCGTTTAAAAACACAAGAAAAAAAGATGATACACCCACCAACCACCCCACAACCAACCCCCAAGTTACCTTGCATGATACCATACAAGATACCGACCAAGTAACGACTAAGTACCGACCAAGTACAGACCAAGTAGAACCTGTAATTATTGAAAAGATAGTTGAGGTACCTGTTGAAGTTATTAAAGAGGTTCAAAAGGTTGTTGAGGTACCGGTAAATAATAAAAAAAATATTACACCGATTGAAGAATTATTTGAAACCGAACAAATATTTGATTTACAGATGCAAAATCAAATAAAAGAAGAAGAAGAAGAGATTCAAAATACCAAAATAAATAATGTACAAGTAGTTCAACAAGAACCTAAACGACTTTCTTATTCAAATAGAAATGGTGGATCTTTCAGAATTAACAGAGTTTAAACCTTTGGGTTCATCTAAAAACAAAAAACAAATAATTCTTTGTGAAACCAAAAGAAATGTAAAAAATTATATCAATTCTTTAAAATATAGATATAATGGGGAGAATAAAAATCTACCAAATTTTATTATATCTAGAGATGGTGAAATTTATAAGATAATGGAACCATTATCTTATGCTAATTATATGAACGATTCTGTTTTAGATAAAAAATCTATTATAATATGTATGGAAAATTTAGGTTGGTTAGAAAGAAAACCACTTAGTTCTATATACATAAATTGGATTGGTGATATTTATAAAAAAGAGGCGTTTGAAAAAAGATGGAGGGATAGAGTTTTTTGGCAACCATATGACGAAGAAAAACAAATTGAAAGTTTAAAAAAACTTTTAAAAAATTTGTGTGATGAGTTTACAATACCAAAAATTTGTCCTGAATCTAATGTTAGACAAGAAGGTATTGATAACTTTTCTGGTATTATATCCAAAAGTTCATACGATTTCAGGTCAAGAGATTTAAACCCTTCTTTTAACTTTAAACATTTGAAAAAATTTTTAGAAAATGATAAATGAATATGATGAAATAAAAAACCTTATTAAAAGAAGTAAAATGCTTTTTGAACAAAAAGGACCAATAAACTTGGCAAAAAGTATAGAGTCAGATATTGAACAAGTTGACCCTGAAGAGGTTAAAAAGGACAAAAGTAAAACATATAGAATATCTGGAGGACTTTTAACTATACACGCAAAAGACAAAAAAGAACTTGAATTAACCACAGACGAAAAAACTAATTTCCAACAAACAATGGACGAATTTGTTACTGATGTTTCAGATTTGGCTGAATTTGGTGTTTTAAACATATACGAAAATGAAGTTCAGTGGAGTGGAAAAATTATGGATTTTGATATTGAATTTTTCTATTCAATAGGTGAAAACAATGGAGTGTATGTGAATGGTGATATGATCAAATTAGATGAAAAACTGACAGAACTAGTAACAAAACTAACAACATATTACGAAAAATTTAAAGCAAAATGGGCTAAAGTAATAGCATTAAGAAAAAAAACAAAAATGAAAAAAGAAAAATGAAAAATTTCATAAAAAAGTATTTTAAAGAAATTTTATTAGTTGCGACAATTGGTGTTGTAATTTTTTTATTGGTTAAAATACTTACACCAGCACCAGATAAAAGCGAATTGTTGAAATATAAATTACAACAATTAGATACAAAAATAAACGATCTAAAACAACAACAAAAACAATTAGACGATTCTATCACATCTTACAAAAAAGAGGTAGAAAGAATTGATGAAAACATTGAAAATATTAGATCTCAAAAAACAGTTGTTAATAACTATTATGAGGAAAAAGATAAAGACATCAAGGGTTGGTCTAATAAACAAATAGATAGTTCATTAAGAAAACGATACAAATTTTAGATTATGAAAAACATTTTAATTTTTATTTTATTTTTACTTCCTTTAAATTTATTATCACAAAAAGAAATAAAAAAAGATACGACAGAAATATGTTTTCCAACTGAGGTGGGAAGACAAATAGAATCTGATTTGAATGAATTAGATAAACTTAGAGAGTTAAAAAAACTAACAGATTTTGAAATTATTGAGTTAGAAAAAAAGATAGTTAAGCAAGACTCAATAATATCAAAACTAGAACAAAAAGACATTAACAACCAATTGATTGTTGCTGGTGTTGAAGAAAAATTTAAATTAGTCGATCAAGACAATAAAGATTTAAGAGGTAAGTTAAAATGGGCGGGAATAAAATCAAATATTATTGAAATTGTTTCAGGAACATTGATGGCTACATTCGTATATATTCAATTATTCAAGTGATGTTAAGTAAAAAAAGAATTTATAATCTATTAAACGAAAAAGAAACTAAAGAAGCAACAGGTGCCGCATCTGCTGGTGGTTTCTCGGCACCATTATTTAGTATGTGGTCTGACGATGAAGAAGCGAAAGAAGAATACAAAAGAATGGAGGGTGAGTTTACAGAAGCAACCTCATCGTCATCTGTTGGTGCCTATGACACACCTGGGTTTGACGATGTAAAAATGAAAGGAAATAACCCTGTTGGTAGAGGAAAACAATTTAAAAAACCACTATACAAAGGTGGTGGGTTCGTAACTTTTAAAAAAGGTTGTAAAACATTTCCATATTGCAGTCAAGGTAACAGTAAAGACAAACCGGTTAAAGTTTCGACAACTTTATCACCATTGAGTGAAGCGATACAGAATGTTTCAAATAAAACTGGATTGAGTGTTGATGAAATAAAAAAAATAATACTTTCTAAAATCTAAGGTGATTTATAAACGTAAAGATATTTATATGGTATGGACAGAAAAATTTTAAATATAGTAAACAGAGTTATTGGTGGAAAAACACCAAACAGAAGAATATTCGAATCAAAAAAAGAAATGTGCTCTGAGTGTGGAAGTACAATGAGAGAGGGGGAGTGTATGGAATGCGGTAATACCATGAGAGAAGGTGAGTGCATGGAATGTGGAAGTACAATGAGAGAAGGTGAGTGCATGGAATGTGGATACACTAAAGAAACTGAATTAGGAGAAAAACTTCACGGTAAACAACACAAGTTAGACAAAAACAAAAACGGAAGATTGGATAGAGAAGATTTTAAAATGCTTAGAAGAAAAACTGAAGTAAAAGAAAAGTTATATGGTAGACAAAGTGTATTAGATAAAAATAGAAATAAAAAAATAGATGCTGAGGACTTTAAAATATTAAGAAAAGAGTCGGTTTATGGTGTTGAAATTGATAATAAAACACATTACTTTAAAGAGAATGAAGTTATTAATATAATTGAAAATATTGTTTTAGAAGAAAAGAAAAAGAAAACAAGTAAAACAAAAATACCTAACGTAACTAAATCATCACTTGAAAAATCTAAAAAAGAAAATGATGATTATATTGCTAGTGTTGTTAAAAAAATGAAAGATTATCTTAAAGACGGATCTAAAGGTGAGTATGAAATGATGCCAAAAGGTTTTCCTAAAGGGAATGGTGAATTAGAAAAAATGAAAAAAATGGCATATACACCATCTGATACCGCACAAGAATATATTGATAATTTTACTGCTGCTGGATTAGAAAATCTTGATTATGATGAAATTCACCCTAATGAGGATTGGGTAACCGATAATTTGGTTGGTAGTTCAAGAACTGGTAATAATCCAGAATGGGCAAATGCGGTTGAAACGGGTGTTGGAGAAAGAAGAAATAAAATTAGACAAAATAATTTATTGGCCAAAGTTAAAAGAATGGCATATCAAAAAGACGATCAACCAGTAAAAATAGATTCTTCAGGAGAAGATTTTGCCGATAACGTAGATAGTCTTTTGAAAAAATACGGAAGTAAACCAAGTAAATCTAAAAATGTAAAAAAAGAGTCATTTGAAACAAAACAAGATAATATTTTAAATGAAGATTTAAATAAAATGAAAAAATTAATTGGGTACGGGAAAAAGACTCAATAATTAGTATTTCATTTTTAATCTTATCGCTTTATAATTAACATTATGAGCGGAGAAAACTTCAAAGGATTTTTTGATTGGTTAGCGAAACCTATGGAACAAGATGATATAGATGCTTGGTATCTCGCTAATAATATTATACCTGAATATACAGAGTTATTTAGAGATTTTTGTATATCTTTTTTAAATCTTTTAACGAAAACATATTTAGGTGATGATATTGATGCTAACAACGAAACTAAAGTTGTGATGTCAGAAAAACAAAAAAAGGAACACTTCCTTTGGTGTTGGAATAAAACAATCGAAAATTTTAATAAAGAAAATATAACTTTTGTTTTTGAAGAAATTGACTATAACTATTTTGAATCATTTTTTTATGAGATATTTTATAATCAAGAAGAGGAAAATATAAAATTATCATTAAACACTTTCTTTGACCATCTTTTTAATGATAACATTAAAAAAACAAAGGCCGACATTGAAATATTTACTGACATTTATAAAAAATTAGAGAAATCACTTAATTTTGAACATTAGTATTTACTATCTATATTCAAACATTTAGTTTATTATAAAAATAAAGAAAATTAATTTTTAAAACATGGAAACTTTAGAACAAATTAAATTACTTACAGAAACATTGAATTCAGAAACTAATAAATTTTTTGAAAAAGGAAATCAATCTGCCGGTACAAGAGCAAGAAAGGCGGCACAAGAACTTAAAGAACTTATGCAAGTATTAAGAAAAGAAATTTTAAATCACAACAAAAAAGATAAATAATGTTAGGTATAATCTATCCGTTAATTACTTTCATATTTATTTTATCACTTTCAATTGTAATAAAATTCATAGTAAGTTTATCACTGTCAGTTTTTTCAAATCCACCGAAAAAATATGAATTTAAAAACTATGAACAAACATTATATATTATTTTGATAAGTTACATAATAACTTTTTTAATATACATTTAAAATGACTTTTTATCCTTTTATAGAAAAAACAAATAAGTACCTTAAAACGGTAAGAATCATAAAAAATTACGTAAGTTTTGATATGGTGTTTCCTGAAAGTTGGGTTATAATAAAAAAACTACCTGAAAACGTAGAAATTTTACAAACAGAAACACCTGAAGGTCAAACATTAACTTCTTTTGTGTGTCAAAACAATAAAGATTTTATAAATATTTTAGAGAAAACTTTGGATTTGGTTATTAAAACTAATATTGAAAGAGAAGAAAAGGAAAGGTTGTTTAAAATGAAAGTAAAAGAATTGCAAAACATATTTGAAAAAGAAAAATTAGATAGTTTAAAATCATTAAAATTTGATTTAGAAGAATTTAGAAATATTGTTGAAGATGAAAAAGAAGTTAACGAGAGATCTAAGTAAAGAAGTAGATAGATTAAGTTCAGAAATAAAAAGAAATGAATTAGAGAACGAAATCTACAAAAAAAATATCTCAGAGCAATTAAAAAGGTTAGATAAAAATTCATTAATAAGTACAGATAAAAAAACTGTAAATTTAACTTTATGGCAGAGGATAATGAAAGTTTTGGGGATGAACTAGTAAAATTAGCAAATATTGTTGAAATTATAGAAAATAGTTTTATTGGTAATCAATTTAGCGAAGTTGAATTTAAATTAAGCGAAGAAAAAATGACGTATCTTTCTAATAATTTAAATTACCAAAAAAAAGACAAATTAACTATTAATATAGGTAATGTTAATTTTATCTTTTCGAAAAAGTAGTTTTTAACCGGTATAATCTTTTTTTATCAAATCCCTTACCCACCAAAATATTGTAAATCCATTTTCTTTGTGCTGATGATGTGTAATATACAAAAATAGCATCAGATCTACCATTATCTATAAAATAGTCTTCTAACACGGTTAAAAATCTTTTAGATTCGTCTTTATTTTTTAATGAAAACAAATAAAAATTTTCATTTTCCTGAACAAATATTTTATTATTAATTACAGATATGTTTTTTAATTCAGAACCATTTAAATAAATCTTTAAAAATTCTAATAGAGTTATTTTTTTTTCTGTTTGCCAATCATATATTTTTTCCTCCACTTTATAACTTTTTAATTCTAAAAAAACATAATCTGAATTATTTAAATTTACTGGTATGTTTCTACCTAAATCATCAGTCAAATAAATCGAACCCTGAATTTTTTTTTCGTTAGTTATCAACCCTAAAAAAAAATTACAATTATTAAAATTTTGAACTTGTTTTTCAAAGATTATTTTTTTATTTTCATTTATTAGGGTATTATACTTTTTAATTGAATTTTCTAAGGTATTATACTTTTTAATAAGTTTTTTTTTCTTATTATTTCCAAATAAAATTATATTATACTTTCCGTACAAAATGAAAAATTATTACGATGTTTTAGGTGTTACTGAAAACGCAACACAAGATGAAATAAAAAAATCATATAGAAAATTAAGTAAACAATATCATCCAGATGTAAACCCTGATGGTGATGAAAAATTTAAAGAAATTTCAGAAGCATATGAGAATATTGGTGATGAAAAGAAAAGACAAGATTATGACATAAGAAGAAAAAATCCATTTGCTGGTATGTCTGGTGGTGGTGGTTTTGATATACATTCTATGTTTGAACAAATGATGAATATGGGTAGACAACAAAAGAAAAAGGCTCCTGATAAAGTAATACAATTAGATGTTACTATAAATGAAACTTTTTTTGGTGCTAATAAAGAATTAAATTTTTTATCTGGAGTAAAATGTGAACCATGTAAGGGTGAGGGTGGTAGTAAAAAAACATGTGAGACGTGTAGAGGTAAAGGTATTGTTATTCAAGTGTTTGGTACAGGTCTTTTCAATCAACAAATACAATCTACGTGCCCTACTTGTAACGGTACAGGATCAAGAATACTGGTTTCTTGTAATAAATGTAACGGAAAGGGTTTAAATATTGAAAATCAAAAAATACAAATATCAATACCAAGTGGTGTGGATAGTGGAGACTTTTTAAGAGTTGCAAATAAGGGAGATTATAATACTCAAGTAAAAAGTCATGGAGATTTAATACTAAAGGTAAATTTATTAAACGACAACAAATTTCAAAAAATTGGAAATGATTTAGTTTATACAAAAATAATAGATCCACTTAGTCTTTTGATTGAAAAAAATATAATAATTGAACATCCTGAAGGTGAATTATCAATAAAAACACCTTATAGTTTAAGTACAGAAAAACCTTTAAGAATAATGAATAAAGGTTTTAAAAATAAAGATTCTGTTGGTAACTTTTTTATAAAAATAGTGGTTGAAAAAAATGAAGAATTAGATCAAAGTAAAATAGAAAAAATTAAATCTATTTTAAAATAATTCTAAAATTTTTTGAAATAAAACAACAGTACCGTAAATAGATGTTAATAACATATATATTGAAAACACAACCATCCACGATTGTACCTTACTTAAACCTTTTTTACATGTGTTACATCCCGTAACTTCTGTTGCTTTTTTTTCTTCCATGATTATATTTTAATAAAGTTCATTTTGAAAATAAATATTTAAATTCTTATATTTGTGTTATGTTAAGTTATATTGGAGGTAAAAGTAAGATTGGAAAGTGGATAGTCCCTTTCTATGATAAAGATATGGAGGTCTATTTAGAGACTTTTGGTGGTATGTATTGGTGTTTTTATAACATGGACCTAAAACAATACCCTAACCTAAAGAAAGTTGTTTATAACGACTTTAATCCATTAAATTACAATTTATTTAAGTGTGTACAGAATCCATCTGAATTATTGAGAGCAATTAATTCAATAGATTGCCAAAAACAGGGCGTTGATCTAACACCTGAAATGTATAAAGAACAATTTGTAAGGTTTCAGGCTGAAATTTTCAGTCAAGGTTTCAGCGTAGAACCTGGCGATTATGAAGTAGCCGCCAAATACGTCTATATTCTTACGCAAGTATTTAGTGGATCAAAACCTGAGACATCTAATTTTATTGACCTTAAAGGTAAGTATAAGTCAAAGTATCTAACATTCAGAGATAAGTTATCTAAACCCGATTGGGTAGACCACTTTTTAAAAATTACTGATGTTGAAAACATGGATTTCGCCGATGTAATACAAAAGTACGATTCACCATCAACATATATCTATTTGGATCCACCATATTGGAAAACAGAAAACTACTACTCAAATCATGATTTTGACCGTCAGGACCATGAAAGATTGGCTAAAGTTTTACACAAGGTTAAAGGTAAATTTAGTTTATCTTATTATGATTTTGAATTATTACACACTTGGTTTCCTGAAAATGAGTACCGTTGGGTTAAAAAAGAGTTCGCTAAGGCTGCTTCTGCAAAGAAAGGAGAAAAACAAAATATGGGAGAAGAGTTATTGATTATGAATTATTAAAATATTTTTCTTATATTTGTGATATTTATTAATAAAAACTTTAATTATGGCTATTAGATTTACGAGTATTTTAAGAGATTTAATTGTTGAGGGATCAAGATTCCAAGTTCTATATGACAAATACGTTAAACCAAATAAAGAAACAAGAAAAGGTATGATGCCTTTTAATGTGTTGTTTGAAATAATTGCTGCGGATCCAACATCAAGAGTTCCTGAAGGAATGGAGGCAATTAATGCAAAACCAGAAGACATGGAAAAAGTTAAAATTGGAAAATATACCCAATGGATACTTAAAAACTTCACAACACCAAATATTGATCTAAGTAGTGGTATTACAGATCCTAATAGTCCTGCGGTTAAACAAGCAATTAAAGAATATCAGGCATTATTTTTAGAAGACTTGTACAAAGTAACAGGTGACTTAATGAAGTTTGAAAGATTTAAAAATAGATTACCACAAGAATATAGAGATATAAATAAGTTAACTCCTGAAACACTTTATGATCAAGTAAAAGATTTTAGTTTAGAAAAAACTAAGGCAACTGCTGACGAGAAAAAAGAGGCATCAACATCATACCAACATCCAGGTGCTGAAGAAGTTAAAAGATTTGGTAATTGGACGGTTGTTAAAATTTCAAATACAGGGCAAATAGGTAAAGATGCCGCATGTTTTTATGGTGGATATTATTTAGAACCACAAAAAGGTGAAACAAGATGGTGTACATCATCACCTGGTTTAACTTGGTTTGATAGATATATTAAAGATGGTCCATTATATGTTGTAATACCTAATTCACCTACAAAATTCACAGGAAGTATGGATGTTGGTGAAAAAACAGGATTACCAGCATTAAGATACCAATTCCACTTCCCATCTAATCAATATATGGACCCTGCCGATAGACAAATTGATTTGGTTAAATTTTTACAAGATAGTGAAGAAGGACTTAGAGAATACTTTAAACCTCAATTCATGATGGGTCTTTCACAAAATAATGGTGAAAAAGTGTCAGTTAATTATCCGGGTGATTCAGCATCTAAATTTATTGCATTATATGGTTTTGAAGAGTTCTTTGATACTCTACCTGAAAACATTAAAAGATTGGAATTCACACATAAAGGAGGAGGACAGGCATTTAATTTGAATTTACCTGAAAGAATCGGAGACTTTAAACAGTTAAGCGCATTACACCTTGTTGGTTGTGTTTCTAAAATTCCTGATAGTATTTGTAATTTGAAAGAATTGAAATTCTTATCATTACCTGATAATCCAAACTTACAACCTTTACCGGCATGTTTGGCGGATTTACCAAAACTATCAATTATTAATATTAAAAATAGCAAACTTGATGGAACTATTCCTGACGCATTAAGACAAAGAGCGGAAAGAGACGGAAACTTCTTTATTTTTGACCAAAAGTAAAAAAGTCTCAAATAAATTTCTTATCTTTGTTTATTGAATAAAAAATAAAGTTATGGGAAATTTAGATATTGAAATATATATGACAAACTTTAAGGGGTTTTTTGATAAAAACCCCGATCAGTTGAAACAACTTATAGGTGATATAGACCCCAAAAAGTTTTTTAATGGAGTTAAAAAAATAGTTGAATTTAATTCAGAAGACGACGAAAAACCATTAGAACCAACAAGAAAACAACTTATAGATTTAATAGTAAAACTCAATGGTGACAAAACTGGTGTCGATAAAGTGATACCTTATATTAAACACCACATGGGTTTAATTTGTATGAATTAGTAACATTTAAATAATTTTTTTATGTCAGATATGACAGTCCTATTTAAAAAGGAATTCAAAGAGTATAATACATTTTTTTATCAAGATTTTAATGAAATTGATTACTCAAATAATGATGATGAGTTATTCAATTCAGCTACGTATTGGGTACCAAAAAACCCACCTAGAGGATGGGTTGGTAATTTTACAAACATTAAAGGTGATAGTGGTGTAGCAAAAGATGAAGAAACATATGTAAAAAATTATGGTAATCCTTTAGCTGAATCACAGTTAAAAAGAGTATTGTTTGTTCTTGAAGAAAACGAAGACAAAATAAGTTTTAAGGTTTTCAGATATGTAAGTATGAGGGGTGTAGGTAAAAAATATTTTAAAGTTAGAAAACAAATTTATTTTTTAACTTTTAATTATAAGAAAAAGTTATTTTATACCGGAGAATCCGCATTCAAAAGGAAACAAAAATTAGGATTCAAATGTAAAATTAATGTTCCTGATATTGAACATACATCAATTATGAGTGAACTAAATTATTATTTTACAGTTCATGAAAGATACGATGTAATCCATACGTTTTTAAATAAAATAATTGAAAAAACTAATATCAAGGTTTCAACAAATAATTTTAACACAATACAAGAAAAGTATTATGAAATCATTCTTAAAAATTCAAAAATAAAGTACCCAAATGCTTTTTTGAAGTTTTCTAAAATGTTTGCACCAACTAAAGACGTAAGAAAGTATGATGCCAATTTGGTTACTTGGTTTATGAAAAAAAATAATCTAAAAGGTGTAAAAATAAGACAACTTTTAAATAACTATAATTATTTGGACATTGACGGTATTGTTGAGTTATATAGATTTTTAGGACAAGACTTATTTAATAAAATTAAAGAGGAGGTTTTTTTTACAACAGAAATGTATTCAGTCTATAATCCGGTTGCGGATGGTGGCATATATTATGAAAATATTGATTCACTTATTACAAAAAAAGAAAAAGAAAATATACTTAACATTTTGAATGAAACGAAATCTAAAAATTTTTTAGGTACATTAAGGGACCATTTAAGATTTAAACATAAACTTTTGAGTTATGGTGAGGAAGTTAAAATAGTTGCAAAGAATTTAGAAGAGTTCGGCCAAGAACACGTAGAATGGTCAACATTACTTGAATCATATAGTAATGGCCATGTTACTAGATTTTACGGTGAAGACTCTGTTTTGGTAGAAGACTCAATTTATACTTCAGACGATACATATTTTCCAATACTTTTAAAAACCACAGAAGATTATCAGGGAGAATCTGCAAACCAACACAACTGTGTAAGAACATATTCAGAAAAGGCACATTGTTTTATTGTGTCACTTAGAAAGGGGGGTAAAGATGGAACAGATAGGGCAACAATTGAATACACATACACAAATAATGGATTAAAAAGAGTTCAAACTTTAGGTAAGTATAATAGAATGTTAACAGACGAATGGATTGAGGCAGTCGACGATTTAGACAAAAGACTAGATTATCTTTTCAAAAAAGGTTTTATAAAATTACCGGTAATGACTAAAAAGTATAAAAACGGAAGGATCAATAGAATGTTTGCTAAATTCAAGGAGTATGACGAAACAAAATCTGTTTATGACATATATCCAAGATGGGTTAATGAAATAAATGATGAAATTAATAATCCTTTCGATTTAAATTATGATTATGACGAACTATTTATAGACTTACCATGACAAATGAAATAGAAAAAAATATTGTACCTGATCATGTAGTTGATATTTTTATTAAAAAATATGAATCATATCCTTGTTTTACCCAAACAAGGAATGTAACATTAGAAGCAATTGATGTATTGACAAAAAAAAATAAAATATTATGGTTTTACAAGATACATAACGATAATTATTTAATAAGAGAAGCTTTAATAGATTACAGTAGTCTTTACAAAATAATGATCTATGTTGAATCTAAAAAAAATGAAAAAGTCTATAAATTAGTTATACTTTCACCAAGCGAAGTGACGACTAATATTGACTTACTAATAAAAGGATTAAATAAATTTTTTACAATTGATAAAATATGAAAGTAAGTGTAGTTTTTACAATGAAAGGTTGCCCACATTGTACAACAATAAAAGAAGAATTAAATAAACAAAATATACCTTTTATTGAAAGAGATATTGACGAATATCAAGAAGAATATGAAGAATTTTCAAAGGCCACACAAAATGACTATGTACCTGCACTTATGTTACTTACTTTAGATGAGGAAGAAAATGCAACAAATATTAAGTTACTTGCACCTGATAGAGACTTCAATGACATATATGATGGTATCGAACTTATAAAAGAATATATTTTATAAGAATATAAAATCCTTAGTGTTATGATAATTTTCCCAAATTTGGTTAGATCCATTTTTTAGATAATCAATCGTATCTATTTTTGATAAATCAAATTCTTTTTGTAATCCTCCGATTGTAAAATCAAAATTATCTAAAATTAAACTTTCTAAAAAATCTTTTTTGGTGATATCATTTTGAATTTTAAAATTAATTGACTCATTATCAATCTTATCTAATTCTAAATTATTAGAAATTGATAATTTTATGTTATTACAAAACCCCCTATTGAAAAGATTATAAATAATTTTATTTGCTAAAACATAATAGTATTTAACACCATTATTAGATAATCCATAAAATTTATCAGATTGATAAACCTCATATGAAAAATTACTCTTATAAAAAGAATAATTTTTTGTAAGATCACCAAAAATAGAGTCATCATATAACTTAATAGATTCAACATCATAATGAACAGATTGATTAGTTTGGTCAACTTTCATAAACACATCATACCCATCTTTATTAAGTTGATTAGAAACACTTTGAAATTTCTCTATAGATCTAAATTCTTTTTTACCCAAGGAAAAATTAATGTGAAATGTTTCTGAATTTATGTTTTTAGAGTAAGTGATTAAATCAAAAACTTTTACGCTTTGATCAGGTTTTCCACAATAATCTTTATAGAAATTTTTAAATATCTCAGATATCTCTATCACATTATTTGATGATGTAAAACCTTTAACAATAAAAAAACTCCTGACGTTAACTACAGATATTTCTGTTTTTGCGCCAGGAGAATTTTTATCAATTTCTTTTACAATTAATTCCGCTAAAATATTACATAAATTTTTCCCTACTGAGAAACTTGAAACTTCGATCATACTTTTTTTTTATAAGTTTATTTTTAACAATCTTATAAAAAATAAAAATATGTCTAAATAGTTTTTTTATTTCTTATTGTAATACTTTTCTACTATGTGTTGTACTGCAGACTTAACCGATTCGTTATTTTGTTGTGTTGTTTGTTGTGTCTGAACAGGTTGTTGAACCTGTTGACCATTAGTTTTATTTTTACAACCGCATCCCATGACTAAAAATTTTTATAGGTTTATTTTATATATAAATATTTATAAACTATGAATATTCATTTGTAAACATAAACTATTTATAAAATATGAGTTTAAATTCCTTAATTAAAAAAATAATAAAAGAAGA
>Ga0315901_10004003_pt1 | contig 18685 bp, 17 predicted proteins | sample LakEriMetagenome_10_FD_203761 | JGI IMG/M metagenome (GOLD analysis project Ga0315901, IMG submission 203761) | Freshwater fungal communities from buoy surface, Lake Erie, Ohio, United States - Buoy 2 MA116 | ecosystem: Environmental > Aquatic > Freshwater > Lake | place: USA: Lake Erie, Ohio...
GTTGAACCACTTCACTGTACCTGTTGCCATTGAACTTCCTTCGTTATAGAAAAGAACGATCGAGAATTCCTCGTTCGTCAGTCTTCACCTGCTACAGCCTGACGAAACACCTACTGGCGAAACGGGCCCTGCAAAGAATCGGACTAGGAGAAGGGTACCGCCCCACATGGCAGCTGATGAAATCGCAAAAAATACCGACCAGTAGCCAAAATTCCCCTTGGTGAAGTAGATTTTCGCCCTGTTTTACCTCGCATTACCTGCATCACCTCTATGCGGGAGCGCGCTTGATGGACTGGGGAAGGTCACATCAGAGTGCACCTGCTCGGAGGTCTGTTATGAATACGTCTGGCGTGAAGCCTGCTGCCAGAGTGAGCGGATGGGTAGAGATTTTCTCTGCGCCAAACTCGCTCCATTCCCATATTCAATGGTCCATTTCGCAAGCTCTCGATAGCGAGATCTCACTGCAGTGGAGTACCCAGCCTCTGGCCCCCGGAAGTGGACAATGTCGATTGCGCTTTACCGGTGAACCAGGGATGGCGGGCACACTTGCCCGGGCGCTCGCCGGATGGCATTACCTTCGTTTTGATATCAGTGAAGAGCCAAGTCGAGGTTGTGACGGTTCCCGCTATTTAGCTACTCCATCGCTTGGGTTATTCCATGGCTACGTTGGTGGAAGTGGAGATATCTATCTTTCCGAACATCGCGTTCGTGCTGTTCTCGATAGCGCCCTTCGCCAGGGGCGAGATGTTGAGAGCGCGCTCGAGGATGCGCTGGGAACGCCATGGGAGGAAGAGTTACAACGCTTTCGAATTGGACAAGAGGGAATGCGCTGGCTCAATGTTGCAGGATGAGTGAGATTTAGGTGCGCACCAGGTATTTAGAGCGGGATGTTGCTATGGTCCCCGCGACGGTGTGGAGCTGCTAGGAGAGCGTGCGCGATTGCACTACGCGAGCGTGTCGGTTCGATAATTTCATCAACTACGCCGATTTCAATCGCTCGAGCAACGCCTCCAGAAATTTTCTCATGCTCAGCTGCAAGTTCTAGTTCCATCGCTGCACGTTGATCATCAGGAAGATCGGCAAGAATCCTTCGATGGAGCACGCGAACAGCAGCAACTGCTCCCATGACAGCAACTTCTGCCGTGGGCCAGGCAAAAACCCGTGTCGCTCCGAGCGAGCGCGAATTCATTGCAATGTATGCACCGCCGTACGCCTTGCGAGTAATTAACGTGACGCGCGGAACGACCGCTTCGCTAAAGGCGTGGAGAAGTTTTGCGCCACGACGAACTACGCCATCCCACTCTTGACCAACTCCCGGCAGGTAACCAGGTACATCAACAACCACGACAAGTGGCACGCCAAAGGCATCGCACATTCTGACAAAGCGCGCTGCTTTTTCGGCGGAAGATGAGTCAAGGCAACCACCTAGGCGCAGTGGATTATTCGCAACGACGCCAACGGTTCTGCCACCGAGTCTTCCTAACGTAGTAACGATATTTGGCGCCCATTTTGGATGGAGCTCTTGCAGGTCAGAATCACCATCGAGCAATCCTGTGATGAGTGGATGTACATCGTACGCACGCTTATTGGATTCTGGAAGAAACGTTGCTAAATCGATATCGGAGGTATGTGCTTGTAACGCACCTTGATTTCCAAGCAGTCGAACCAGTCGTTGAATCGAAGCAAACGAGTCATCTTCGCTCTCTGCGACGATATGAACGACTCCACTTCGACGACCGTGTGGCTCTGGCCCACCTAATCGCGCCATATCCACTGATTCGCCGGTGACGCTTCGGACCACATCAGGTCCAGTGACAAATATTCGACCTTCTGGTGCAAGCACGATTACATCGGTCAGCGCTGGACCGTATGCGCCACCACCTGCCGCTGGGCCAAGGACCAAAGAGAATTGTGGAATCTTGCCACTTGCTTGTGTAATCGCGTTGAATACCAAACCAAATGCATGGAGTGATTTCACACCTTCACGTAAGCGCGCACCACCAGAGTGCCAGATGCCAACGATCGGATTTTTATGTTTCATGGCATCGGCGTAAGCAGCAAGAATTACGTGCGCACCACCCTCACCCATTGCGCCACCTTGAATCGTGGCATCTGTTGCAAAGACTGTGACGCGAGTTCCCGAGACGGTGCCGTACGCAGCAAGCATTCCCGAATCATCGCGTTCAGTTAGTGCGGTGAAAGTTCCAGAATCAAGTATTCGCTCGATGCGAAGTTGTGGGTCGCGCACATCTACTTGTGCTTGTTCGGTCACCAATACCTACTTACCCTCAAAAGAGGTGAAGAGCAAAGCCACGTTATGTCCACCAAATCCAAAGGAGTTATTGAGCGCCGAAATCTTTCCGCTTGGCAATGGTCGTGGTTCATCTCGAACAATATCGAGAGTGATCTTTTCATCGAGATTCTCGATATTTATTGTCGGTGGCGCCAGTCGTTGATGAAGTGCGAGCACTGCAAAAATTGATTCGAGCGCTCCAGCACCACCAAGAAGATGTCCAGTCATCGATTTGGTCGCAGAGATAGCAACGTGTGCTGCATCTGAACCCAGAGCATGTGCGATTGCGCCAGCTTCTGCAACGTCTCCTGCAGGAGTTGATGTTGCATGTGCATTGAGATGGACGATAGAGGCCGGGGATATTCCTGACGATTCAATTGCTTCTTTGATGGCTCTGGTTGCGCCGGTTCCTTCTGGGTCTGGCGCTGCGATGTGGAATCCATCTGACGATAAGCCTTGTCCAACAACTTCACCGTATATTTGAGCGTTGCGCGCTTGTGCATGTTCGAGCAGTTCTAGAACTAAAACGCCAGCGCCTTCGCCAAGGACGAAGCCATCGCGACCCTGATCGTAGGGACGTGATGCACGCTCTGGATCATCATTGCGAGTGGAGAGAGCTTTCATGTTCGCAAAGCCAGCCATCGGTAGTGGGTGAATTGCAGCTTCTGTGCCGCCGGCCACTACAACGTCTGCTCGGCCATTGCGAATCATTTCAAAGGCATACCCAACTGCTTCAGCTCCTGAAGCGCACGCGCTTACTGGGGTATGTACCCCCGCTCGAGCACCTAATTCGATTCCAACATATGCAGCAGGCCCATTTGGCATCAACATAGGAACGGTGTGTGGTGATACTTGCCGCGCGCCCTTTTCTTTTAACACGTCGTATGCGCCTAATAAGGTGAGCACTCCACCGATGCCAGATGCGATTACAACTCCAAGGCGCTCATTGGCAACTTTTGGTTCGCCAGCATCGCGCCACGCTTCCCGGGATGCGATCAGAGCAAACTGCTCTGATCGATCAAGCTTGCGCATCTCTACGCGATCCATTAACTCGCTTGGTTCAGTCGCAACCGGAGCTGCAATCTTTGCGGGAATATCAGCTGGCCAATCAGCAGGCAAATGGCGAACACCACTCTTACCTTGCAAGAGCGCGCTCCAAGTGGAGGCGACATCATGCCCTAATGGAGAGAGCGCCCCTAAACCTGTGATGACTACCCGACGTTCTGACATTACGTTACTTACGATGCAGCGCTGACGATGAAGTTAACAGCATCTCCGACAGTGGCCATCTTTGTCACTTCATCATCAGGAATCTTGATGCCAAAACGCTCTTCAGCAGCAACGACAACTTCGACCATACTCAGTGAATCAACATCTAGATCATCAGTGAAGCTTTTTCCCATTTCAATTTCGCTCGGTGCGACTCCAGCGACCTCTTCTACAATCTCGCGAATTCCTGCGAGTACCTCATTCTCGGTTAGTGCCATTTCTGCTATCCCTTCTTTTCTTTTCTCTCGTGGAACTACGGTAGTTGAACAACTTGGGCGGCATAGACAAGACCCGCACCAAAACCAATAAGGAGCGCGGTATCACCACTTTTAATCGCACCTTCTTGATAAAGCGCATCCATCGCCAGCGGAATCGACGCGGCAGAGGTATTGCCAGAGTTGCGAATATCTCGAGCAATTGCAACGCGCTCAGGCAGATTCATTGCTTTTGCCATTGCATCGATTATTCTCTCGTTGGCTTGATGGGGAATAAATGCATCAAGTTGCTCAGCGGAGATTCCCGCTGCCGAGAGCGCCTCGAGGGCAACAGGTGCCATTTGGTACACCGCCCAACGAAAGACAGCCTGGCCCTGCATTTTGATGTCCGGCCAACCTATTGAATCGGGATCGCGAAGATCAACCCACGATGGTTCCATCATGATTGCTTCGCGAGCAGTGGCGTCCGATCCCCAAATCATCGGGCCGATCCCAGGAGTATCCGAAGGACCGATGATTACGGCACCAGCACCATCTGCGAAGATGAAAGCGGTTCCTCGATCTGTAGGGTCAGTAAAGTCAGAGAGTTTTTCTACTCCCACGAGGAGCACATATTCGGCAGTTCCAGCGCGTACAAGATCGCTTGCAATTCCCACGCCATAACAAAAACCCGCACATGCCGCCGAAATATCAAAGGCAGGCACTTTTGGCGCCCCTAATTGAAGAGCGATATCTGTTGCTGCACTTGGCGTTTGGAACGGATAGGTGACGGTGGCACAGATGACCGCACCAAGTTGCTCTGCCGAAATGCCAGCCCGTTCGAGGGCGCTTTTTGCAGCAGCGACAGACATACTCACTACGCTCTCATCATCGCTAGCAATGCGCCGTGCGTGAATTCCACTTCGCTCTTTGATCCATTCATCGCTCGAATCAATTGCCGCAATAATTTCGCTATTCGGGACGCTTCGTCGAGGACGATAGACACCAACGCTCATGATTTTTGAGTGTCGCTCCGGCGAAGGAGATTTAATCGCGACCATCAATGCGCTCCTTGCCCGTGTGGGTGTAACCGAGCGATTGGCTGGCCGGGTGCAACTGGATCGCCATCTTCAACCATGAATTCAATCACTATGCCGCCGTGATCTGAGAGTAAATCAACGCTCTCTTGTCGATTAGAAACTCTGCCGATGATTCGTCCAGCGCTGACTTCATCACCAATCTGAATATCGGTGTGCGTGAATTTGCCAGAAAAGGGCGCAACAATCATGCGCCACGTTGGATTATCACTGAGCTCACTTGGGAATCCATGTCGTGCGATGATATCCATCGCAGCAGGAATATCCTCTGGTGTCTTGAGCGCTAACGTTTCAACACCAGGTAACGCTCGCTTGATGAGGCCAACCAAGGTGCCTGCAGGTGGAACTTCGATAACGGCAGTAACTCCTAATTCGCTCATGCTCTTCATACATAAATCCCAGCGCACGGGTTGAGAGATTTGCGAAACCATGCGATCGAGAATCTCGCGCCCTGAATGGACTACAGCGCCATCCGCGTTGGAGAGGACTTTTGTCCGCGGATCACGCACGGTGACCGAGCGCGCCAATTGGGCAAGACGTGCGTGGGCGCTCTCCATATAAGAGGTATGAAATGCACCTGCTACCGCCAGTGGTCGAACTCGAACACCTTCGGGCGGGTTGGCTTCCAGCGCCTGTAAATTCTCGAGTAAGCCAGCAGCAACTATTTGGCCGGCACCATTTTCATTCGCCGCAATTAATTGGTGCTTATTAATAGCGTCGATAACTACCTCGCGCTCGCCGCCCAGAAGCGCTGACATTCCACTGGTCACGAGGGCCGATGCCTGCGCCATTGCTAAACCACGTTCTCGCACCAAGACCATCGCCGACTCTGCAGTAATCGCGCGCGCACCTGCTGCTGCGGTGAACTCACCGACCGAGTGCCCAGCGACAACTCCGACTTTTCCGAAGGCATCGGATGGATGGGGAAATAGCGAAAGTGCGCCAAGCAATCCTGCTGAAACGAGAAGGGGTTGAGCATTCTCGGTCGCCTTTATTTCTTCACTGTCAGCGGTGGTACCGAGATGGAGGAGATCTACCCCTGCCACCGCGCCCCACCAGGTGAGAAGATCTTTCGCTCGCGGAAGTTCAAGCCAGGGGGTGAGGAACCCAGGGGTTTGCGCCCCCTGCCCGGGAGCTACGAGTGCGAGCATTGGTTCAGGGTAAAGGGTGAAATCGGTTACTACGGAGTAATTCGTTGGGTTTTTTCAGTTACTGCTCGGTAACATAGCTATCGATAGCCATCGAGCGCCGAAGCAGCATCCTTTCGGTTCTCCAAAATGTCAGCGCTGGGAGAAATTCGTGAAGATTCTTGTCTGTGTAAAGCAAGTGCCTGATTCATGGGCGGAGAAGAAACTCTCGCCTGCCAAAGTGCTCGATCGGGAGAGCGCCGATGCGGTACTCAATGATCTTGATGAGTACGCCGTGGAAGAGGCGCTGCGCATCGTTGAAGCAAACGGTGGCGCTGAAGCGGGGCATACCATCACACTTCTTTCCATGGGGCCAGAGCGCGCGCAAGAAGCGCTCCGCAAAGGATTATCAATGGGCGCTGACGCTGCGCTTCATATTCATGATGGCGCGCTCGCCGGATCCGATGCGTTAAGTACCTCTCGAGTTCTCGCTGAAGCAATTAAAAAAGAACAGCCTGATTTGATTCTCACCGGAACGGAATCCACTGATGCGCGAATGAGCGTGATTCCATCGATGATCTCGGAACGACTCGAATTGCCACACCTTTCCTTTGCAGGCGACGTTCAGGTGGATATCAGCGCCGGCAAAGTCGTAACAAAGCGAATGACTGACGAAGGCGTTGAAGCAATGGAAGCTCCATTGCCAGCTATCGTCACGGTGATCGAGAAAATTAATGAACCTCGGTATCCATCATTCAAAGGAATCATGGCTGCAAAGAAGAAGCCCATCACACAGATGAGCCTTGCAGATCTCGGTATTGCTCCCAATGAAGTGGGAACCGGTGGCGCATGGAGTGAAGTGAAAGATTTCGCACTTGCCCCAGCCCGTGGCGCGGGAGTAAAAGTTGTCGATGAAGGAAGTGCTGGCAGCGCGCTAGTTGAATTTCTGGCAGAAAAGAGGTTGATCTGATGAGTAAAGTTTTTGTTTTTGTCGATCACACCAATGGAGCGGTTGCAAAGACTGCTTCTGAGTTATTGACTCTTGCGCGTTCTATTGGCCAGGCTCATGCAGTAATTGCGGGTACTTCAAGTGACCTCGATGCTGCCGTTCCCGTACTCAATAAATTTGGCGCGAGCTCAATCACGCTCTTGGAATCAGGTGAGATCAATAATCACCCAAGCTCTGCAATTGCTATTGCGCTGGCTGACCTTGCGAAACCACAGGGAGCAAAGGTAATTCTCCTGCCATCTACTGCGCGCGGAAAAGAGATTGCTGGCCGGTTGGCGGTTCGTCTCGAGTCAGGCATCATCACCGATGCAATTGCGTTAACCCCTGAACTTGTAAGCACGCAATCAGTATTCGGGGGTTCGACGCTCGTGCATTCGCAGATCGTAAAAGGAATTCCTGTGATTACCATCCGCCCGAATGCTATTGAGCCCGTTGAGGCGGCAGGTAGCGCAGCAATTGAGAAGGTAGCAGTTGCTGCAATCATCACAGCAAAGATCACCTCGCGCGAACCTGCAGTCCGCGGTGCACGTCCAGAACTTTCAGAGGCGAACATCATCGTTTCTGGCGGTCGCGGCACCGATGGAAATTTCGCACCAATCGAAGAGTTGGCAGATGCGTTAGGTGGCGCTGTTGGCGCATCACGCGCTGCTACTGATGCTGGGTGGTACCCACATTCACACCAGGTGGGTCAAACAGGAAAGACAGTTAGTCCAGCGCTCTATGTTGCCTGCGGCATCTCTGGCGCGATTCAACACCGCGCTGGCATGCAAACAAGCAAGACCATTGTTGTTGTAAATAAAGACCCAGAAGCGCCAATCTTTGATATCGCTGATTTCGGCGTAGTAGGCGATCTCTTTGCTGTCGCGCCACAAGCCACGGCGGGAATTAAGGCGCGAAAAGGCTGATTTCACTGTGCACCCTAGAATTAAGGGGTGAGTTCTCAAGTGGCCTATCTCGATAACGCCGCGACAACAGCGATGTTGCCGGAGGCCCTCGAAGTCATGTATCGCGAGGCTGCCAATGTGGGAAATGCTTCGAGCCTGCATGGCGCCGGTCGACGTGCGCGACGAGTTGTTGAAGAATCCCGCGAGAAATTAGCAGCGGCAGTGGGAGCTAAACCGCAGGAAATTATCTTCACCGCTTCTGGAACTGAAGCAAATAACCTTGCCGTCAAAGGAATGTTCTGGAATGCGGGAGCAACCAAGCGCGCAATCCTCTCGTCACCAATCGAGCATCATGCGATTCTTGATCCATTGGAATGGTTAGAGCGCGAACATAACGTCACACTCCACTTAGCAGATGTTGATGGCGATGGCAGAACCAAAGTGGAGAGCGTTGCGCAATTGCTAAGTGAGCACGATAACGAGATCTCATTTGTCACGGTGATGCACTCCAACAATGAAGTAGGCGCACTACAACCGGTCGAGGAGATTGCTGCGATATCTCGCGAGTACAAGATTCCCATTCACTCTGATGCGGTACAAAGTTTCGGTAAAGTGCCATTGGATTTTGCCAAACTAGGCGTAAATGCAATGACCATCAGTGGTCATAAAATTGGTGGACCGCTTGGCGTAGCGGCGCTCGTTGCAAAGAAGGAACTTGAGTTAACTCCCTTACTTCATGGCGGTGGTCAAGAGCGCGATGTGCGTAGCGGCACATTACATACCCCAGCGATTGCAGCGTTTGCTACTGCAGCAGAATTATCGCACCAACGATTGCTCGCAAATGCAGACCACATTAAGGCGCTACGTGAACGTTTGATCCGAGGCGTAACCACTGCCGTTGCAGATGTTCGCCTCAATGGTGGAGCGAGCACGCTCCCTGGTATCGCGCACTTTACCTTTGCGGGAGCAGAGGGGGACGCGCTCTTATTGCTACTCGATGCCCAAGGGGTGCAATGTTCCACGGGTTCAGCGTGCAGCGCAGGAATAGCTCAACCCAGCCATGTATTGATTGCCATGGGTATGGCACCAAAAGTTGCGCGATCATCGATTCGCTTCTCGATTGGGACCACAACTACTGAGCAAGAAATTGATAAGGCTATTTCAGTAATTAATGAGGTAGTTACTAGGGCACGGGCTGCGGGTGTGCGATGAAAGTAATCGCAGCGATGTCAGGTGGGGTTGATTCTGCGGTAGCAGCCGCTCGAGTAGTCGATGCTGGACATGAAGTCATTGGCGTGCATTTAGCGCTTTCATCTAACCCGCAGAAGTATCGCTCGGGCGCGCGCGGATGTTGCACGATTGAGGATTCGCACGATGCACGCCGCGCGGCAGACATCATCGGAATCCCTTTTTATATTTGGGATATGGCAGAGGAATTTCATGAAGGAGTGGTCTCAAACTTTCTCTCGGAATACTCTTCTGGAAAAACGCCAAACCCATGCTTGCGTTGTAACGAGAAGATCAAGTTCGAAGCAGTACTCAAACGCGCTCGAGCGATGGGGTACGACGCGGTTGCAACTGGCCATTATGCAAAGTTATTTCCGAGCGAGAACGGCCCATTGCTTTATCGCGCAGATGACGAAGGCAAAGATCAGTCCTATGTCCTTGCTGTACTCACTCAAGAGCAGCTCTCTGGTGCGCTCTTTCCATTGGGAGACACAGTAAAAAGTGATGTGCGCAAGGAGGCTGAAGCTCGAGGCTTTTCGTTAGCGCAAAAACCTGATAGCCACGACATCTGCTTCGTCCCATCAGGGGATAACGCTGGTTGGTTACGTGAACGATTAGGAAGTGAAGTTGGCGAGATTGTCGACGAGGAAGGCGCCGTCCTTGGCAGCCATAAAGGTGCGTATACCTACACCGTAGGTCAGCGACGTGGTCTGGGTTTGACGATTCCTGCAGAGGATGGTCGGGCGCGATACGTATTACGAGTTGAGCCAATCAACAATCGCGTCGTCGTAGGCTCTCGCGAAGAGTTAGCAATCACTGAAATTTCTGGTGGCGATGTGAACGAGGTCAAATGGTGTGGGCCGATCCCTGTACTCGGTGAACATCGCGGATTGGCGCAAGTCCGAGCACATGGCAAACCTTTACCGTGCACCTACCGCTGGGATGGCAAGAAGTTATCAGCGACTTTGGATGCGCCGCTTTATGGTTTGGCGCCGGGGCAAGCACTTGTGATTTATGAAGGTGAGCGCGCTGTTGGTTCTGTGACCATTGAATGGACGCAATAGTGAGCCAGATTCGCCAGCGCATGTCTGCGTTAAGTGAGCAAATCAGAGAGCATCAGTTCTATTACTACGTTCTAGATAAGCCCGTCATCTCAGATTCAGAATTCGATAAGTTGTGGCGCGAGCTAGTTGAACTTGAAGAAGCCAATCCAGAGCTTCGAGATCCACACTCTCCAACTCTTGAAGTTGGCGGTGGGATAGAGACCACCTTTGCTCAAAGTGATCACCTCAAAGCGATGATGAGCCTTGACAACGTATTCGATACGAATGAGTTCTATGCCTGGAGCGAGCGAGTACTAAAGGATGTCGAGGCGCCAACCTGGCTATGTGAATTGAAAATTGATGGTCTTGCGATAAATCTCCTTTATGAAGAAGGAAAGCTAACAAAGGCGCTAACTCGCGGGAATGGTAAAACTGGCGAAGATGTCACGCTTAATGTGAAGACCATCAAAGGAGTGCCGCACCAATTACAAGCAAAAGTTCCACCGCGCGTGATTGAGATTCGTGGCGAAGTGTATTTTCCACTTGCAGAATTTAATGAGTTAAATTCTGCAATCGCAGAGAGTGGAAAAGTTCCTTTTGCGAATCCGCGAAATGCGGCTGCGGGATCGCTACGACAAAAAGATCCAAAAGTCTCAGCAAGTCGTCCGTTGCGATTACTAGTCCATGGTGTGGGTGCAATCGAAGGTGCTGATTTCTCTTCACAATCTGACGTGTATGAGGCGCTTGCACAATGGGGTCTGCCGGTTAGCTCTCGGGTTGCCACTTTTGCCGACTTAAAAGAGGTGCTTGCATATATAGATAAGTATCAATCAGAGCGCCACCAGCTAGATCATGAAATTGATGGTGTCGTCGTTAAGGTCAATGAGTTTGCAAAGCAGTTACAGCTTGGCGCTACTTCACGCGCGCCACGGTGGGCAATCGCAGTTAAGTTTCCGCCGGAAGAAGTGGTAACGCGACTACTTGATATAAAGGTGAGCGTTGGACGAACTGGTCGCGTAACTCCTTTTGCCCATATGGAACCGGTCAAGGTCGCTGGCTCCACGATTACTAACGCCACCTTACATAATCAAGAAGAGGTCGAACGCAAAGGCATCCTCATCGGTGATTTTGTGGTGATTCGAAAAGCTGGCGATGTGATTCCAGAGGTACTTGGCCCGGTTAAATCTAAACGCACTGGAGCCGAGCGAGCGTTTGTCATGCCTAACAAGTGTCCCGATTGCGGCACGACGCTTCGAGCTATAAGTGAAGGCGATGTAGATATCAGATGTCCTAATGCGCAGAGCTGTCCGGCACAATTGCGCGAGCGCCTTTATTACATTGGTTCACGCTCAGCGCTCGATATCGATGTACTTGGTATCGAGGCAGCCCAAGCGCTCCTTGAAGATGAGATTGTTAAAGATGAAGGTGATCTATTCGATTTAACGTTGAGTGATTTGATGAAATCTGATTTCTTTAAGAAAAAAGATGGCAGTGCAAGTGCGATTGCCACACGTTTCATCGATGCACTTGAGCGAGCGAAGACGCGACCGTTGTGGCGAGTCTTGGTTTCATTATCTATTCGCCATGTTGGACCTACTGCAGCGCAAGCGTTGGTTCGCACTTTCGGGAGCATTCCTGCCATTGCAACAGCAAGCTCGGAGGAGCTATCTGCCGTTGATGGGGTAGGGCCAACGATTGCCAACGCGATTGTGGAATGGTTTGAAATTCCATGGCACGCCCAGATTGTTGAGCAATGGGAGCGCGCTGGCGTGGTGATGGTTGAAGAGCAGAAGGCGGCGCATGCCGATCAGCGCTTTGCAGGACTTACCTTCGTTCTTACCGGAACGCTCTCTGGATTTACACGTGAAGCAGCAGACGAGGCGATCACTAGTCGAGGCGGTAAATCCGCTAGTTCTGTGTCGAAGAAGACCAGTTACGTGGTCGTTGGAGATAGCCCAGGCTCCAAGTACGACAAGGCGATAGAACTTGGCGTCACAGTGCTAGATGAAGCAGCATTCGTTAAACTGTTGGGCGGAACAGAAATAGAATAGGATGAGTCCATGTTGATCCTCTCTGAAGCGCGAGAACTGCCGGCCCCTCCGGTTTTCTTTGGCGTAGTCGCCTTCGCAATCCTGAGCCTGCTGCTCTATTTAACGTTGCGAATCGATAAGGATCACTAATTCTCTCTCCAGCTCTTCCAACCGCCTTATTTGGTGGAACATTCGACCCAATTCACAACGGTCACATTCGCGCAGCTGAAGAAGTTCTAGCGCAGCGCTATGCAGCCAAAGTTGTTTTCTTGCCAGCAGGCGAACCGTGGCAAAAGGGGAGCACGCTTACTGCAAGTGCAATCGAGCGAGCGTCGTTAGTTTCGAAAGCAATCTCATCGAATCCGCGATTTAGCCTCTCTACCCGAGAAATTGAACGCTCTGGTCCGACGTACACAATTGACACAGTTCGGGAATATCAGCAAGAGTTTCCAGCAGAAGATTTCGTACTACTACTTGGTAGCGATGCTTTTAATGGAATTCCCACCTGGCGCGATTATGAAGAACTTCTTCAATCGATTGATCTTGTTGTCGCGATACGTCCGGGGGAGCAGTTATCGGATGTGCCCGGTGCACACCTGAGCGTCATTGAGTCGGAGATGTTCGACATATCGTCTACCGTGATACGGCGCGCAGCAAAGAGCGGTGCTGACCTCGCTAAGTTTGTACCAGAGGTAATTGCCAATGAAGTGGAGCGGATTTATGGCGCTTAAAGCAGAGACCATTTCGCTCACAAAGCTTGCAGTCGCTGCAGCCGAAGAGAAATTGGCGAAAGATATCGTGGCTTTGGATCTTTCCAATCAAGGGATCTTGTCTGATGTGTTTCTCATAATTACAGGTGCTAACGATCCGCAGTTAGAGGCAATCTCTGATGAGATACAACGAGAATTACAGAAAGCTGGAGAGCGACCAATCCGTCGTGAAGGGATGGGTGGAAGTTCGCAATGGGTTCTCCTTGATTACGGTGATTTAGTAATTCATATTCAGCATCCTGAAGTGCGAAGTTATTATGCGCTCGAGCGACTATGGGGCGATTGCCCAAAGCTGACTACTCAAGTAGGAATTTCATGAGCAAGCGACTGATCATCATGCGACATGGCCAGACCGATTGGAATGTCGAGAATAGATTTCAAGGCCACACTGATATCCCTCTCAATGCCACCGGCCGCGGCCAAGTCGCGCGCGCGGCATCAATTCTTGGTACGCAAGATATCGATCACATAATCTCGAGCGATCTGCAGCGAGCGTTTGATACCGCCGCAGCGGTAGCTTCGGTGAAGAAGTTGCGGGTGATTTCCGATGCTCGGCTCCGTGAAACTCATTGCGGAAGTTGGGAGGGTCGCACCGGGCCCGATATAGAGGCAAGTGATGGCGAAAATCTTGCTCGCTGGTTCGATGGTGATGACATACCAGCTGGTGGCGACGGAGAACGTCGAAGCGATGTTGTAAAGCGGATGATGAACGGAATTGAAGAAGGGTTAAGTGACTGCGGGCCAGGACAAACGCTCTTAGTTGTCACCCATGGTGGCGCTGCGCGTGGCGCAATTGGTGCGCTTTTAGGGTTGGTGATTAGCGATTGGGTTGCCATCGGTGGACTTGCCAATGCTTCATGGTCAATCGTTGAACAACGTAACTCGCGATGGCGATTGATTGAACATAATTCTGGGGTACTTCCTGAGCCGATCCTTGGCCAGGAATCTTCGCAGTAGCCAGAACCTGGGCGAGTAGCAGCAACTTTTCTTTTCATCTAGAGTTCTCATGTTTCGGGGCTGTGGCGCAGCTGGTAGCGCACCTGCATGGCATGCAGGGGGTCAGGGGTTCAAGTCCCCTCAGCTCCACGTGGCAGCGCTTCCGACGATTCCCAAAAACTGGAATAAGCCAGATTCACTTACCGGAAGACATTTTCTTATCACTGGCGCAAGTAGCGGTCTTGGACTTGAAGTAGCTCGAGCGGCAATCGCAGCGGGCGCTGATGTGACACTTGCAGTTCGAAATATCCAAAAGACAACGGCGCTTATTCCGCAATTGAGTGTTGGCGCCACAGGAAACGTGCAGGTGCTTAATCTCGATCTTACAAATTTAGCAAATATCAAGAGTGCAGCTAGCTCCGTAACCAAACCAATTGATGCGCTCGTTCTCAATGCAGGAGTGATGGCGACTCCGTTGCGCCACACCGATGATGGCTTTGAACTTCAGATGGGCACTAATCACCTTGGCCATTTTGCCTTCGCTGGCCAAGTGTTGCCTGCGCTCGCTGCAAGAGCGCGAGTAGTAACTGTGTCGAGCATGGCTCATCGCATGGGGTCATTTAAACCAGAGCTAATCATCGATCAATGTTATGGACGTGGTGAGTACAGCCCATGGAGCGCATATGGTCGAAGTAAATTAGCGAATTTACTTTTCACACTTGAGCTACATCGCCGTTCGCAACACGGTCAATTACCAGGGAAGAAAGAAATTATTGCAACTGCAGCACATCCAGGTTGGTCATCGACAAATTTGCAGGCAGTTGCTCCACAGATGAAGAATCAACCATTAGTGGAACGTGGCACGAGTGTGGTGAATAAGGTTTTCGCGCAAAGTGCAAAACAAGGTGCGCTCCCAATTCTTTGCGCTGCAACTTTCCCTGAGATTCCTGGTGGAAGTTATCTAGGTCCAGATGGATTCTTGGAGATGCGCGGATATCCGAAATTCACGCGCGCAAGTGGCGCAGCCTACGATCAAAACCTCGCCGCAAAACTCTGGGACATTAGTTGTGAGCTCACCGGAGTTCGCTGGAGTTAGGTCTACGGGTATGAACCGGTACCCTTAGCAGCATGCAGGAACGAGATACTTACGATATCCAAGGCGCCCAAGAGAAATGGCTGCCGATTTGGGATGAGCTCGCTCCCTTCCGCTCTGGTCGCGCAGATGACAGCCGTCCCAAGAAATATGTCTTGGATATGTTTCCGTACCCTTCTGGAGATTTGCACATGGGTCACGCCGAGGCCTATGCCTTAGGTGATGTCATCGCCCGCTATTGGGTCCAACGTGGATTTAACGTAATGCACCCCATTGGGTGGGATGCTTTCGGATTACCCGCAGAGAACGCCGCCATAAAACGGAATATCGATCCGGCGGTTTGGACCTACGAGAACATCGCAGTGCAAAAAGCTTCTATGCGTCGTTATGCGTGTTCCTTCGATTGGGATCGAACGTTTAACACATGTGATCCTGAGTATTACAAATGGAACCAATGGATATTCCTTAAGCTCTATGAAAATGGTCTGGCATATCGCAAAGATTCAGCAGTTAATTGGTGTCCGAGCTGCCAAACCGTTTTGGCAAATGAACAAGTTGTCGCTGGTCTCTGTGAGCGTTGTGACACTCAAGTAACGAAGAAGAAGTTAAATCAGTGGTACTTCAAGATTACCGATTACGCCGACCGACTCCTTGATGACATGGAGCAGCTTGAAGGCAAGTGGCCTGAGAAGGTGTTAACCATGCAACGCAATTGGATTGGTCGATCCAGCGGTGCGAATGTGCAATTTGCCATCGAAGGGCGAAGTGAGCCCGTGACTATTTACACCACACGCCCAGACACTTTGTATGGGGCAACTTTCTTCGTGGTAGCTGCCGACTCTGCAATCGCAGAAGAGCTTGCTTCAGGCAGCACCCCTGCAATCGCAGAGCAATTTCGTGACTATCTCAATAGCGTGAAGGCAGCCAGTGATATCGATCGCTTGGCAACCGATCGTCCAAAGACTGGTGTCTTCCTTGAGCGGTATGCAATCAATCCTGTGAATGGCGAAAAGTTGCCGATTTGGGTAAGTGATTATGTGCTTGCTGACTATGGAACAGGTGCGATCATGGCAGTTCCAGCCCATGATCAACGCGACTTAGATTTTGCACGTGCGATGAAGTTGCCAGTTCGGATTGTCGTCGATACTGGCGAAGATGATCCTGGCCTGACAGGTGTAGCCACTGGTGGCGATGGTTCGCTGATCAATTCTGGTTCACTCAACGGCCTCTCCAAAGATGCCGCTATCGCAAAGATCATTGCTCAACTCGAAAGCGATGGCCTCGGTATAGCTGCGCGCAACTACCGACTTCGCGATTGGCTCATCTCACGGCAGCGCTACTGGGGAACACCTATTCCAATTGTGCACTGCGAAAAATGTGGAGAAGTTCCAGTTCCAGAGCGTGAGTTGCCAGTCAAACTTCCACCTGCGGGCTCACTTGATCTCTCACCAAAAGGTAAATCACCACTTGGTGCTGCGACTGATTGGATCAATGTCAACTGTCCGAAATGCAATGGCCCTGCTCAACGTGATGCTGACACGATGGATACTTTCGTGGACTCCTCCTGGTACTTCCTGCGCTATGCGAGTCCGAATGAATCCGAACGCGCATTCAATAGCGAAGATGTTAAGACCTGGCTTCCGGTCGACCAATACGTTGGCGGCGTAACGCACGCAATCTTGCACTTGCTCTATAGCCGATTTTTTACGAAAGCTTTGCATGATATGAAATTGCTCGACTTCACAGAGCCATTTACGCGCCTACTCAACCAGGGCATGGTTGTCATGGATGGTTCTGCAATGAGTAAGAGTCGAGGCAACCTTGTTCGCCTCTCTGATGAGTTGGCTAACCATGGTGTTGATGCAATTCGCTTAACCATGGTCTTTGCCGGCCCCCCAGAGGATGATGTCGACTGGGCCGATGTCTCACCTTCTGGGTCGGTGAAATTTCTCTCAAGAGCATGGCGACTTGCTGGTGATGTCACCTCTGCTCCTGGAGTGGATTACAGCACGGGAGATGTCACCCTTCGACGAGCAACTCACAAAGCGCTTCATGATGCTGCGTTTGCCGTTGAGTCATTCCGATTTAATGTCGCAGTAGCGCGAATGATGGAGCTAGTGAATGCAACACGTAAAGCCATCGATTCAGGATGTGGCCCAGCCGATGCAGCGGTGCGTGAAGCAACTGAGGCGATTGCAATCATGCTCTCGCTCGTTGCACCATTCACGGCAGAAGAGATGTGGGAGCGGTTAGGACATAAGCCAACTGTCGCCCTCGCGGGATGGCCAGAGGTGGATCCTGCTCTTGTGAAAGCCGAGAGCGTGACTGCAGTAATTCAAATTAATGGCAAGATCAAGACAAGGATTGATGTCGATCCAGAGATTACAGATGCCGAGTTTGAGAAGCTGGCGCTAGCGGAACCTTCCGTTGCCTCAGGTATCGCTGGCAAGAAGATTCTCAAAGTGATTGCACGTGCTCCAAAACTCGTCAATATAGTTATCCAAGAGTGAGCCGCAGATTCTCTTATGGCCCGCGTCGCAATTGTCACCGATTCCACTTCATACATCCCGCCAGACTTAGCGAAGAAGTTGGCGATATCTGTTGTGCCACTTCAGGTGCAATGGAATGGGCAAACATACGCTGAAGCTGATCCACAAGCGGTTGAAGTGCTTCAGGCGCTACGCAGGGGAGAGCTTGCGACTACTTCGCGACCTAGTCCAGAACGGTTTGCCGCGCTCTACGAGAAGTTAGCTGCATCAGGGGCAGAAGAAATAGTCAGTATTCATATTTCATCCTCTATGTCTGGCACTAGTGAGGCAGCGCGACTTGGTGCAGCCAACTGTGCAATCCCTGTGCATGTCATTGATTCGCGAACAGTAGGAATGGCCATGGGATTCGGTGTGATTTCCGCAGCTCTTGCTGCCGACGACGGAATGAGTGGAGAGGATGTAGTGCAGGTGGCTCGCCGCCGGATTTCTGCAACGAATATTTTCTTCTCCGTTGCAAAATTGGAAAATCTCCGACGCAGTGGCCGAATCAGTAAGGGTGCATCGCTACTTGCAACCGCGCTGGCTATCAAACCAATACTTACAGTTGAGGATGGCCATGTTGTGGCGCAAGAACGAGTGCGTACCCAAGCAGGAGCGATCAAACGTTTAGAGGAGATGGCCCGTGAGGCGACCAAAAATCGAGCGGTCGATGTGGCGGTACATCATCTTGGCGCCCCTGAATTAGCGCTGCAATTCGCTGAGAACTTAAAGGCTGTGCTCTCAGGCGTAGGGCAGGTAACAATCAGTGAAGTGGGCGCAGTTGTGGGCACTCATGTTGGACCTGGGGCGATCGCTGTAGTGATTGCTCCGAGAATTTAACCCCAGCCCGTTAGCTATTCACAGGCGCTATGAGCACTCCAATCTCACTTTGATAACTCTTTTAATCTGGCGCGATGCCACCAGCAACCCCACAAGCATCTGACTCCCTAGATATACGTGAAGCTCTCGAGCGAATTAACCGAGAGTCGCGTCATCGCTCCTTTTTCGCGCTTGCACAGCGATTTCCGATTCTTGGCGAAACGTCTTTTTCGCTAACCTCGACACAGAGACGAGCGCTTGCAATCTTTGCTGCAATTGCGGTGGCAATCGCGCTGCTTGCACTGATTAATGGCCAAGCAAAACCTCAGAGCGATGTCCTAGTCGCTGCGCCACAAGCGAGCGCTG
>Ga0315901_10004004_pt1 | contig 18676 bp, 14 predicted proteins | sample LakEriMetagenome_10_FD_203761 | JGI IMG/M metagenome (GOLD analysis project Ga0315901, IMG submission 203761) | Freshwater fungal communities from buoy surface, Lake Erie, Ohio, United States - Buoy 2 MA116 | ecosystem: Environmental > Aquatic > Freshwater > Lake | place: USA: Lake Erie, Ohio...
GCGGGAATGGTCCACTTGCGCAGCAGCACCACCGCCGAGCGGGGATCGCGATCATCAGCCTGGCCATAGACCAGGATCGCGCTGCGGGTCAGGACATAGAACTGCCCGCGCTCATCGGTCATCGAATAGATCCCGGCCTCGCGCGCCTGGGTCTCGGCATAGAATGGCAGGGCGCGGGCCAGGTAGCCGCGCAGCTCGGCCTCGCTCGCGGCGCGGTCGAAAGCGGCCAGATGCGCATTGACCGTCTCGGCCGACAGCAGCGTCATGCCCTCAATCGGCAAGGCGGCCAATTCCTCCCAGTGGCCATTGTCGATCCGGATCTTGGTGACGCGGTTGTTGTTGGTGTTCCAGGTAGCCTGAACGCCGCCCGGATAATGCAACAGCCCGGCATAGTTGATCGTCAGCAAGCCGGTTGGGATGCGCTTGACCCGCTCCGGCGCAACCTGTCCCTGCTCGCGCGGGCCCTCGACCGCCATGGCATCCGACGCGCCCGAATCGTTGTGCGTGACTGCCGGTGCACCCTGTGAAAGAAAGGGATTGGGCGGCGGCAGCGTGATCGCGCTTGCAGCGGCGGCAAGGGCCAGGATGATCATGTGGCGGCTCCGATAGCTTTCCCGGCAAGGCAAGCATTCGATTCCGCAAAAGGCAAGGCTCAATTGGCATTTGACAGTTATTTGCGTATAAAATAGCCGTCTACGTAACGCAAAATGTTCGGGAGTGCGCAATGCGCGGTTTGAATGGCAAGGTCGGGGTGGTTGCGGGCGGTGGTCGCGGGATCGGTGCGGCGACGGCGCGTCGCCTGGCCGAGGAAGGCGCCGCCGTGGTGATCGGCGATATCACCGAGGATTGGGCCAAGGAAACCGCCGAAGCGATTTGCGCCGCTGGCGGCCGGGCGATCGGCGTATATCTCGACGGGACCAAGGCCGCCTCGCAGGCAGCGATCGTCCAGGCTGCGCTCGACGAGTTTGGCGGGCTCGATTTCTATCACTCGAACCTCGCCGGTGGGACCGAGGGCGATATCGACGCGCTCAATTGCACCGAGGAAGTGCTCGACCGCTCTTTCGCGATAAACACCAAGAGCCACATGTTCGCGACGCAGGCCGCACTGCCGGTAATGCTGGAACGGGGCGGTGGGGCGATGATCTACACTTCATCGGGCGCCGCGATTGGCGGCAACCCATTCCAGGTGGCCTATCCAATGACCAAGAACGCGATCCACGCGCTGGTCCGGCACGTTGCCGCCAAGTACGGCAAGAAGGGCATCCGCTCCAACGGGATCTGCCCGGGCGTGGTTCTGACCGAAGCGGTCAAGCAGCATTTGACGGACGACTATGTGGCCGCCGCGCTCAAGACGGTGCCGCACACCCGCCTTGGTGAACCCGAGGACATTGCCGCCGCCGTCGCCTTCCTCGCCTCGGACGACGGGGCCTGGGTCAACGGGCAGGTCTGGCATGTCAATGGCGGGTTGATCAAGCGTGACTGAGGCACCTGGCCAGCGCCTGTCGAACCCCTGGGTGGTGCTTGCCACCCTGCTGGTGATCTATATCTTTAACTTTGCCGATCGCTATCTGCTGACCGGCCTGATCGGCCCGATCAAGGCCGAGTTCGATATTGGCGATGGCATGATCGGCCTATTGATGGGGCCAGCCTTCGTCGTGCTCTATGTGGTGATGGGCGTGCCCTTTGCCCGACTAGCCGATCGCGGATCGCGGATTAAAATCATTGTGGCCGGCTGCATCATGTGGAGCCTCGCCACGGCGGCGACCGGGCTGGCTACCGGTCCGGTCTCTCTGGCCCTGGCGCGGATTGGCGTGGGAGTGGGTGAAGCGGCCTTTGTCGCCCCGGCCTATTCACTGTTGACCGATTACTTCAAGCCAGAGCGGCGGGGCCTCGCCTTCGCGATCCTGGGGCTGGCGACCTATATCGGCCAGATTGCCGGACAGGCCGGCGGGCCCGCGCTGGCCGATGTCTATGGCTGGCGCGCGACCTTCTTCATGGTGGGCCTGCCGGGGGTTGTCCTGGGCCTGATCGCCCTGGCCCTGGTGCGCGAGCCACCGCGCACCCTGCTTGCCGATGGTGCAGCGCCCACCGCCATTCCGTTCGGCCGGCTTATTGGACTGCTGCTGCGCAGCCCCGGTTATGTGTTGATGGCGCTGGGCTTCGGCCTTGGCACGCTGTCTGGCGTGACCTTCGGCTATTGGGGGCCGGAACTGTTTGCCCGGTCGTTCGATCTTGATCCGGTGACCATCAAGACCGCGTTTGCGCTGAACTTCGGACTGGCCGGGATGTGCGGGATGCTGGCCTTCGGAGCCCTGTCGGACAAGCTCTCGCAGCGCGGCCGGGTCTGGCCGGTAAGGCTTTCAGGGCTGGCCCTGCTTTGCGCCACCGCGCTGGTTCTGGTCGCAATATGGGCACCCAGTTTCGAAATGGCGATGCTGGTGGCAATCCCTTGCGGCTTGCTGGGCGGAGGTTGGTCAGTCGGGCTCTACGCGGGGCTGCAACACATGCTGCCTGCCAGTTACCGGGCCAGTGCCACCGCCTTGTTCATCGCCTTCATCACCCTGCTGGGCTATTTTGTCGGTCCCTGGGCAACCGGTGTGATCAGCCAGGCCTTGGGGGACGATGCCCGTTCGCTGCAATTGGCAATCAGCTTCGTCGTACCAGTTGGTTTCCTGGCTGGCCTTTTTGCCCTGCTTGCCTCAAGCCGGGTTGAACACGACCGTGTCCGCCTGGCGGCGACAGAGTGATCTTGATGGCGCAGAATGAACCCTTCATCGCGCCGCAGGAGTTGCACGACCTGGCCTTTCGATATGGCCTGGCGGTCGACAGCCGCGACGCGATAATGCTCGGTTCGATCTTCACCCGTGACGGAATCATCCGCGGCTATGGCCAACCCGACGCGCGCTATGTGGGCAAGGCAGGCTGGGAAACGATGATCGCCGAGGTCAGCGCCAGCTTCGGGCAGACGATGCATAACGTCTACAACCAGACGTTCGAGCTGGCACCGGACGGAACTGTGTCCGGGCTGACCACTGGCGTCGCAAGCCACATTCTGCTTGCGGACGCAGGGGCAAAGGAACTGTCGCTGCTCGACTTTGCCATGCGTTACCACAATCGCTATGCGCTGGAAAACGGCGTCTGGAAATTTGCCGAGCGTGCGCTGGAAGTCGTCTGGGTGGAGAACCGGCCAGTCAGACGGTTCAGCGCAAGCATGCTGGGCGATGAATTGCAGGGGTTCGCAGCCGTGGATTGATGGGGCGGAGCGGCGTCCCGACTGTTGACCTGGCTTGGAAATGGGGGTTGTTCCAGCACGATGAGTGATGATTTCTCCATCGACGATATCGATCGCGCGATTGTCGAGCAGCTTCGGCTGAACGGCCGGGCGACCAACCAGCAGATCGCCAATGTACTCGGGCTGACGGCAGCAACGGTATCAGCGCGCATCCGCCGCATGGAAGATGCCGACAAGCTGCGCGTTGTCGCCGTGTCGGACTTCTCGGCCCATGGGTACAACGTGCTGATGGAAGTAGCGATTGAGGTCGATGGCCGCCCCGCCTCGGAAGTTGCCGCCGAACTGGCCGAGTTTCCGGAGGTTTTCGCCGCCCACCTGGTCACCGGGCGCTATGACATCGACATGCTGGTGGTGCTGCGGGATTTCGATGACCTGCCTGCGCTACTGCTGGAAAAGTTTTCCAAGATCCGCGGGATCCGCTCAATGGTCCCGGCGATTGCGGTGGACGTGATCAAGTACAAGTTCGATGTGGCGCCGATCGAGGCGCGGGGGGATCTATGACCGCGCCGCAGCTAGACGATCTCGACCGCCAGCTGATCGAGGTACTGGCCCGCGATGCCCGGGTCTCCAACCGCAAGATCGCGGTCGATCTGGGCGTCACCGAAGGGACCGTGCGCGGCCGGATCAAGCGGCTGCAGCAGGACGGGCTGATTTCCTTCACCGCCATCACCAGCTTTGGCCTGGCAGACTCCGCCCGGATGGCCTTTATCGGGGTCCAGGCCGAGGTCAGCGACGTGCGCGAAGTTGCCCGCAAGATCGCCGACCTGGCCCAGGTCAATGCCGTGATGCTGACAATGGGGCGCTTCAACATCCTGGCAATCTGCCTGTTCAACTCGCTGGATCACCTGCACGAGGTCGCATCCGACAAGATCCTGGCGATCCCCGGGGTTCATCACGTTGAAACCTCGATCGCGGTAAAGACCCTCAAGTACAATGCACGGGTGGTGCGGATCACCGAGGTGCAGTCCGCATCCGACGATGCTGACTGATTTCGCGTAATCACGTTATGGCACTGTTACGCATTTGGCGACAATTTCGCTAATAACCTCTTCTTTCTCGCATCCCGCTTGCGTATTCCCTGCGTTTTGAGTTAATAACGACTCAGACCTGAGGGGAGAGACAATGGCCACGACCGCAGACTATGGCCTCGGCGAATTCACCTACCCGCGTGGCTGGTTCATGGTGGCTCGGTCCGAAGAGATCGGCACAACGCCGGTGGCAGCCCGCTTTTTCGGCGAGGACGTCGTGCTCTATCGCGGCGGGCAGAGCGGCAAGGTGTTCATGCTGGAGGCCTATTGCCCGCACATGGGCACGCACCTGGCCCGCAACACCACGTCCTATGTCGTCAAGGACGGTGAGCACGTCGAGGGCGATAACATTCGCTGTCCTTACCATGGCTGGCGGTTTGGGCCTGACGGCCGCGTCAACCAGATTCCCTATTCGCCCGCCCCGGTGCCCAAGTCGGCCTGCATCAAGAGCTGGAAGGTCATCGAGCGCGCCGGCTGCCTGTGGACCTGGTACGATCCAGAGGGGCAGGAGCCGGACTACGAACTACCGCCGTTCGAAGGTTACGACGCACCGCACTGGGTCAACTGGAATGTGCGCGAACTGGGCGTGCTGAACTGCCACCCCCAGGAAGTGGTCGACAACATGGCCGACAAGGCCCACCTCGAACCGGTCCACGGCTCGATCGACATGGTCTCGTTCGAGAACGCGTTCGAGGATCACGTTTGCCGCCAGATCCTCTCCGCCGGGCACAAGACCCTTGCTTCCGATGGCGGCGAACCGATGACCAACGATACCTGGTACACCGGCCCGGGGATCCTCCAGTCGGTGATGGTCGGTGCCAATCCTTCGCACATGCTGATCGCCCATACGCCGGTCGACGATGGCGTGATCAAGGTGTGGTACGGCCTGCTGGTCAAGGTCGACAATGCCGAGCCGAGCGCCGACGATATCGCGCTGGCCCATGCCTATGAGGAAGCCGGGGTCGATGCCTTCGCCCAGGATTTCGAGATCTGGTCGAACAAGCGGCCCTGCCTGCACCCGATGATGGTGCGCGGCGATGGTCCGTTCGACAAGGTGCGGATCTGGTATCGCCAGTTCTACAATCCGCGCGCGCAGGCCGAAACGTTCCAGAAGCGCGTCAACGGCCGCTACACCACCAAGGGCACCAAGACCGCCCCGTGGGAAAGCGCCGCCTGAGTTCTCGAGCTCTCTCCAAGGAAAGGCCCGCCCCGGCATGCCGGAGCGGGCCTTTTTTGTGAACCTCTGCCGCCCGATCAGGTCGCCGTAGCGCCCCCATCGACCACTAGCGGATGCCCAGTGACAAAGCTGGCCTGATCTGAGCAGAGCCACAGCACGGCCGCGGCAATCTCCTCGGCCTGGCCCATGCGCCCCATCGGGGTCATGCCATCCAGCACTTTCTTCATTTCGGGATTGGCCGTCAGCGGCGCCGTCATCGGGGTTTCAATCACGCCCGGGCAGACGGCATTGACGCGGATCCCGGCCTTGGCCCAGCGCAGCGCGCCGTGCCGGGTCAGACCGATCACACCGTGCTTGGTGGCGGTGTAGCCCGGCTGCGCACCATTGCCGACCAGACCGTTGATCGACGACGTGTTGACGATCGCACCCTTCCCCTGGGCCAACATTACCTCCGCCTCCTCGCGCATGCAGTACATCACGCCCGACAGGTTTATCGCAATCGCGCGGTCCCAGACCGCATCATCATATTCGTTAGCACCCATGTTGTTGATGCCGGCATTGTTGTGCGCGAAATCAAGCCGGCCGAATTCACTGACAGCGCGGGCAACAAGGACCTTCACCTCAGCCGCTTCCGCTACGTTGCACCGCTGGTAGACGGCCTTCCCGCCAGCCGCAGCGATCAGGGCCACAGTCTCTTCCCCACCCGCATCGTTGACGTCGGAAACGACGACTGCCGCGCCCGAGGCAGCAAAGCCAAGCGCGGTTGCGCGGCCGATCCCGCCGCTGGCGCCAGTGACCAGCGCAACCTTGCCGTCAAACCCGTAATTCATCCTGCCTCTCCTTGATATGCGTAAAAATTTGCTTACAGGATAACGCAAATAGCGGTCAATGGCCGAAATTCGGAGTTAAACTCGAATGCTCAGCAGTCTCTTCACCCCTATCGCCCTGGGCGAGATCGCGCTGGCCAACCGCATCGTCATGGCCCCAATGACCCGCGACCGCGCCGGACCGGGCGATGTGCCGACCGACCTGATGGTAGAATACTATGCCCAGCGGGCAAGCGCCGGACTTATCGTCACCGAGGGTGTGCAGCCGAGCGCAGTCGGCAAAGGCTATTGGCGTACCCCGGGCATCCACAGCGAACAGCAGATCGCCGGCTGGCGGCAGGTCGCCGATGCGGTTCATGTCAGAGGCGGGCGGATCGTCATGCAACTGATGCATTGCGGCCGGGTAGTCGTTGCGGCCAATCGCGGCTTCGCGGCTGATGTCATTGCGCCTTCGGCAGTGCCCTGCCCGGTCCAGGTCCCCGGACCGGATGGAGTCCCCGCCGATTGCGCCCCGCCGCGAGCGATCCTGGCCGAAGAGATTCCGGCACTGGTCGCCGAATATGCCCAGGCCGCGCGGAACGCCATCGCGGCGGGGATGGACGGAGTGGAACTGCACTGCGCCAGCGGCTATCTGATCAACCAGTTCCTCAACCCCGCCAGCAACCGGCGCGAGGATGATTATGGTGGCCCGGTGGAGAACCGAATCCGCTTTCCGATCATGGTGCTGCAGGCAATCGCCGATGCCATCGGCGCCGGCCGGGTTGGCTTCCGCATTTCACCCGGCAACCCCTACAATGGCATGGACCCGTCCGATCCGGCGGCAACCTTCGGCCCCTTTGTCCAGGCAGCTGACGCTCTTGGCCTGGCCTATCTGCATGTGGTCGACATGGGCTTATCCGAATTCGACACGCTCGATTTGCTGCGCGCCAGTTTCAGCGGGCCGATCGTGGCCAACAACAACCTGAAGGGCGATAGTGCCGCCGCGCTGCTTGATGCTGGCCGGGCCGAGGCGGTCAGCTTTGGCCGCGCCTTCATTGCCAATCCCGATTTGGTTGAACGGATCGCCACCGGAGCGCCGCTGGCCAAGCCTGACTATACCTTACTCTATACCGGCGAGGCTCAGGGTTACACCAACTATCCGCGCTTTGCTGGCTGATGCGAAACGGGCCCCGGCGCAAAGCTGGAGCCCGTGGTTGCCGTCGCTGGAGAGAGCTCAGCCGACGGCGCGCAGACCGGGCTGGTCGCCCGCCCCTTCGGCACTGGCATAGTACCGGCTATACCATTGGCGGAACTGCGGGATCGGGCCGTCGCCATCGCAGATGATCGGATTGGGCTCGTAGCGCATCCGGTCCCAGATCACCTTGTCCTGATCGAGTTGCTTGCAGATGTCGCGGATCAGCGCCTTGGCGAGGCCCGCGCCGGGGCCGTTGGCCTGGCTCTTGGGCTGCATGAAGCCATAGCGGACCCGCAGCACGTCTTCCTCGATCGGGACCAGGCTGGCCACCAGCAGGGTTTCAGAAATGCCGCGGAACCGCACCCAGCTTTGCCCGGCACCCATCGTGTCATAGCTGATCAGACCATCGACCACACCGCCGGGCGTGCCCATCTGCGCCTTCACATCGGCACCGCGCCCCCATTCGCCCCAGCGCAGCTCGGCCTTGGGCACGTCGGCCGTGCCGTGGATATATTTGAAATGGGCGACGTCGACGCCGTTCTCGGCCATGTTCTGGATCGATCCGTAGACGGTCCATTCATGCATGTCATAGTCGGTCCATTCGGGATCGGCGTACTCCTCATGCTCCACCACATCCCACATCGGTGCGACGTTCTGGTCCGGATGATACCAGACCCAGATCCAGCCGTTAGCCTCGGTCACCGGCCAGGTACGCAGGCACTTGCGCTTGACCTGCGGCGGGATTGCCTTGGCATAGGGGATCTCTTTCACCACCCCTTCCTCGCCATCATAACGCCAGGCGTGGAACGGGCATTCCAGCAGGTTGCCGTGGACTTTGCCACCATGGCCCATGTGGGCACCCAGATGCTTGCACCAGGCATCTGTCACGCGAACCTGGCCGTCCTCGCCGCGCCAGATCGCCAGGTCCTTGGCGAAATAGCGCATCGGCTTGACCTGGCCGACGGCGACAAAATCGACTTGCTCTACCGCGTACCAGCCGAACGGAAAGCCGATGTCGAGACCGCGCTCGGCGGGAGCGGGCCGGCCTTCCAGCGGCGCTACGCGCCAGTCGGCCAAGTCCTGCCCGCGCAGTTTCTCCAGAATTTTCCAAACTGCCACAGGAGCCGTTCGGGCATCCGCACCAGCTGCCAAGTCACTCACAATCCGTTCTCCTCTGATGGGTGTGCGGCGCAACCTGGCAAATGGTGCCATGCGGGAACATTGACCGGAGTCAAAAGAAGCGGTTCTTTGCGTATTTATTATCGGTCAATGCAACGCAATGAGATGCCGTGAACGGTTCCTACTTTTGATTTGCGGATTTCAATCCGGGAATCTGCAGTGATTCACATTGACCACCAACCCAGACTGCGACAATGCTCGCCGGGGATTGAGGAGAATGTTTGGCATGGCCCGCACTACCCACCTGCTGTCCAACGGGCGCATCGGCTCGTTGGAGCTGCGTAACCGGATAATCGTCACCGCAATGGGGGTTAGCCTGTCCGAAGCCGATGGCCATGTCGGCGAACGCCTGCTCGCCTATCACGAGACCCATGCCAGCGGCGGGGCAGGCCTCATCATCACCGGGGTGGCCGGTGTTGCCTGGCCCGTGGGGGCCGTCCAGCCCAACCAGACCGCGATTTCCGACGACCGGTTCCTGCCCGGCCTCAAGGCGTTGACCGCGCGGGTCCATCGCCACGGCGCGAAGATCGCGGTTCAGTTGCACCACGGCGGTCTGGTCGCGGGCTATTCGTCGGACGCCTTCGACCAGGAGCTCTGGGCGCCGTGCTATCCGCCGCCGATGCAGGGCGATTTCATCGACTTTTTCCTGCCCGAGGAGATGGCCGGGTTTTCAGGCAAGATGCCGAAGCTGCGGCTGCTCGACGAGGCTGACATCGACCTGGTGGTCAGCCAGTTCGGCGCGGCTGCCGCACGGGCCAAGACGGCCGGGTTCGATGCGATCGAGATCCATGGCGGGCACGGCTACCTGCTGTCATCCTTCATGTCGCCCAAGACCAACAGCCGGACCGACGAATACGGTGGCCCGCTGGAAAACCGTGCGCGGCTGCTGCTGCGGGTGATCGGCGCGGTGCGCGATGCCGTGGGGGCGGACTTCCCGGTCTGGGTAAAGCTGGACTCGGTCGAGGTCGGCAAAGACGGCGGGATCACCCTGGACCTGGCGATCGAGGCGGCGCGGCTGGTCGAAGGCGCCGGGGTCGATGCCATCACGGTTTCGGCCTATCATGATACCGGCAAGGGCAAGCTGCACTCGGCCTCCAACATCCCGCACGAGCCGGAAACGAATGTCCCCGCCGCAGCGGCGATCAAGGCGGCAGTCAAGGTGCCGGTGATCGCCTCGGGCCGGGTCGAGGTCGAGGCGGCCGATGCCCATATCGCGGCGGGCAAGTATGATTTCCTGGCCATGGGCCGCAAGCTGCTGGCCGATCCGGCGCTGCCCAACAAGCTGGCCGGCAATGCCCCGGAAATGATCCGGCCGTGCATCTATTGCTACACCTGCGTGTCGACCGCCTATGTCCGCCAGCCGCTGCGCTGCGCGGTCAATCCGGAGACAGGGTTCGAGTGCGAGCAGCTATCGCCGCAAGTGGCCGGAAAGCACTTCGTGGTGATCGGCGGCGGCCCGGGCGGAATGGAAGCCGCCTGCCGCCTAGCCGATGCCGGCAACCGCGTGACCCTGCTGGAAAAGGGCGCGCGGCTGGGTGGCACCTTGCGGATCGCCTCGCTGGCCTATCCGGCCAACGAGCGCCTGCTCGATTGGCTGACCGAACGCGTGGCCCGCTCCAGCATAGACGTGCGGCTGAATACCGCGGCGAGTGAGGACCAGCTGCGCAGCCTTGCGCCCGATGCGGTGATCGTCGCCACCGGCGCGCGGCGTGACATGCCGGACCTGCCTGGCAAGGATCTGCCCCACGTGTTCAGCGGCGAAGACATGCGCCGGATGCTACTGGGCGAGAATTCGGACGAACTGAAACGCAAGACCGGGCTGATGACGCGACTGGCGACCAAGGTAGGTGCGGCGACCGGCCTTACCGCCAACCTCGATTTCGTGCGCAGCGCGACCAAGGCCTGGATGCCGCTGGGCGAAGATATCGTGATACTTGGCGGCGAGCTGGTCGGGATCGAACTGGCCGAGTTCCTGCACGAGCGTGGCCGCAAGGTGTCCGTGATCGAACCGGCTCCGCGTCTGGGCAAAGGCCTTCTGCTGGTCCGGCGGATGCGAATCCTGGCCGAGCTCAAGGAACACGGCGTCTCGCTCAATGGCGGCGCGCGGGACATTGCCATCGGCGAAAATGCTGTAACCTTTACCGATGCTGCGGGTGAGGCCCAGACTGTTCAGGCCGACCACGTGATCGTGGCGATGGGAGCAGAGGCCGATACCGGTCTGGCCGACCGGCTGCGCAATGCTGGCTTCACGGTCGAGACCGTGGGCGATTGCAATGGCGTTGGCTATATCGAAGGCGCAATCCGCGGCGGAGCCGAAGCGGCGCGCCGCCTGCTGGCCTGACGCGGATCAGCGACAGGAGCCCCCATTGCTGTCGGGCGGCCCCTTGGCCCGCTGCATCCGGTTCACATCGAACCGCACCAGGCCATGGATGGTGGTATACATCAGGCTGCCATCGTCATCCGTCTTCACACCGGTAAAGGCGCCATTGAAGCGTGGATCGCTGCCCGAGGCGATCGACATGACGACCTTGCCGGTGTCCCGGTCCAGTCCAAGGTGGAAGAGCTCGCCCAGTCGGTTGTCCAGCGAACCGTTCAGCACCACCATCCGGCTCCGGCTGCTCAGAAACGGCACGGTGGCGACGGTGCCGATGTCGGTGCGCTGCCACAAGGCTTGCCAGCGGTCCTGCCGGGCGTTCCAGCGGAACATGGCGACGCCGCGTGGCAGGGGGCGGGTCGTACCCAGCAGCAATCCACGCAGGTAGGCTCCCCGTGCGGGATAGGGCCTGACCTCACCCGGTGGCAGCATGGAATTGAGCACGAAGGCATAGCCACTATGGGCCACGACGGATTGCTCAGATTGCACGATCGGAAAGTCTGGACCCAGATCAACCGTTATCTGGTCCGCGATCCGGGGTGAGGGCAAGCCGGAGCGACCACGCCAGTCCTTCGGCAGGCCATCGCGCCAGAAGGCTACGAGGCGCATCTGCCGCGCCCCGTCCGTCAGGATCACCAGCTTGTCCTCACCAGGGGCAAAGCCAACCAGCGTAGGAGTCGATCCCGTGCCGTCAGCAATTTTCCCGACCGGCAGCCGTTCACCCCGATCATAGTCGGCTGACCAGGCGCCCTTGGCGGGATCGGCACTGATCCGACCGGCGGCATCAACCACAAGCCGGTACATCCGCCGGTTCGATGCGACATAGACTGCCCCGCCGCCAGCCTCTTCGCTGGTGGCGAAACCATTGGTGAACAGTTCATCGGGGTCCGGCACCGCAAAGGTGTCCACCACCCGCAGCGTCCGGCGATCGAAAGTGGCGATCCGACCGCCCAGTGTGCTGACCAGCAGATAGCCGTTGAAAGTCATTCCCAGGCCAAAGGCGGCATCCCCGGCAAAGAAGGTCCCGCGCCGGACACGTTCGTTGTCGAACAGGGCATCGGGAAGCGCCGCATAGCGTGGCTCGGCCAGGCGTGATGCTGGATCGCGGGGATCAAGATTGTCGATCGCAACCAGCCCGCGCGAATTGCCACCGATGAACCCGTGGTCGCGGGTGAACAGGGAATAGAGCACACCCTGTTCGACCTGATCCTCAACCGCCGGAAGCAGCCGGTTGGGCTGAGCCGCGAGGTAAGCCGCCAGGCCTGCCTCGTCGCCCGCCCGCAGGAGCCGGTGGATCGCCGACGCCTGAGCTTCGCGCGCGGAGTCATCCAGCAGCGCCAGTCCGGGCAGATTCTGGCGGATCGGCTTGCGGTCGATCTCGACGAAGCGGCCGTTGACCAGTTCCAGCTTGCGCAGGGCTGTGCCGGAAAAGAACCAGTAGATCCGGCGCCCGGCAACCGTGGCGCCATAGGCCGGGATGCCAAGCCCATCGCTGGGCACGATCGCAGCCCCGGCGGGGGTCATGCAGAAATGGCCCTTGGGCACGGCGACAGGCGTATGGTCGGTCGCTGCGTCGTTCCAGTGCGCCTGGTTGTTCGGACTATTGGCCAGAAAGGGATTGCGCGCAGGTTCGCCGGGACGGGCGGCTGCACCGGCCAGCGGGACTGCGATTAGCGAAGCGATCAGTGTCAGCCTGGCAAAGCACAGGCGCCCAAAGGCAGACGGGGCCGCCAGCCGGTCCTTGATGGACCGTCTGGCAACCCCGCCTGCCTTACCCGTCGAGCGGGCTTTGGACACCAGTTCAGAACTTCACGCCAAGGGTGACGCCATAGGTGCGCGGATCGGCGAAGAACCCGCCGGCATAACCCAGCGCGCCGAAGTCGATCCCGCGGGCAAATTCATGCCGGTTGGTCAGATTCTTGCCCCAGATCAGCAGTTGGGCTTCTCCGCCGCCGACCTTGATCCCGTCGATCGAGATCTGGGCATCGATCTGCTTCTTCGGATCCGACCTGAGCTGCTCATTGAACGGCGTCGAGATCGTGTTGCTGAAGCTGTACTTCGGCGATTCATAAGTATAGCCGACGCGCGCATTGAACGTCATGCCATCGTCGCCAAGCGGCACGCGCAGATTGGCTGCGATGTTGCCAGTGTAACGTGAAGTATAGCCTTCACGGGCAATCGAGGCGATGTCCACGATCGGCGCACCCACCGCACCGGAAGTAGGGATCTGGAACTCTTTGTAGTTCACATCGACGTAGCCAAAGGTTCCGTCGATCGACAGGTAGTCGTTGATCACTGCCCGCGCTTCCGCTTCGAAGCCAGTGTAATCGACCTTGCCGACATTCACGATCCGCGAACCGAACACGCCAGGCGTCGAGGTGACAACCGGGATATTGGCCGCCAGGTTCTTGAACTTGTTATGGTAGCCTGCGACGTTCAGCCGCAGTCGGCGGTCGAACAATTCAGCCTTGACCCCGGCTTCATACGAAACAATCGTTTCCGGCTGGAAAGGCAGTAGCGTGTTAGTGCCAACCTGGGTCGTGTCCGGCGCATTGAAGCCACCCGAACGATAGCCGCTGGCCGCACGCAGATAGGCAGATACATCGTCGGTGAATTCATATCGGGCCATCGCATTCCAGGTCAGGCGGCTGAAGCTTGCCCGGCCCTGATCCGGCACAGCGAGCGGCGTGGCGCCGGTTTGCTGGCGGATCATGAACTTGTTGTCCCAGGTATAACGCAACCCGCCAGTCAGGCTTAGCTTGCCATCGCGACCACCGACATAATAGGTCGCCTGGCCATAGACTGCGGTCGATTCCGCGCTGGTCGTGTAGCGCAGCAGGCCATTGGTAACGACCATGCGGAACCGGGCTGGGTTAGCCGCGACGAACGAGGGCCCAAGGGCCCCGAAGCTCCCCAGGAATACCGAGTTGGTATCCAGCACAAAGCCGCTGTTCTGCGGGTTGTTTTCGGAACCCTTCTCCCAGAAGTAGAAACCGCCAACGACCCAATCGAGCACGTCGCTGTCACCCGAAATTTCAACTTCCTGGCTGAACTGCTGGTGATTGCGGACATTGTTCGTGTCGAACAAGCCCTGGGTGGTGGTGGGCACCGGCGATCCCGAGATGAACGGAATGGCGGGCGCCGGGATGGTCGGGATGAAGGCCAGCAGGGCGGCGGGCATACCGTTGAACAGCGTCGCGTTGCTGAACAGCCGCCCACGGAACGTGCCCAGACCGTCAAGGTCAGACCCCAGCGAGGTGCTGTCCCACTTGCGATAGCCGGCCGTCATCTTGACTTGGAAGCCGCCGAAATCGTTCTGAAGCTGCAGGTTGTGGCCCTGCATCTCGTCGATGGCGTCCTTGTCCTGATCCAGGCAAATGGTGTCGCGATAGGCCCGCGTCGGCGCAGCGAGGCTGGCGCAGCCGGTATCGAGGAAGGTCGCGCCGGCCAGATACTGCTGCACGGCAGCCTGCTGGGTCTGGGTGATGCCCGGCTGTCCGTTGACCACCAGCAATGGCCGCGGCGTGCCATCGGCTACGTTGGTCAACTGGAAGGCATTGGGGCGACCAGTCGTCTTCGACCAGTCGAAGATATAGCGGATGCTGCCCGTGTCGCCCAGATTCACCTTGACGGCTGCACGGAAGGAATCGGTCTTTCTAGCGCCGGGATCCTTGCTGTCGTCCGGCTGGAGAATATTGTCGACCGTGCCGTTACGCTGGCTGCGGGAATAGGTCAGCGTGGTTTTCACACCGCCAAGAATTTCACCGGTGTCGAGCGAAACCCGCGCATTCCAAGCACCATAGTTGCCGATCCCGCCACGCGCGGCAACTTGCAGCTCGTCCGAAGGGTCACGGCTGATGAAGGCGATCGCCCCGCCGGTGGAATTGCGACCAAACAGCGTGCCTTGTGGGCCGCGCAGCACTTCGACACGTGCCAGATCCATTACGTCCAGACCGCTGGCGCCCGAACGGCCGATGTAGACCCCATCGACGTAAAGCGCGTTAGCCTGATCCAAGCCAAATGATTCGCTGGCTGGCGACGTGATGCCACGGATCGAGATGACGGCTGCCGAAGTGCTGGTCGTGCTCTGCACGATTGTAACGTTCGGAGCGAGGCCGCTGAGGTCACGGGTGTCTCGGATATTCATCCGCTCAAGCTTCTCGGCGCCGATGGCGCTGATCGCGATCGGCACGTCCTGCAGGTTCTGTTCGCGCTTCTGAGCGGTCACGACGATCTCGTCGAGCCCACCTTCTTCTGCAGCTTCCTGGGCGAAAGCAGGACTGGCAACGGCGAGCAGGCTAGCGCCCAGCATCAGGCGAACGGCGACACGCGGGCTTTGAGCAACTTTCATGATTCCTCCCCTCAACCTTGGTTTTCAGGCTTGAGAAGGGAAACGAATGCACATTTGCGTAAAAAATGTCAACTACTGTTGCGCAATACGGCATGGATTGCCTCTGGTCGTGCGGGAATGTGTTGGAATTGCCAGCCAGATCGCCGGAATCAGGGATTCAGTGCTCGGGTAGTTGCAGCTGAAGTCAGTCGCTGCCGCAAGCGGCTAGCGCGATCTCCATCTCGCGCAGGTAGCGCAGCGTACTGGCAGTCAGGCCCCGCAGCTCCTCGTTGGCCTGATCGGTCGCCGTGACGAAGCGCAGCTCGTCGCGCCGCACCCAGCCTTTGGCGATGAGCTGCTCGATCTTCCGGCGCACCGTCTCACGCGGGATACCACTGTAGTCGGCGATCGACTGGAGATTGATCGCCAAGGGCTCAACCGATTCGACCGTCCCTTCCAGAAACTCGTTGTGGCTCATGGCTTCGGGCGCGAACCGCGGGCTGAAGGTCCGCTCCCCAATGATGGTCAGCACCAGAAACAGGTCGAGGTCGCCGTCGCAGGCGCGGCGGCATTCGATCAGGTGCCGCGTGAATGCCGAGACATGCAACGCATGCAGCTTGCCGAAATTGCGCTCCAGGCGGTCGCCTGCCACTGTCCGCTCCCGTCAGACCGGCCCGGTGGAAGAACCCGGTGCCGGTGACTGGTTTATGCTTTAGTGGCGCCGCCGACAACCGCTGCCTGCGGCCAGATCACGGTTCGACGATGTTGAAGTCCAACTTGGGCTGTTCCAGCATCGGCAGAAGCTGCTGGAGCGGAGCAGGATCACCTGTCACCGACACCTGCCCGGCGGCAACCATACGATCGAGCGGCACTTGGCGGAACAGGATCCCCAGAAGCACCGGCTTTGGCCCGCTGAGCGTGGGAGCGCCGGCCAGGGTCTGGCCCTTCTCGCTTACCAGCACCGAGTTACCAAGCGACACGGCGAAACGATCGCCGCTGATGCTATCGACCAGGTTGAAGCCCAGCCGGGTCTCGCCAGCGCGTTCAGGCACCAGGGTCGTTGCCAGCAAATCTAGGAAACTGCCAAGCGGCGTCGCCATCATCAGGTAGCTCGGTCCGCCCTCGGTAAAGCCGTCCGGGCGGCCCTGCCGCAGTTCCCGGGCGCCGGTAAGGTAGATGTTGCGCCAAATCCCGCTTTCGGACTGATAACCAAGCTGCTCATAGCTATTGGCTAGGATCGTGCGGGCGGTGCGGTCCTGCGGATCGGCAAATACGCCGTAGTTGGCAAGCTCAACCGACCAGCGATAGTCCCCGGCGGCAAATGCAGCGGCGGCCTGCTTGTGCAAGGCCTTGGCCCCGCCCATCGCCCGCACCATACGCTTGGCCTTCTCGACCGGCGGAAGCCGATTGAGGTTGGCGGGTACTCCATCGTACCAGCCCATGTAACGATCGTAAACCGCCTTGGCGTTGTGGCTGACAGTTCCGTAGTATTCGCGCACCGACCAGTCATTGCGCAGGGCCTTGGGCAGCTTCAGGCCCTCGGCGATCTCGGTCGGCGTCTGACCCTGGTTCATCCGCCGCACGGCCTGGTCGTGGATGAACTTGTAAGCATCACGTTGATGCGTGAGATGCTGGCGCACCGGTCCGTTACCGAAGCGCGGCCAGTGGTGCGAAGCAAAGCTGAGCTCGGCCTGATCTCCCCACAACCGCAATGCTTCGGTCAGGTAATCGGCCCAGGCCTTGGCATCGCGCACTTTGGCGCCGCGCAGGGTTTGAACGTTATGCAGCGTGGACGTGGCGGTTTCTGCCAGGCACAGCGCCTTGAGCGAGGGAATCCAGAGATTGAACTCCGTGGGGGCCTCAGCCCCCGGGGTCATCTGGAAGACCAGCTCCACGCCATCGATCGTCACGCTCTGACCGGTGCGTTCAATCTCCAGTGTTGGCGGAATGAAGCCTTGCTTGCCGGCCGCGATTGCCGTCCCCATGCCCATGCCGGCATGACCCTGGGGGCCGCGTGGCAGAAAATAGCCGAACTGGTAGAAGGCCCGGCGGCCCATTGCCGTGCCCGCCAGCATCCATTCGCTGATCACCTCTTCCACAAAGCCCTTGGGCGCAATCACCTGAATCTTGCCTGCTGCAACATCGCGCGGGTCAATGATCCCGGTGGCGCCTGCAAAGTGATCGGTGTGACCGTGGGTATAGATCACCGCCAGCACCGGCTTATCGGCCACATGCTTCTTGAGCAGGTCGAAGGCAGCCTTGGCTACCTCCTCCACGGTCAGCGGATCGATCACGATCCAGCCGCGCGGCGTCTCGATAAAGGAGACGTTGCTGTTGTCGAAATTGCGGACCTGATAGAGCCCGGGGGCGAGGCGAAACAGACCCTCGGCGCGAAGCACCCGGTTCTGGCGCCAGAGGGCGGGATTGACCGTGTCGGGCGCGGGTCCTTCGATGAAATCGTTGCCAGACAGATCGAAAGAGGGCGTGCCATTGGCCTGGCGAATGATGGCATCCGGCCAGGTGGCAATAAAGCCCCGGCGGGCGAATTCGAAGTCCGCTCCATCCTCGGGCGGGAGGGATTTCGCAGCCTCAGCAAGAACGGCCCGTGTCGCCGCGGTCGCGGGCTGAGGGGCGGATGCCTTATCGCTGCGGTTTGGTTCAGCCTGCAGACCGGCAGTCGCAGCGGCGAGCACGCCGAGGGCAAGGGCACGGCTCAAAATGGGCATCGAAGTCCTCTCCAGTATACCTCTGTGGAACTATAGCGGTTCGGGACAGAGGCAGGAATGCACTCACCGCCCATTCCGGGCGAGAGCAGAAGATCGGGAGCAGGCATGGACAGGTTGGCAGCCGATTTCGTCATTGTCGGTGCTGGTTCAGCAGGTTGCGTGCTGGCCAACCGCCTGTCTGCCGACCCGGCGAACCAGGTGATCCTGATCGAGGCAGGTGGCACCGGTGAAAGCCTGTTTGTCTCGATGCCGGCAGGCTATGGCAAGACCACTGCTGAATTCGGCCATTCCTGGCATTACACCAGCGCCCCCGAACCGACGATCAACGACCGGAGAATGCTGCTGCCTCGCGGGCGCGGGCTGGGCGGATCGTCCAACATTAACGGTCTGCTTTATGTGCGCGGCCAAGCTGCAGATTATGACGGTTGGAGCAACCTGGGGGCGATCGGGTGGGGTTGGGCCGACGTGGCGCCATTTTTCCGGCGGCAAGAGACCTATGCTGGTGGTGGCGAAGAACTTCGGGGCGACGAAGGCCCGCTGCTGGTCGAGGAGGTTTGCCACCGCGATCC
>Ga0315901_10004007_pt1 | contig 18674 bp, 20 predicted proteins | sample LakEriMetagenome_10_FD_203761 | JGI IMG/M metagenome (GOLD analysis project Ga0315901, IMG submission 203761) | Freshwater fungal communities from buoy surface, Lake Erie, Ohio, United States - Buoy 2 MA116 | ecosystem: Environmental > Aquatic > Freshwater > Lake | place: USA: Lake Erie, Ohio...
TTTGGCTGTGTCTATAGCGACGAGGAAATACCCGTTCCCATCCCGAACACGGAAGTCAAGCTCGTCAGCGGTGATGGTACTGCACTTTTAAGTGTGGGAGAGTAGCACGATGCAGCCTATTAAATCGGAAACCCCCGGTAGAGAAATCTACCGGGGGTTTTTGCTGTTTAAATATAGCAAAGAGTGCTTTGGGTTAAGTAGCTGGGAACATATTACAGCCCTTCACTCGATCTACTCCGGGCTTTATGACAACGTCATTTACTTGATTAAAAACAAATTTACCGACCGATATTGGAGTCTGGAATCATACTGCCACCAGTCACTCGATCTACTCCGGGCTTTACGAAACCATCGTTTACTTGATTAAAGACAAATTTACCGACCGATGTTGGAGTCCCGAGGCCAATTTGGGATCCAGCAGTACCCGCTACTTTGCCCAGAGCGCTTCTTGCGAACTTCCCTAGATAAGTATCCCCTCCCGTATACTTTGACACGGTGCTAGAATAATTACCGTACATCTCAAGTCCGTGTTGAGCAACCTGCGCACCTTTATGACCGAAAAATGAAGCCGCCCCTCCGCCATTCGTAGCAACATCGTAGAGTCTGTCCGATGTTCGTCCCATGTAGCCACTTGCAGCGGTGACGTTCTTACCAGAGAGAATTTTGCCCTGAACGCCGAGCGCCGAAAGGGTGTCCCAGGCCATCGAGGCTCCGCGCCCCACACGCTCGCCATCGGTTAAGGCAACAGGCTGAAGACGACCAGTTGCTGAGTTTCGTTTCATTGAGCCGCCACCGATGGCCTCAGCTCCGTTTTTGGCGGCGCTGACAATGTCCCCAGCGATTGGAACCACTGAGATGGCCCCGCCCGCAGCGTTAATAGCGCCATACAATCGTCCTGAGACATTGTTTGCAAACCAACCTCCGCCGCCATCTCGGACAGCGGCACGTGTGTCATTGTAATCATTGACGGCTCGACGATATCCCTCGGCAGCAACGTTTGCAGTCTGCTGAACGGCATACTTGCCGCCACTGTATATAGCGGTACCAGCCGTACTCGCAGCTCTTCCTACAGTTCCAACAGCGGTTCGTCCCACGTTATATGTTCCGACAGCTAATCGCCTAGCGCCGCCACCCACTGCACTTGCAGCGTACGCAGTGCCATTATACATGGCTCGGGCCCCGCTCGAGACGCTGCTAAAAAATCCTCCATTGCTGCTGCTTGATCCTCCTGAAGACCTGGATGAGCTAGATGAACTGCGAGATCCCCAGAGGGCGAGGCCTTCAGCGTCATCTATCTCGTCAGACCCAAGCATTCGACTCGAAGCATCAAGGTTCGACAAATCCATAGCTTGAGTGGAGTCTCCTACCTGATTATTGCCATCACTTGCTAATGAAAAACTACCCTTGCCCGAGGGCTGATTACCGAATGATTGATTCCATGAAGCGTATGTATTGGGGAAGTCGCGTACCATTTTCTTTCGCGTGTTATTGGGGCTACCTTCTATGGAATTACAGAAGAAAGAGTCAAAGCTTTCTGCGTAGACAAAATCAGAAAACTCGCTGAATTCTTGAGGGTTCACTGACGAACTCGCTAAATTTGCGAAGCGCGATCCAAAGCCTAACCGCTCCGCATCTTTTATGAATTCGCGAGCAAGCGTCGCTTTTTTCTGCTGAAATTGGGCGTCTGAGTTTTTCTCGTAGTATAGTTGATTCGAATCTTTGTCATAACCGATGTTTGTGAAAACCTGACTGATGATATAACCAAAAGATCGAACAAACCCGTGACGGATTGCCTCTGGTGAGTCGAGCATGACGAGAACGAACGCTTGCCCCATGTCCTCATTCTCACCTATGCCAAAATGCTTAACTCTTTCCTCCGGCGGTAACCACAAGTAGCACGATTCAATTTTTGGCAAATCCTCTTGAAGAGCTGCTATTTGAGCGGGAGTCAGTCGCGCGCCCGATTTGCCTACCCGAGCGATATCGTCTGACGTGCATTGAGTATTCGCGCCCTCAGTGACGTAAACCTTTAATCCAAGCCGTAGGGCAAACTCTCTGATTTCTAGTGGTATTGCGGCAAATGCTAATTCCATTGACCGAAGCATTTCGGTTTTTTCAGCGTCACTTTTTGTAGTCTCCCAAATCACTCTTGATGCTAGATCAGCAAAGAGCATCTTGCTTGCCTCGTGGTTAACAACGCTGTCGGGAGCAGCGCACTGGTTAACCGCAACTCTCTTGCCTGCTGCAAAGTTGTCTAGTGTCTTAACCTTTGAGGCATTCCCGGCAGGTTTACACGATATGATTAAAAGACTTAGGGCGACTTGTACTACAACCGTTAGGAACCATCCAAAACTACTGGCGGACGACTTCATGGACATGTAAAGCACCCCCATTTGTAATGGTTTCGGCAGAATCAGCCCCCAACTTTAAAAGATCTTGTAACTTTCAAGATTTTGCTTGTTATTTTAACGTGTTAACTAGGGTCAATGTCTCAAAATGGGCGGGGGTGAATTCTTGTCCAGGAATTGCCCGCTGCAGCGTTGCAAGGCGCAGAAGCGCTGAATTAATCTCCTAAAGTTGATTCTCTTAAACTCCGAATACATAAAAAGAACCTAAGTTGACCGAATTATTGCTACGGTATGAGTTACCACTTGGATCAAAAAAGGTGACGTCGATGAGGCTTAGTCCACTAATATTGGGCGTAGTGATGGTGATAACAACCGGGATAGCCTGTTCAAGCGGTGATTTTTCCGGTTCCACCGGACAAGTCAGTCCCGCTAAAAAGAAAACTCCGGTCGACAAAATTGATGCCAAACAGCCTGACTCGACTGATGATAATGTCCAGCTGAAGACTGATGATAGTGGGCAGATCATAATGCCGAATTTGACGCAGTGTGCAGAGCTACCACGCGCGGGTAAAACTCGCGACGGACAATGCGGTGCAAACAGCGTTGTTGTTATTGTCGATGATGGTGAAAGTAGTTCTGGAGGGATGACGTGCTGTCCGATTGGACAGAATGTACTGAGTACAAAACTAGAAGAGCAGAATGTTCTGCGAACGCAATGCTTAACTGATGAGGTCGCCACGGGCGTCTCTCGACCAAGTGTTTTATGCACGAAAATAAACACTAATTTTTTCAAGTTGGAACCACCCACATCGTCTATCCTCCTTAATAGTCAGACTAGTATTTCTGAGCTTGAGCGCGCCATTGCTGCATCATATGATCAGTTTGATGCGTGTGTCTGTCGAACGCCTTCGATTGTTATTGGTCCGCACAGTCAGCAGAATGATGTTTGTGCTGAGAAGTGTGCCGTACTTAAACGAAAGTGATTGTCTATTTCACTTGTGCTTCAGTTAAATGACCATGCATCCATTCGGAGCGAATTTTTCGCTGACTGCGCATGACGCGGCTATTGTAGTTTCCTTCGACGTTCCAAAGAGACTGCGTGTCGACATCATAGGCGATGATCATGAATGTGTGCCCCGTCAACCGGATTAGATCACCGGCAACACTTTCTGTTTCTGATAGCTTTGGAATTCTCTCCGCCTCAGCGAGGGCGTTATATTGTCTGAAAAATGAGGTCGAAGCAGAACCGGGCCGAACACTAAACTGTCTAGCAGTCATCCATGTGTAAAAGTAATCACACCAGCCCCAACCACGAGCATACTGTTTGCTGGAGTCGTAGTTGCGGTTGTCCCAATCGTAGGCCTCATTGAGAGCTTCAAGGGCGAGGCGCCTTCTGGCCTTTGAGAGCTTGGAGTCATTGGCTGTTGCCAAAAAATAGGGGTCTTTCATCTTGGTAGAGGCAGAAGATTGGTTGGCTTGACTGACGTCAGTAATTGATACGCCATCGATGCGGTAAACTGTGTCAGGCTTAAGATTTTGAATTGTAAAGTCAACGACTCCGCCTGGCAAAACGTCAACTTCGCGGTCGATGGGTTGCTTTTGGGATGAGGCGCGAAGGTTGACAAGGGTTCCGCTGACCTTGACTTTCTTTGCGCTCTTTAGTTGAGGGTTTTGGAGGATCATGCGACTGACGGCGGCAGTACGGCTATCTCTTGAAAGTGTGCCTACGAAGTCGTACACAACGGTAGCGTTTGGCACCGGACGAATAGCTGGGATGTCAGCGGTTGGGGGCAACAGCTCATTGGACCTCTGTTGGTTCTGATCTTGTGTCGTGTCATCAGTTGCACCTGAAATTGGCCCTTGGGATTTTTTGGGAGCTGTCCCAGCACCTGGTCCGACCGGCTGACCTGAGTTGATCTGGCCGCAACCTGATACAAGCAAAGCTAAGATCAGGGTTGTATTATTTAGCTTTGCAGCTACCGTTATACGCATAGGATCGAAGTACTCCCGGAGAAGATTAAATGGCGGCATCGAGGAGAGTGCTTCTGCAAGAATAGAACCAACGGTAGGTCTTGGTTATCTATCTGTAGTGATTGGGATAAGAGGTTTGAGAGAGCTGAGCCTCAATGTCATAACTTTTGACACTTCTCTTGAAAGTGTCATGATCCGGATCTACCGGTCTTGGCTTTTAGAATCTGCCGGGTATGCGTGATGGTTGTCTAGAGCTCAGTTGGGGAGTTCCTCAAGAGGGCCGAATTTCAGTACTCGTTCGTGCCGCGGGCTTTGTTACCCCTTCGACGGACTTCGTCCCCAGCGTCCCAGTCACTGCCTGCGAGCTCATAGTTATCACGCGGTGTGGGGATCGATATCTGCTCGGCGACTTTCTTGGTCTTCTGGGGCGCATTGCTTGTTTTGCGATAAGATACGCTTGATGTAGCGCAGCCCGTTAAGACGGTCGCTGAGACGACTAGGGTCGTGATTTGAGTTTTTAGCCCCATGGCTTAGTCCTCATCTAAATCTGAATAGTAGTGAGGGTCGTATCGGTTTATCGGCATTTAAACTTTAGAAAAATTTTGCATTCGACAAATAATCGTAAAAAGTCCAATAAAAATCGTTACTTAAATGGACGTCGTCCCGGCTAAGCGGGGGTTTTTTGCAGATATCTTTTCTCCGAGATGAATCGATGGCACTTGCCTTGCAGCGTGATATTCGGCTTTGAAAACTGGAGGATCAATTTTGTGGAACCATCAATTGAACAAAAAATGGTGAAAGATCACGCTCGCTGGGACAGTGAACATGGCCATTGGTTAAAGGATATAGAAGTCTGGCACCGTAGGCACCGCGATGCCCAAGACATTATTGATACGATGCAAAAATCTATGAAAGAGTTTTCAGATCAAGTGGAGGCCCATCGATCGAGCATAAATCACCATCGGGAGGTGGTGAGACTGCACGAGGCGGCCATGGCTTGGAATGAGCAACACTCGTCAAAGCACCACGAGGGTGACTCCATGCATAAGTATCAAGAAGAGGTCCACTCGACTGAGGGTATGATTCACAGAAAGCTTTTAGAGCTTCATCAAAAAGTTGCTAATGATGTGATGAAAATGGCTTATAAGTTTGGATTAAATGTCTGAACGCCTTAGCGGCCTCAGGCACTACTCAGCCCTTCCGGCATCATTTTGACTTTTGCCAATTTACGGCAGCACACATAATCTGCGTGGGTGGTTGCTATTGCCTCTTTGGGCCTTAAGTTTTGCGGGCCCTTTCCGATCCCTACACAATGAAAAAACACGGATTAGTGGCCGCCTTAACCGTCCTTGGCCTCTTGGTTACGTATCTCTGGCTGATTATCGGCGGGGCGCTGACCAGGCCTGGTTTACTTTTTCATGATTTATTACAGCGGCAATTTCCGGCCAAGAATTCTGGTCAGGTCGTCTTAGTTGTGATTGATGATGCGTCGATTGCAGCGTTGGCTAAAGATAACTACTATTACCCCTATCCACGAGCTTTGTACGGCGAATTGATGGATACAGCCAAGCGATTGGGTGCTCGGGCTGTTGGTTTTGATATTATTTTTCGTGATCCATCCACTAAGGGGCCAGAAGACGATAAAGCGTTCGCGGAGGCAATTTCAGCTTTTGGTGGGCCTGTTGCCGTTGTTAGTGACGATGGGAAGACTCCGCCAACGGATATACTGCAGTCAGCGAAGAACTTGAGCTGGGGGCATACCCATGCCGTCCCGCCAGTTGACGGAATTTTCAGACGCCTAAAAATGGAGGGACAAACCTTTGTCTCAAAGTTTATCGCCAGCAACCATTCTGGCTGGATTCACTTTCCTCCCCGCAGGGCAATTGAACATGTGCCCATTAATAACGTGCTGCAGACTAAATTTGATGAGGATCTGTTTAAAGAACTTGGTCCTAAGCTTCAAGGCAAGATATGGATTATCGCGACTAAAGCTGTTGGTCTACTGGATGTAAAGCCAAATCCCCTGGATGCACTCGCTCCTGGCGGAGAGTTGCCTGCTAGCTTAATTTCTGAAGCAATCGGTGGATCAGAGGGTGTGAAAGAAGTGACTATTCTTAACTACTGCCTCGTGGCTAGTTTCGGATTTCTCATTTGGATAGCTCTTCTTGTGATCATCGAGCCGCAACGTCCAGGTATTTTATACATGATTGGTTCGAGTGCTACCGCGATCATTCCCGTGGTGGCTAGTCTTGTGGCATGGCTGGTTTTCACCGCTTGGTTTGATCCAGTGCCGCTGTTGTTTGGTTTATTCCTAACGACAACCTTGCACTTCGTTTATAAAGTTCGAAGAGACTGGAAAGAGCGACTTCAGTTTGCCAAGGCCATTCAACATTCTATGTCACCCCAAATGCTAAAGCTGATTGAGCAAGGACACGTGGAGGTTCGACGATACGGCGAAAAACAGGACGTCTTTATCATGTTTTCGGATTTGATTGGCTTTACGACGATGTCAGAACAGGTCAGCCCAGAGATGCTCGTAAAATTGATGAACTTTTATCTTGATGAGGCTGTGAAATTGATCATCGGCCATTCAGGGTATGTGGATAAGTTTATTGGGGATGCGATCATGGCCATTTGGGGGGCGCCGGTAAAAGGTGCTGATTCAGTGGAGTTTAATGCGGACTCAGCCCTGAAAGTCGCTATGTCTTTTGGTCAAGTTACGGAGCTTTGCCGGAAAAAGTGGGAAAAGCAATACGGTCTGCTGCTACCAATTGGTGTACGAAGCGGTATTCATTACGGCGAGGCGATTGTCGGAAACTTTGGGTCCCATGATCGTTTTAATTACACCGCCCTCGGCGACACAGTAAATCTAGCATCACGTTTGGAGGGAGTTGGCAAATACTACAATCAGCTTATTACTGTCAGCGGCGAGGTAATTGCCAAGGCATCACCAAAATTGGCTGGAGAATTTTTTTTAGTAGACGAAGTTGTGGTGAAGGGGAAAGAAAAATCAACGAAGATCTACACTACATCACAATGGTCTTATGAAGCAGCTGTCAGCAAATACAAAGCTGCATTTGAGGCTTACAGGGCTGAGAAATGGGACGATGCCATAAAGGGGTTTAAGGAGGCTGAGCTTGGTGGAGTGGGGGCTGCCAAAACCTTGCGCCTACGGTCTGAGGAGCTTAGACTAGGAAGAGGTCTGGAAAAATTTGAAAATGGGATATGGAAACTCGATGAGAAATAAAGCGTTCAAACATCATATTAGCTTTGTATTTTTATTTTCGATTTTATCGTTGATGGATTCAGCCGACGCAGTTGCGCAGAACTTAGTTATTCAACCCTACGCCGTGAAAGTTCGTCAATCACCAGCCCTTTTAGGGCCAAGCGTTGGTGAAGTTAAGCATGGGGACATTGTTCAAGAGGTTTCGCGTCAGGGTAATTTTGTTAAGATTAAAAACAAGAATCTTAGTGGCTGGATTCCGGTATCCTCCATAACTCAGGAAAAAAAATTTGCTTTAAAAAAAGGCTCAAAAGTTGAGTCAAAAGACACGACCGTCGTTGCTGCGGCAGCGCTTGGTCTGACCGATGGTGATGCCGACATTGATGCATCCAAGTCTAAACAGTCAAAGGGTCGAAGTCGCTTGCGGGATGTAGAGGAAGGCACTCCGGATAACGAAGCGGATATTACAAAATTTAAGAGTGAAGGTGATTTAAAATCTGGCAAGAAGGGAGGCTCTCGATGAGGCTTCTTTTTTTGGGTAAAATGGCGCCGATTCTTGGTCTAGTTGTTATTGCGAGCGCCTGCTCACACACCGAGCAAAAAGAGAGTTCCCGTGCTCAGTCCGGGGAACAGCAAAATTTATCGCTTCAAGAAGAATATCAGCTTGGCACGAAGGTGGGATCTCTTGTGCTTGGTAATTATGCCCCTCTTGAGTCCCAGTTTAATCGATATGCAACGACCATGGCGCGTTATTTGGCAATGTATTCGACTCGGCCAGTGCTGTTTAAAGGATACCGAGCTAGTCTCATCGATTGCAAAGACGTAGCGGCCATCTCGACTCCGGGCGGGTTTATTTTTCTCTCAAAACCTCTGGTGGATGCCACGACAAATGAAGATGAGCTAGCAGGAGTTATTGCCCATGAAGTCGCCCATATTGCGCTTCGGCATGGAGAAATGTCTATTCGAAGGAAAGCGGCGGCGCAAAAGAGTCGCAAAGAAACAGAGAGCTTGCTTGATGACATGACGGATCTTGCAGATTTTTTCGTCCCTGCATCATCTGATAAAGATGCTGAAAAGACACTCGAGCAAGTCAAAAAAGATCGGGAAACCTACGGCAAGCACGTCAGTGATTTGACCGAGGTCATGAAAGTCTATAAGCACAACAATAATCAGGAATACGCAGCCGATAAAATGGCACTAGAGATATTGCTGGACGCGGGCTACGATCCGCAAAAATATGCCAACTTTTTAGCAAGAAACTTCTCGACAGCCGATAGGATAACAAGCTCCAAAAAAACCCCGGTTCGTATGTTTGAAACCCATCCCTTAGACGAGGACCGGGTGAAACACATTCGTGCAGCCATTAAGGGTTGGAGGCCGGGCCCAGAGTCCCGTTCTCGAGACACGAGGTTTGCGAAGTTTAAGGCGTTGGCCGCCAAAGCGTCCTGAACTCAGGACATCTAGCTTCGAACGTTTAACGTTGGAGATCAAGCGATGCAAAACGGCAATATTGATCAGATGATGACGGCTCACCGCGAAAAATTAATGCGTAGGAACGCGTATATTATTTGGGGCATGCTGGGTTTCGTAACTCCGATTCTTTTCGTAGCGGCGGTCTGGAAAATAAACACTGCAGATGGCCAGGTCATTAATTTCCTAAATACAGATGCCTGGATTCCAAAAAATTTAGAAGAAGAAAAAATGATGCCTGTGATGCCAATGTACTTTATGGGGTTGCTCTTTGCCGTTATGGCGTTCATTCTTCCCAACGTCATTGGGAAGTCAGGCGCTAAAGAGTTACCGAAATCGAGCAGTTCGACAGTAAAAACTGCGTCTCCCAACACCTGGTTGCTAAGATTGGTTGTTCGCGTAGCCCTCTTAGAGATGGCTACGCTTATGGGTTTTGCGGTTGCTATACTGACAAAGCAGTCCGAACTGATGATGCCTTTCTTGCTTGTAACGCTGATCGGCGCATCCATGAGCTCGCCAGAAAAGTTTTTCGAAAACAAATCTCCAGCTTAATCGGGCCTCACTCACATCGCCACGAATTGATGAATGGCCTGCCAGAGCCTCGGATCCGACACGATTGTAAAATGGTTAACACCCGTGAACTCAAGGTTCGTGTGGGCGGCTGGCATCGAATCGGAGCCAAGTACGACTCCAGGTTGCTGCACGGCGTTCAGCCAGCGCGTTCTTGAATGAAGTGTGGAGAACTCCACGTTGGTGAAGTCACTAGGGGCTTGGCGGCAGCCAGGCATAAATGGGTTTGTACAGTTAATTTTACTGATCGGGTCAACGGTGATCAGCTGAATGGGTGCTTGTGTATACTGTAGCATTTGCGGGGACGACGCCATTTTCATGGACTTCCAGCCGCCGTAAGAGTGGCCCATGATCACAATTCGCTGTGCAACGTATGCCTGAGGCATCACAATGCCCTCGAGTTCAGATTCGTTGATGGGAACCATCTGTGGGCGATTTCGCACGTCGTAAACTTGCATCTGAGGACTCAGGGTCTCATAGCATGCGAAAATGACGTTATCTTGCTGCGTCACGTATCCAGGCGTCATCATAGTAGCGATGAAGCCATGAAATAATGAGTTGTCAGTCAATCCCGACACGTCATTAGTGCCAAGTATAGCTGGTCGACACGTTGCGTTACCTGAGACGATCACGTAGAGCGTTCTAATTGGGCTCGTTGCCGAACTTCTAGAAAACGAGTCACCAGGTTGTGGAATGTATACGGGTGCCGGAAGCGGAGCTGGCACTGGAGCTGGCACTGGCACCGGAGCTGGCACCGGAGCGTTGACCGTGGTGGTGTAGGGTCCGTTATTTTGACTCTGAACGGTGTCCGTGGAGTCATCATGCTTGGAGGACTCAAATGGTTTCATCGGGCCATGATTTTGGCCAATGGCTCCGCAGGCAGACATAACCAGTGAAACGGTCAGTAGATAGAGTGTTGGGCTAGATCTCATGGAAGAACATCTCCTAAGAAGATAGGTCACCAGGGCCTTTAAACTTTATTAAAAAAGCTCCCGATTCTATGAAACATTTTAAGAAATGTCAATAAAATACGAACAAATAATTGATATTTTTAATCTTTTAAGACAGGCCCTTTACTGGCATAGGCCCATATTGCCAAAAACGACCGCCTGGCAGTTCTTGCTTTCACATAAGCCTACGTTATTAAACACAACTGCCTTGCAGTCCTTGGTTCGACAGAAACCGACGTTTCGGTAAACCATCGCGCGGCAGTCATCCGACACACAAAATCCCAGGTTGTTAAAAGCGACGCCTCGGCAGTCGTTGTTTTGGCATAGTCCTCCGTTTCGACCAGCCACACCCCGACAGTCATTACGCAGGGCAAATACAGGACTGACAGCCAGTACGTTAAGTGCGCTTTTAGAGGAAGACGATGAGTCATTAGAGTCTCGACCGCAGCCTACGAAAACACAGCATAACAATAATACTTTGAGTAAATTCATAAATCCCCCCGGGTCAAGGTCGGTTCATTTTTTTCTTAACTCATCAATCACGATACTTAAAGATTCTGGAGGCGTATGAGGTAGGAGCCCGTGACCCACATTGAAGATGTGGGATCTGGCTGCTGCGCTGGCCTCAGCTTTCATGGCATGAACCATGGACCTAATCTCGCTCTCTGGAGCAAGTAGGGCCTGCGGGTCAAGATTACCTTGCAGCGTCACATCTAATCCGAGACCTTTTAAGATTTTCCCTGCATTAGACAGTCGGGTTCTCCAGTCAATACTGATGACATCTGCGTGGCAGCCAGTGAGTTCATAGAGCCTGTCACTGCCCTGACCGGGGAAGTAAATCACAGGAACTCCCGTTGCATTCTTCACGTCGGCGATGATTTTATTGGTCATTGGAAAGATCATTTGACGATAGACCGATGGGCTGACCTGACCTGCCCATGTATCAAAGAGCATAACTGTGTCGGCACCGGCCTTGATTTGCATCTTCAAGTAGTCGGTTGTGACTTCAGCTAGTTTTTCCAAAAGAGCTCTCATCACATCCGGTTCTCGAAAGATCAGCTTTTTGACTTCTGTAAACTCTTTAGAGCCCTGGCCTTCAATCATATAGCTCGCAACTGTGAATGGAGCGCCCGCAAAACCGATCATCGTTTGTTCTGGTTTAAGTTTTGTTTTGGTGAGGGCGATAGCCTCACCGACGAAGCCCAGGTCTTTTTGAGCGTCGGCCATTTTCAGACTTTTGACATCGGCCATGCTGCGCACCGGCTTGTCCAGTCTGGGCCCGTGTCCTTTATCAAAGTTTAAAGTTTGCCCCATCGCCATGGGAGGCATCAGAATGTCTGAGAAAATGATCGCAGCATCAAGATCATAGCGACGAAGCGGTTGCCAGGTCACCTCGGCGGCAAGATCTGCTCGTTTGCACATGGTCACAAAATCCACCCCGGCCCGAATCTCTCTGTACTCAGGCAGGTAACGTCCGGCCTGACGCATAAACCAAACCGGCCATCTGGATGGGTTCAGACCACGGGCGGCTTGGATCAGGGGCTTCATTGAGGGGGTTGTGGCCATGGCGCAAATCTCCTTGGATTTTGGCTGCGGTGCGCAAAAATATCAGGCCCCGGCAATAAAAACAACGACAGAAGCTAGGCAAGATCTTCCGGTGTAGAAACTGGAATTATCCTGCGAAAATAGGGGTATGAGTGTGAATAACTCGCTTTCGTTGGGGTTGCCCTGATGTCTGGTCTTGATGCTTCAAAAGTTCAGGAGTTGATGCATAGACTGCAGTCGCTGGATGTCGAGGTTCAGGCGCTTCGTAATGTGCTCGCTGACCATTTGGTTGGAGGTGCCAAGTTAGCTAATGATCGTTTAGTCGTGGCTAGACGCCTTGCTTATCCCCTAGACGGCGCGCTCGATGGCCATGGATTGGGTGACGGTAGCGTAGAAACTAAGTCGATCTCTGACGATGTCGCAAAACGCCAGACGCATCATAATGCGAGGGACTTCCAAAAGAAAAAAAATCGGCATACCCACGAGGGAGCTAGGATATGAGCCAGGTCACGCGTTGGGATCTTCAACTTCAACAACTTGAAAAGGCGATCGTTGAGATGATGAGCGCAGCATCAAACGCCCCAGACCCGATGGCATCCCGGTCGATTGTTCAGAAACGTGACCAGGTGGACCAAGCCTTGGCATCCATCGCTATCGACAATGACAAGGTTTTTCACTACTCCAGGAAGGTGCCGAAAACCAACCGCGCTAACGGGGCCCTTGTTTATTGGGCAAAGCAACTCGGGGTAAAAATCAAAGCCATCTCTTCTGAATATGTGGCTCTTCAAAACCGGAAAATGTGGCTCAGACTTCTTCAGACCGGATTTTCAGGAACTGCGCGCGGTGCAGCTGATGAGACCCAGCTGCGGATCTTAGATCAAGACCTACGGAGGAAGTCCGGACGTCGTGCTGAACAGTGTCGGGATCTGGCCACAGCCATGGCGAAGGGGCAAGTTTCTGATCATAAAATAGGCAAAAATCACTTGGATACGCCGATTGACCAAGTTGCCGCCTTGCGGGACACGGTCGTGCGTAAGTTTGCCAGTATTCGTGCCCGCCCCATAAGGCCAGCACGTCCCAAATTGATGCAAAATACCCAAAAAACGGCTAGAACAGAGCCGCACCCATAGTTGTGCCTTTGTAAGGGGGAGTTATGGAATTAAATCCGCTCACACGTTTGAGTGACAACGAACAAATGTTCGTTCAGGAAGTTGAAAAATTTGCAGCATCGACCGTTAAGCCTAAAGTCCATGAAATGGACGAATCAGAGTTGATGGCAAAACCAATCATCGACGGGCTCTTTGAAATGGGCCTTATGGGTATTGAGGTACCTGAGGAGTTTGGCGGCGCTGGTGGAACGTTCTTTATGTCCATTTTGGCGATCGAAGCCTTGGCGAAAGTCGACCCGTCGGTGTCCGTACTCTGTGACGTACAAAACACACTCGTCAATAATATTTTCCTTCGTTGGGGAACGACTGAGCAAAAGAAAAAATATCTTTCTCGTTTGACGAGTAAAGATGTTGGCTCCTACTGTTTAACAGAACCAAACAGTGGTTCCGATGCGTTTGCCATGAAAGCCAGAGCCCATGATGAAGGCTCACATTGGCGCCTTGAAGGTAAAAAGATTTTTATCACTAACGCCAAAGAGGCAAATATCTTTGTCGTATTCGCTAACGTTAATCCAGAGGCAGGCTATAAAGGCATTACAGCTTTTGTCTGTGAGCGCGGCATGCCAGGATTTTCGGTTGGCAAGAAAGAAGTAAAACTCGGAATCCGCGCATCGTCCACCTGCGAGGTGATTCTTGATAACGTAAAAGTTCCCAAGGAAAACGTTGTTGGTGAAATAGGCAAGGGCTACAAAATCTCCATTGAGACGCTGAATGAAGGTCGTATCGGGATTGCAGCTCAGATGCTTGGTCTTGCTCAAGGCGCACACGCTGGTGCCATGACTTACGCGCGACAGCGTCAGCAATTTGGAAAAGAGCTTCGGGATTTCCAAGGCGTTCAGTTTGACCTTGCTGAGATGGCGACGCAAATTGAAGCAGCAAAACTCATGGTTTATAACGCTGCTCGCCTCAAGGACGCTGGGATGCCATTTGTTAAAGAAGCAGCTATGGCGAAACTTTATGCCGGAAACGTGGCAGAGGAAGTGGCTTCGCGCGCCCTTGAAATTTACGGCGGATACGGATTCATCAAAGAATTTCCCGCGGAGAAGTTCTACCGTGACGCAAAGATCGGTAAGCTTTACGAGGGGACCTCTAACATGCAAAAAGCGACGATCTTTAAGTTAATTGACGGTCAGATGAAGTAACGTCCTTCACCGCGCGAGGTGGGCTTTGGGTGCGAGCACCAAGAGACTGAGTGTTATCTTATCGTGCCTGCTGAACCTTCTCTCGTCGGTGGTTTCTGCCGCGAGTCTGCCTTTAGCTCACGGAAAGCCTGTGGAGCGCACAGTTCCGATGCCGTTGGCGTCGACTCTTTGCGAGAGGCCTATTCAATCTGCTGATCTGGTCAGTAACGGGCTCTACGATGCGCAAGTTGATGTCATTGTTTTAAGACCAAAAGACTCGCAGTCTAAAATTCAAGGATCACTTGTAAAGCAGAGGGCCATTGAGTTGGCGACTGCGGCGCAGCAATTGGCATATAGCTATGGTGTCTGCGATAACGGCCACGGCTGGGTGATGACGTTTCCTTCGCCTGAGCCAGTCACGCTTAATTCACGCGTTCTAACCGTCAGCAAAAAAGCAGCGCAAAACTGCTTGCCGAAAAGTCTTAAGGTTTTATTTGCCGCAGAGCAAAAGGGTCGATCTTTTTTGGTTCCCCTTGATGGGGAACTCACGGCGAAGCTTCCAGATTCCAAGGGCTATGCATCTGTTGTTTGCTCGCCCCTACAATTTGCCGCGTCTGGTCCAAGGGAGTGGGCGTTAATTTCTCTAGGTGGTGCAAAAATTAATGCAGCTGATCTTTTACCGCCGCAAGGCCTTTCTAACCAGGAAGCTCTCATTCAGTGGATCAGCCAAAAACGTCTTGCGGCGAATCTACCGAGTCTTACCGTCGACGGGGAATTGACGGCGGCGTCCTCAGGGCTCGCAGCTCGAAAATTGATCCATCATGATTTGAACGCTCTTTCAAAGATTCGTTCAGCTCTAGACAAAAAGGGGCTAGAAGTCTTTGGAGAAAATCGTGTTCAAGGGAAGTCATTAGCTGAATTAGCCGGTCTACTTTGGATGTCACCATCTCACCGTGACCTTCTGCTTCATCCGAATGCTGAAGCGATGGGGTTTACCGTTAAAGAAACCGAGGCGGGCTTTTTTGCAGTCATGCTTGTGGGTCGAAAAATAGCCGGCCCTGTGGCGAAAAACGGCCTTTAGAATCGATAAGGGAGATTCATTTTGAAAACGAATATTCTTGTTTTGATGATATTGATATCTCTTGGATCTTGTAAAACCACGGAAGATGCTCCTTCTGATACTAAAGCTATTTATAAAAGCGGATTAACGGCTGGCGAGACAATAGGCCCTTTGTTTGGCAAAAATGAGACTATGACACTCATAAACTGCAAGACCCTGGCCGGCTACCAAACCTTCTATAAGACATTTTCTGGAAAAATTTCTGACAGGATACAAGGTCCCAACTGTCAGCCACTTAACAAATCCACCAGCACTGGTGAGTCCAGAGCGATCTGGATTGCGAGAAAAAACCTCCCAAAATTTAAAAAGCAGATTAATGACGCCTTATGGAAGCAGTGTCTTAGGGAGCAGTTTTGGTTTTGCGATGACTCGAAGATAAAAAGAGAAATTGACGCAGCCTTCTCCCCTGGAGAACACATGGGGCGAATTATTAACGGCGGCGACTGGATTAAAAGATTCTGGGAAACGGCTAACCTTGAAGCGCAGTCGCTTCAAACGCCGTAAGACAATTCACCATCAGCATGGCAATAGTCATGGGCCCTACGCCACCTGGTACAGGGGTGAAGTGGCTAGCGAGTTCCTTGGCGTCATTTGGCACTACGTCTCCTGTTAGTTTGCCGTCAATTGTGCGGTGAATCCCGACGTCAATGACCACAGCCCCTGGTTTGATCCAGTTTTTATCGACCAGATGTTTGGCCCCGGCAGCAGCGACCAAAATGTCAGCCGACTTGGCGATACTTTCAGGATTTTTAGTTTTGCTATGAATGCAGGTGACAGTTGCGTTAGCGTGGGTCAGCAAAAGCTGCACAGGCAAACCAACGAGAACAGACCTTCCAATCACAACAGCATGTTTTCCTGAGCAGTCGATTCCTTGGTCTTTTAGTAGCTCCATCACGCCTGCCGGCGTGCAAGGTCGAAGGGCTGGAAGGTTCCAGGCAAGGCGGCCTTGATTATAAAACGACAGGCCGTCCACGTCTTTACTGGGGCTAATGGCATTAATGACAGCCACACGGTCAATGTGCTTAGGCATGGGGAGCTGCGGTAAGATGCCGTCAACTCCGGAGTCATCATTTAGTTGCTTGATGAGATTTAAGACGTCCGCTTGCGGTACATCACCTGGAAGCTTGAAGGTTTTTGATGTGATACCAGCTTCAGAGCAGGCTTTTTCTTTATGTCTTACGTAAACCTGACTAGCCGGGTCGTCTCCGACTAGTAAAACAGCAAGGCACGGAGCTCTTCGCCCCGTGCCCGTGTGTTGCAAGATTTTTTGCCGAACTGATTCTCTGATTTTTTTGCCGATCGCTGTTCCGTCGATCAGACGAGCTGTCATGCGTTTATGGCCTCACTTGCAGAGATCACGGACTCAATCAAATTATCATCACCATTGAGGCTTTGCCCGTACGCATCACCACAAAAGGCAAGATGACGATCTTGGATTTTATTCATGTCAAGACGGTCGAGGTGCTTTCTCTCAAGAAGCGTCGGCGTCTGTGCCCAGCCTACTGGCACAAGGGCTACACGCTCCACACCTGTTTTGATCTCGGGCGCCGCCGCAAGCAGTTTCTTGTGGGCGCGCTTTAGCCTTTTGACGGCCTTGACGACATCAGGAGCTTGCAGAGACAATTCATAGTCAATAGTTGCTTGAAAGACGATTTCCCTCGGAGAGACGGAAGCCTGCACGCCTTCAGCTGGAACAAAAATCACTTGCGAAAGAGCAGCCACATCACCAGCAACTACAGGACAGCTTAACGTCACAAGGCTCACAGGTTTTGTTTTGTTAACAACTGTCAGAAGCTGAGTAGGCCAGAGTTTTTTGGCCAGCCACTGAGCGGCCGTCCAGGGAGCTTGAGCAATGACTAACCTGCCTCCGAAAAACTGCCCTGCAGATGTTTTCATGTGCCACTCATCACCATCGTGATCAGCGTTGATGATGCGTGCTTTTGTTTTAAGAGTTAATTGACCTGATGCCTCAAACTTCTTGGTCAAGGCTTCAAATGCCGGCGTCCAATCGCCAGTGAAGGGTTCACTGGTATGAAAGCTTGAGCGCTCAGAAATCGCACCTGGAGATGCTTCCCAGATGTTAGTTATGCCAGCAGCCTGAGCGTAGGTCTCAAGCACCATGGTCGCAGGGCTCTTACGTGGAGCTTTCCAAACGTCAGCAAACGTATGATCAAACTTATCTTCGGCATCAAAGAGAGCTTGGACGTCCTTCCACTGGCGCTGTGCTGCCATGCCGCCAAGAATTCTAGCGCCTTTTTCTGAATAGAGATTTTTAGTATCCACTTCAGAAAATTTATTACCCATCAACACGGCCGTCTTTGTTTGTTTACCAGAAACAAGTGACGGTAGATCATCGGCCTCAGGGTCATGTTTAATAGCTTGATTCCAAAACTCATAAAGCCTTGGTGTGATGGCGTTGAATCCCTGACCTCTGATGTCAGCAGCTTCGTCAGTGCTAACTGTACCGAGACGGCCACCAGCTCTTGAGTCTTTTTCAAGGACTAAAACTTTGCCGTTAGGATTAGCTAAACAGTAACGATGCGCGACCAGTAATCCAGAAATTCCTGCACCCGCGATGATGACATCGTAGTGAGTTTGATCGGTTTCATGATTGGTCGTGGTTTCAGTATTGTCAGTCATGAGAGGCTCATTAGTTGATTCCATGCTGTAGCAAATCTCCATTCCTGGTGCCGCTAGAAAAAGGCTGCCTTCCTTTGGAAGCCTTATGCCATCGCTGAGCATTTGGTGTTTTAATGATCTCGAATGTAGATTCTATTAAAATCAGGGCCTTAGCGCCAGTAGATAATGCTTCAAAGCTCGGTCCTAAATACCTGAAATCAGTAAGGTCTGATCCCCCAAATGTGCTTGACGGCTGCCTTAGCCCTTCTGTATCCTCAGGGGCCTTTCTCAAGTCGGGGTGTAGCGCAATTGGTAGCGCGCGTGCTTTGGGAGCATGAGGTTGCTGGTTCGAGTCCAGTCTCCCCGACCATTTCTTACAATAAGCAAACCAAAAATCTCTCCATCCCGGTTTGCCTGGGAAATTGTTATAATAAAAAAGATTTTCTCAACTTCTATTGCTTTTTTCGGACAGGGGTTCTGTTGTGGCACAAGACAAAAATTCACCTGCAATCGGCAGAATAGTTATTTCGGTTTTGCTCCTTTCTGTTGCTCTCACTTATGTGGCCAG
>Ga0315901_10004008_pt1 | contig 18667 bp, 19 predicted proteins | sample LakEriMetagenome_10_FD_203761 | JGI IMG/M metagenome (GOLD analysis project Ga0315901, IMG submission 203761) | Freshwater fungal communities from buoy surface, Lake Erie, Ohio, United States - Buoy 2 MA116 | ecosystem: Environmental > Aquatic > Freshwater > Lake | place: USA: Lake Erie, Ohio...
AATAGAGAGGATATACTCTAATTCGGGGGTAAGATTTTTTGAAATTAATTCCTGCTTTTTCTTCTGGGATCCCTCCCCAGTGCAGTTTTCAATTTCTAAAAGGAGTTCCAGTTCTTTCTTCATTTGATGTTTTTTTATAACACCAAATTTACATGAAATCCCCGATTAATAAAAATGTTTCAAGAGGTATTATGGAGCTTCGGCTGCTGCTGGCTCTGCTGGGGGTTCAGGGGTAGCTGCAGGCTCCTCTGCTGCGGGTGCTTCTGGTTCATCCGCCGGAGTTGATTCTGTGGTATCTGCTGCAGGAGGTTCTATAGAGGCTCCCCCTCCTGCTCCGCCGTCCCCTTCAACCTTAATTTCAGCATTTTCTTCTTCGTCTTTCTTCTTATAGATTTCATTTACCCTACGATCCTCGTTGGTTAATCCGAGGAATTTATCTATTAAGAAGTCTTGACTAAAATAAGGATTTTCTTCCTCGCCTTTCTTTTCCTTAATTTCTGAAAGTCCTGCTATAAAATCTATTTTTTTAATCAGCTGTTCAATCTCTTTGGATTCTCCAAATTGATTATCAGAGTTCCATTTGATACCTAGCTGAGATCTGAAAACTGCGTCATTTTTCAATTCTGGATGATCTAACGTCATTTGGATCCAAAGAGGTTTAAGCATGATCTCTTGATAGATCGATCTGATTCTATTAATGAACTTATTGTATCTGATTTCATCTCTTTCAGCAGATTCAGCACCTATCTTGTAAGTTCCAACTGTTCCGCCTGATCTAGCAGCAAATCTGTTAAAAGGTATTTTAGAGTCTGCCTTAAGCTTATTGAAAAAGTATACAACAGCATCTATGATATTAAGATTTGGTCCAGCAGAATTGATGGTCTCAATCTTAGGAGATTCCCCACCTTGAACTGGGAAAAGATAGTTTTTATAAAACTGTAAATTGGGTCTTCCGTTAACACTCAGTTCGCCTGATTCTGTGTTTAATTTGATATCCTCTTTATACATGGTCATCAATTCACCTAAAGTCTCTTTTGCTTTTTGTGGAGATCTAGATCCAACTGGAATTGTCATCTTAATTCTGAAAGAGGCATTCATCACATTCCAGATAATTCTGGTATGCTCCATAATCTTTAAAAGATTATGTGAACGTATCAATCTTTCACAGTAACTAGTTCTACTAGCGCTATTTCCTTTGGCAAATGAAATATAAATGACTTGAGAATCGTAAAGCCTTCTTTCTCTAGTACTATCTCCATAATATTGAATCCAGATAGGAATCGTCTCCCCCGACTGGTTTCTTTCTGTTGTCGGGGTCAATGATGTTGGATCCAATTCTTTAAATCCTACAATTTGCCTTCCATCATCAGAATAAACAATTTCGAAAGATAAAAATCCGTCAATTAAAAACTGTCTAAAATATTGCCAAGCGGATATCCCATTATTAAATCCATGGGAGATATACATTTTTCTAAAGTTATCTCTTAATGAATCAACAACATCTTCTTTGAGATCCATATTAACAAGAGATAGACTACAACAAAAATTTCTATCATCGTAAACTATAGCTTCATCAGCAAGAATATCAAGGATCCATTCTATTTCTGCATTTAAAGCAAACCTGCGTAAAAACTCTCTCTTAAAAGGATAGTCTTTATCAAAGTAAGCAATATACTTTCTGTTACTAGTGTCTTGAGAAGCCAAACTAAAAATGAAATCTTCATCTGAATCGGTAAGACCCATTCTTTCCCTCATCATTGCTTCGGAAACACCAATGGCCTGTGAATTTTTCACAACAAGATCCTTATACTCCATTCCGAAGCTTCCTATCTTGCTCACACTCTTAAGGATCTTTCCTATATTAGGATTCCTTTGTGAAAAATCATCTATAAATCCTGCCATTTATTAAAGTTTAAATTCGTCTCCTCCTTCTGTTCCTGCTCCTTCTGTTCCTGCTCCTTCTTCTGCCGCTGGAGCCGCCTCTGCTGCTTTTTTAGCTTCCTCTTCAGCGGCTTTCTTCTTTTTCTCAGCATCTCTTTCCTTGGCTTTCTCGTTAGCTACCCTGTCATCGTCAGTCATACCTAAGTACTTGTCGAGCACATATCTTAATGAAAAATAAGGTTTACCTTCAGAATCAGTCAATCCTGAAATTTTTGTTACCTGATCTTTTCTAGCATTTAGAATCTCCATGTATCTTATTTCAGCAAAAGAATTATCTTTCACATAATCCAAACCAAATTGGCTCTTAACCATAAAATCCTTCTTATGCTCCGGATAATCCAAACAAAATTGGATCCAAAGGGGTTTTACAAGAATGTCCTGGAAGATAGATCTTAATCTGGTTATAAATTTAAAGAATCTTATTTCTTCTTGATCCAATCCTTCTGCGTTACCACTAAAAGTTCCTTGTGTTCCTCTATCTTCACGATCAAATCTCGAATATGGAATTTTAGAATCAAGTTTTAATTTATCAGCAAAATAAGCTAAAGCTTTAAGATCGCTAAAAGGTGTTGCGTCCCCGGATCCTGCTAATGGAGCAATGTCTGGTGTTCCGTTCGGGGTTGAAGGCATTAAATAATTCTTGAAGAACTGAATGTTAGGTCTACCGTTTACGAAAAGTTCACCAGAATCCGAATCTAATCTGATATCTTCTTTATAGATACTCATTAATTCTGCAAGACTTTGCTTGGCCTTTTGTGGTGATTTAGTTCCGATCGGAACTGTCATGGTCATTCTATAGGAAGAATTCATTACATTCCAGATCACCCTGGTGTGTTCCATGATTCTCAAAAGATTAAACGATCTAATTAATCTTTCGATATAGCTTACCCTCGTCATTGTATTTCCCTTTGCATAGGAAATATAAATGATCTGAGAATCATATAATTTTCTGGTTAGAGCAGGGTTATCTGGATATTGTATCCAGCACTCAACAAAAGATCCATCCATCTGTTTTTCGACAGACGGAAGAAGAGATGCTGGGTCTAATTCCTTAAACCCAATAATATTTTTTCCCTTTGTGTCAAAAATAATTTCAAATGCCAGAATACCATCAATGAGGAAGTTTCTAAAAAAATGCCATCCTGAAATGTCCTGATTAAATCCAAATAAATTATAGATCTCTTTATACCTTTCTTGAATTTTAGCTTCTTTTTTCTCCCCAATCCCATGAATGTCTGTACTAACAAAATAGGAGAAAAAGTTTTTATCATCATAAACTATCGCTTCGTCACAAACTGTATCGAGAATAAATTCAATTTCGGGGTTAAGAGCAAAATTTCTTAAATAGGTCTTTTTGTTCTTGTAATCTTTATCGAAATAAGCAATATACTGTTTCGCAGTAGTGTCAGCTTTTCTGAGGGTATAAAGGAAATTTTCGTCCAGAATTCCACCCTTTTGCGTGAAAATCGCTTCAGTAGTACCAACGGCCTGGGAGTTTTTAACAACCATATCCCCATAGCTCATCCCAAATGACCCTATTTTTCTAAGAGCACTTAGAACGTTGCTAAAAAATGGATTATTTCTGTTGTTTTCTAAAAATCCTGCCATTATCCGAATTTATTGTATATATCATTCAAAATAGCCCCCTCTAAAGACTTAGTATCTAGATACACTAAATACTTCCATTCATCGCTTGGTATTTCGGAAAGACCCTTTATCTTTTCCAACTTGTAACCACGGTATGCATGATTATACTTGACTCCTCCCATTAAAGTTTCTAAAATCTCAGAATCGAATCTGAGAGGCATTTGGGATGAAATCTCTCTCTTTTCATTTTGCTCCATGATTTTACCAAATATAGTATAGAGCCTAATAAAAAAATTAGTTCGGTCTCTTGGTGTTAATAGGACCAAATCTACTCCTTTAATAATGGATCTTTCTGGGCTAATCTCAGATCCTTCATAAAATATGACGGGTCTTTTATTAACAAATTCCTGGTCCTTTCTCTTTGGGGAATCGTAGTAAAAAGTAAATATTTTCCCCTGAATTAAATTCTTTATAGATTCAGATTTTTTTAAAACTGAATAATTATTGGTATAATGTAAAAAACTCTCCTCTGTCAATTTTCCAGGAGATCCAGCCTTTTCTATTGCCTCTCTAATTTCCCTTTTAAAATCCATTATCTAAAGATAAAATTTTCATCAACGGCACCAAATCTATAGCCATTGTGCTTAGCAAAACGAGTCGCAGCATCAAATTTAGCTCTGTTAACAATCCATATTTCCATGGCTTGATTATAAGATCTAACCTTCTTCTCAGTTAAGTTTCCGGAGATTGTTGGTTTTTTTTCCAATTTGTACTGAGCAGATGGCTTAATTTCAAGAATCCAGTCCTCTGTTGATCCGTCAGCTTTTTTTACCTTTATATAATAATCGGGATGATATGTGTGTGTTTTTTTATCGATGGGATTCCAATATTCTATTTGAACAGCTTCTGATGCCCATTTTAAAATATTTGGATTTTGGTCACAGTATTGACAAAATCTTCCTTCCCAAGAGGATCTATAAATTATATCATGAATATCCCCAATATACTTTTCCGGATTAGTTGGTACAAACTTTCCTGATTTAAATTTACCATTGGGCTTAATATTTTTGATATTAATTTTAGACATTGAAGTTCTGATTATCATCTCTAGTTAACCTAGAAAAAGATATTGTTTTTATAGATCTTGTAGAATGTATTTTTTTCCATCCTTTTTGCATACCATTTTTAGCTATCTGTGAGATAAATGCGAACGGGTTGTCTGATTTATTGGGATCGAATCTGTCCCAATATTTAATTAGATCCTCCATTCCGAAAGCAATACAATCCTCTTTATCTTCGATATCTCGATAAGATTTAGTTTTAGAAAGACCATTAACAATAAGTGTAAACATCTTTACCGTTTCTGCTGTCAATCTTCCTTTTTCTTTGGATTCTAGCAATGCCCTTTTAAGCTCTTTGTTTTTAACATACTCCATTAGTTTTGTGGGAAATTATTTTCTAGTTTGCCTATCTGGCCTTCAACATCTTTTTTTAGGGCTTCTAGGTTTTTTATTGAGTCTTCAATAGTACTCAATCCTATCTTACTACTAGCATGACTAGTTGTTTCCAATTCTTTTAATTTACCTAAAATGTCTTGTAGGTCTTCCTGGAAAAGAAAAAGTTCGTTTCCGATACCCTCAGAAACGAACTTTTCGTAATTTTCAGAAATACTATTTACTTTTTTTTTGAAGCAGGTGCTTTTGCAAGGGTTGCTCTGTTAAGAGGTTCATGATCTTTCTTGCCATTTTTCTTGTGATTACCTGGTGCTTCTGCTAATTCAGCATCATCTAAATCTTCTACGAATTTTTTAGGTTTTTCAGATTTTCCTTTAGGTGCTTTTTCAACATGCGAATTCTTTTGTGATTCAGAAAGTTTGTGATTTTTCAAATTGTCAATAAATTTAGGAGCTGCGCCTGCACTTGTGCCAGGAGCTTCTGCCAGGTTCATATTACCTTCTTTATCGATGAATTTTTTATCTTTTCCAGATTTTCCCTCTGGAGCGGAAGCTAATTCATGATTTCCAGTTACTCCTCTAGGATCTTTAGCAGATTTAGCTTGCTTATTAGGGGCTTCAGATAGGTTATGATTTCCTAAATTATCAATATCTTTAGCAGATCCCCCAGCAGATTTAGAAGGTGCCTCAGCTAAATTCATATCAGCATCTAGGCCTTCGTTTGCTTCTGATCCTTCTATTTCTATGTTTTCGATTGATTCTTCGCCTAGATCATTTACTGGTTTAAGTTCAATGTTTTCAATTTCGTCTGAAATATCAACTACATCATTAAAGAAGTATTCTCCCGTTCTACCGTTTTCAAACATAACAGTGTATGTTTTAGAATTACCGTTAACCCCTACAACCTTACCTTTTTCTCCGTTTCTTCTGATCTTAACGTCTGTGTTTATTTGATATCCGTCACTTTCGTTAACTGAAGAAACCTTTTTAGCATACTTTTCAAATCTCTCGATTTCAACATTGATTTGGTTCCATTTATCTTTTAGAGATTCAGATTCTTTTTGAAGCATTGCTTGAGCTTCTTTAATCTCTTGAGATCCAGTAAGAGATGGATTATCCTGAATTGCTTTTGCAATTTTTGCCATTTCACTTTCAACAATAGACATGTTGTTCTTAATAGCTTGCTTATCGTTTCTCATGATAGCTAAAGCTCTATCTTCGTTTTCTAGAATATCTGACATTGATTCAGAAATATCAAATCCTAAAAATTCTTTAACTATATTAACTGCCTGTGTTCCGTTACCCTCGAATAAATCATTCTTCTTCATAGCTGGGTTAACTTTGTGAACATAAACTTTTTGTCCGAATCTAAATACGTTAGCTTCTACCCCTTCGTATATTTTAGAAACGATTTTTTTACCAAAATCAATTTCAGAAAGGAAATTAGCAGCTTTTACTACTTCAGTAGCTTGTTCTACTATACTTGCAGAAGATTGGAACGAATTTCTCAATTCCATAGAAAGGATAAATCCTAATCTGTCTTCTGGAATTCTTTTTCCGTTAAGGAATACTGCCTTTGTTTCGGTGTCACTTTCAAAAACTACAGAAAGCTTATTTTTCCCGATGAACATATCTAAACCATTCTCGTTAATTCTTACAGCAGGATTGCTAAGTGATAAAGCTGCTTTTAAGAATTTTCCAGGGAGTTTAGAAGCTTCTGCTCTTTCCATAACAGATACGCCTCTTTGAGTTGCCTTGAAGAATCTATCTGAAGTAACAAAAACCGAATGGTTCTCAAAAACTAAACTTGGCGCTATGATAGATTTTACCTCGCAATTTTCAGAATTAACATTGATAGAGAATTTACCATTGCTTCCCTCAAGCTGTGTAAACTTCTCAACCAAGCTTCTAACTGTTGGATTGAAGGACCATTTTTTAAGGTCATTAACCAGTTTCTCAGAAACCCTGTTCTCTGTGTCTAACCAAGTTCTCATTGATTCAACAATAGAAGAGAAAAGGTCTCTGCCTCCTGATCTATTAATATCTTCGATTGCCTTAGCAACTTCGATTTCTTTTCTGTTTTTTTCGTAAATCTTCTTTAGATTAACTAAAGAGCTTTTAGCGTGTTTTTCCCAGCTAAAATTTTCCAATTCTGAAATCATAGATTCAATTAAGAAAGCTTCAGAAACTCCTTTAATTGATGCATGATGAATGTATTTTTCAACCAAAATCTTAGCTTCATGTAATTCAACGAAAGATGTATTATTCAAAGCCATTGCAGTTTCTAAAACACCAACAGAGAAAGTTGGTTTAGATATCTTAGTTCCTTGAGCAGATGCTTGAGCAATCTCTTTTTGTAGACCATCAACGTAGGATCCAGCTGTGCCTGGTCCAAATGCCTTGGTTCCTGCCCAACTTTCATTTAAACTGTTTGCAGCAGCCTTAGCCTTTTCCATTTTAATTTGGTCTAGATTATTGTCAAAGTTAATTCTATCCATTTTGAGGGATTTATTTTTATTCTATATATCTACGATTTAAAACCATTCTTTAAGCTTTTAGTCTTTAAAGTCAGCATATTCATTATATATCGAAAATTTTAGAAGGTATTCAATCAATTATTGATACTTCCTAATTTACATTTTCTGGACAATAGTATAATCGACGATATTACCAAAATTTATCATCCATGACATAGCTTCTTCCTGTGTTAAATTATCAAGTTCAGGAGAAACTGGTGATTTTAAATCAGTTACGTAAGCTATATAGTACATATTAAAAGAATATTAGTGTTATAGTTTGTGAAGCTTGATTGACAGTAGATCCTGTTCCTATACCACCCCAGTTTAAGTTATTGATCATCGGTCTAAGTGCAACTGTACTAGAGCCTGAACAACTTCCTATATTAGAAAATTCAACAGCTGTACCGCCTATCTTAGGTGTGCCACATCCTACTCCGACTAACCATAAGGTAGATCCGATGGTAACGCTCCCCGATGTTCCAGTTCTTAGATTATTTGCAAGTGTTTGTACTTTAGTAGGATCTGTAACTGTAATCGAAGTACCGTTCGTGCTAGACATAGTAAATGTTGTATATGATCCGGTTAAAGAAGCCCTAAAGGTATTCCATGCAGTTTCTACTGTTGTCGTGGGGGCTACGCCTTGTACGAATGCTTGAGAAAATGTTACAGATATAATTTTAATAACAACTATTCCAGATCCTCCTTTACCACCACCTACTGAGTTAGTAGATGCAGCGCCACCAGCTTGCCCACCATTACCTGTGTTGGTCGATCCGGATGCACCACCATTTTGAGTGCCAGCATTTCCTCCTGCACCACCTACACCATAAATAACCTCTGAACCACGGAGAGAAGAACTGATTCCTGAACCACCCGCTCCACCTGTTGCTCCTGAGTTGGTAGAACCAGCTCCGTCTGCTCCCCCACCGCCCTTTCCACCGTTACCTCCACCTGAACCACTACCACCTGTAGCGGAAGAAGTATTACTGATCTGCGCAACCCCGGCTACACCTCCAGTTCTTGATCCTAAGCCATTACCCCCGCCAAGGGCTGTTATTGAGCTAAATACGCTATTATCTCCCGGAAGGCCTGCATTATTGGCTCTAGCATTAGCTCCACCAAGACCGCCGTCGCCTACTGTTACCACATATGAAGCTCCAGGTACTACCGATAGGGTTCCTGTTAATACCATACCTCCTCCACCTCCTCCACCACCAGCATTATCATAGCCGTTACCGCCACCTCCACCACCGCCGACTACTAAATATTCGACAGAATTAACGTTAGCCGGTGCAGTCCATGTGGTAGTGCCAACTGTAGTAAAAATCTCAAGAAAAGATGCTGATGCTGGCATTTTCTTAAAAGAAAACGGAAATACTATCATTATATGAAGTTTTGTATATAGGAACCAAAATACTTGCTACCATCAAAAATGAAAGTGAAAACATCATATCGGCTAGCAGTCGAGGTCATCGTTGGAGTAGCTGCGCCTGTCCATGCAACTGTTCCAGGCCATGTTATAACTTGAGAACCTGATGCATTTTGTCTTATTATTAAAATATATGTAGCACCTGCTTGACCGTTACTAAATGTAAATGTAGTTGTTGCTGCATTTAGAGTAAAAGTTTGAACATTACTATCGTTCCAGTTTACCGTGGTTGATGAAGTAGTATTACCATTAGCATCTGCGCTAACCCAAGCTTGTCCAGATGTTACATTTAAGTTACCTGAATATGGTGAGCTGAAAGAAGTACCAGATGTTCCGTTGCTTGAAGTCCCTGATGTCCCCGCAGCACCAGATTGCCCCGAAGATCCTGATGTTCCTGTAGATCCAGAGCTTCCTGAAGTACCGGTTGATCCAGATGTTCCAGTTTCACCTGATGTTCCTGATGTTCCATTTCCGGATGTACCTGAAGTACCAGATTGTCCTGATGTTCCAGCTAACCCAGAAGTTCCTGATGAGCCTTTGTCAGCAACTAAACCCCATCTTACTGGATCGTCTGGAGGAGCACTGCCAGAGTTACCGTCCCCGATTTTTATGTATGAACCTCCGGTATATGAAACTACGTCTTGGCCACCTACATAAACTGTTGGAATTGGTTGCCACTCCCCTCTCCAAACAAATCCAGCTCCTGAAGTACCGGATGTTCCATTTCCGGATGTACCGGAAGTACCAGAAGTACCAGTTGATCCAGAAGAACCGGATGTTCCATTTTCTCCAGATGTCCCAGAAGAACCAGATTCTCCGGTTTCTCCAGATGTACCGGATGTTCCTGATGTCCCAGAAGAACCAGATGCTCCGGTTTCTCCAGATGTACCGGATGTTCCTGATGTTCCAGAACTTCCTGAGGAACCTGGTGCTCCCGCTGGTCCCTGAGCACCTTCTGCACCCGAAGTTCTCCATTTAATTTTTCCCTGAAGACCCCCACTAGTTGAAGGATCCCATACTAAAAATCTTGTTTGTGATGGGTCTAATTCTAGACTTTCTAAATAGACACCATTATCTGCTATTAAAGCTTGCTGGACGTGGAATCCTTGAGAATCTATATGAGCTATATTGTTACCCCCGATGACAAATTGTTGCTGATAATCGTGTGGTATCCTATTCTCAATTATCCCAGTATAAGGTTGTCCAAAAATTGGACCTCGAACCACTATGCCCGCGGTTCCCGCAGTTCCGTCATTGTGATAAATTATCCGATAGATTGGATCTCCCCCAGAGCTATATTCTAATGGATCTATCGAGAGTGTTGCTCCATCAAAAGTAAGATTGGCATCACCAGTAACTCCAGTACCCGACCCGTTATATCTGAGAACTGAATATGGATTACCTGAATCTAATACCGAGGGGGTAGTACCCGAAGTTCCTGCAGTTCCCGATCCTCCTGAAGTTCCTGATGTTGCAGATCCTGCAGTTCCACTACTTCCGCTACTTCCATCATCCCCGGGATCACCTGTTAATGTTACTTCCCAGGTGCTAAAACTCCCCGACCCCCTAACTACTAATGGGGTAAAAGTTAATTGGCCTGTTGAAGAATTATAGCTAACAACTCTACCGATGATGTAATTATCGGAATCATGGGTTACTTGTATAAAGTCATACTGTCTGAATGAAAGCCCCGAATTTGTCGTTATAGTTATATTTGAGTATGGCATTATGGTAGGGTTATTGATGTTGTACTTATTCCAAAATAAGTTGATGTTGATCCGGAACTTCCAGAAGATCCACTAGTTCCACTGCTTCCGCTGGTAGTTGGGCTAGCACTCGTTCCGCTTGTTCCGCTGATGCCTGTTCCTAGAGCACCACCAGAAGCAACTATAATAGTGATCTCAACATCATTAGAATGTGGATTGTGTATCACTATCCCTCCCTCATTATAAAGAGGACTAGATAGAAAATTGCTCGGATATATTGAAATCCCTCTTCCGGGATCAGCTCCTGGTTCTCCAGTCCAGATATGGAAACCTCCAATTGGATAGATTTTCTCTTCGTAAATAAGGTTAATATATTTACTCGAATCTGTTGTAAATGATGCTGGATATTTTACGCTAACTATAAGTGCTTTTACCTCCCCGAATGTATTAGATAAACCGGAATCATCCAAAAGAAATGCACTGCCACCCTTTAACTTTAGTGTTTGTGCAAAAAAATCGTCTATATCGAGGGAGAAATCACATAAATCAAAAGAATTTAGAACAGACGAATCTTTGGTTACTTGAAAGGTGCAACGATTAAATTGACCTCCTTCAATTAAGGTATTAGCTAAATCTGCTTTACATATAAGGGGTGCTGTTGCCATTAATTCATAACTAATATTTCTACCTCAACCTCTTTCCGGGTTGTATTCATAATTTTAATTCCACCCAAACTAAAATCTGGCGAGGTTGGTTGAGGACTTAAAACCGGACTAAATTCTGGATCTACCACAGGAGAAACATTAGTGGGATCACCATACACATTATATGGCTCTAAATCCCATCCGTGATGTTTAACATGATCTAAAGTTTTCCCTGTTAGGAATAAGACGTTTTTTAGAGGAAACGTCCTTCCTTTATATTCCCAGAAAATTAACTTCTCATCTTCTGTTAAAGATTTATCATATTTCACTTTAACTATGATTAAAGAAACCTCTCCCTGATCTTGAGCTATGTTTCCTCCGTATAAATTCCAAGACGTTTCGGGATCTATAAAGATTCTCTTTTTGAAGCTTCCCCCGGTAATTGATGCAGGGTGAAAAAATCCAGACATATCCACAGAATGCAAAACTTTAGATCCCTCTATGATTTTAAGAATGGATCCTTCAAAAACTATTTTTTTCTGTTTTTCTGGATTACAATCAATGTACTTGACATATCTTGAATCTGTTTTTAATACGTTTGGCATCTTATAATCTGGTAGGATCTTCCTTTCTGACTAATAAGTCGATCGGAATTTCCTTTTTATTCTTGTAATCTTTGATACTCCTTCTCTCTTTTCCGTAAACGTTACCTAGCCTGTATCCACCAAATTCACCGTCTTCCGTATTTTCTGGCAGATCCTCGTGTTCTTCTATTATTTCTGAATCCTCATCAGGGGTTAAATCTGGGTCGATACTGGAGAGATCTGGAGAATAAACTACATCATCATCTTCTTTGCTCTTCTCATTATCTCCCGCATCTTCTGGAAGAATGATTTCTCTTTCTTCTTTTTCAATTGTTTCTTCGATTTTCTCGGAAATGTCTTCCTGCTCATTTTCATTTATTATATCATTATTGATCTCTGCTATCGGGGTATCTCCTACAATAAATCCTTTTAAGGTAAGTGGAATTCCCTCTATCTCTGTTTTGTATTCATCTACGATTTTTAGATCCGGCAATTTGATTTCTTCTTCCTTTTCTGGCTCTATAGTCTCTATAATTTTTTCCTCAATTTTTTCCGGTTCTGGATTTTTTGGGGATTCTTCTGTTTTTTTCTTCTCGCTGACATAGGAGAATACGAAGTTAGCGGCAACAACTAGTGCAATCGCAAGTGGGTCAAATACCAGCATTAAAGCTATAATAAACCAGTTTACAACTTGATCTAAAGATTTACCAGTGATCTTAGCGATAAATTTTAAAGGTCCGATTTCGTTAGCTATATCATTATTGGAAGAGACGTTTAGAATCTCCAGATCTAAATCGTTGATTTGCTGAGTTTTTGAAGCTATCGTGTCCTGTAAAACTTTTATATCATCATCCAAAGATTTGCTCTCTTTACTCAATTGGTTCATCTGTGATCTAACAGAGGAAGTTGATTTGTTTTGAGCTATGAGATTATCAGCATTGCTCTGCTGTCTATTTCTCATATCAGAGAGTGTGTTCTGTCTGGTACTTTTAAGCTCCAACTGTTTTTCTGCCTGATCCAGCTGCCTTTGAATCATTTGCTTTCTTTTCTCAATGACAGCAGTATTTTTATCTACGTTTTCTACCTTATTTGCGGTTTCCTGATAAGCTGAGGACAAGAACCCATAGATCCCCGCCGAGGTTATTACTATTAGTACAAAACATGCTATAGTGAGGTAAACCTTAAGTGCCTTGTTTATTTCGTCCCAGAATCTGTACAACAGAGAAGCTATGACTAGTTTAGCAAATTCTAAACTAGCTGCCATCACCATCACGTTGGTAGAAGCACCTGCAAACATTTTACCGATACCAAAGATCGAATAAAATGCAGCAGAAAACGAGATGCTGATTGCAGAAATAGCTACAATATATGGGAAATACTTGTTTTCTTTCATCTAAGTTATTTCTTTAAGTATTATATATCCACAGAAAAAAGGCCCACTTGATAAAGTGAGCCCTAAAAGATTAAAAACCCGGAATTTATTCAGATTCTAAGCCCTGTTGAGCTGCTGCTAGATCCTTTTTTAGATCGTCAAACTCTTTATTATCTAGGCTAATATTGGTCAAAGATTGTTCGAATGCCTTAAAAATGCGGATAAAATCATTTGCTAGGCTTTTTCCCTTCCCTGAAAATTTATTTAGAAAATAATGTGATGCTTCGATTTCTAGAGCATTCATATAGATCACTCCACTTTTTATGCCTTCTTCTTTGATTTGGTCGAGCTTTTTTGTGATCTCTAAAATTCCTAAAGCTTCCTTTCCCCTCCATTCTAGAGAGGAAACAATATCATTATACACCTCTAGATCTTTTGAATTCATAGATACTCCATAGACCTTATTACTCAGTTCTTTTTGTTTTTTGTCAAGAGCTGATTGTAGCTCTTCGACTCTTTTTTGATCTACTTCCACTTCGGTGATTAATTCTTCTGCCATTTTTTATTTTTTATATTCATTTTTAGATCCTCTTAAACCTAATGTTTCATCAAATAGAGTGGATTTCCCTGAATTGTTTCAAGAGATCCAGAAATTTTCTTAGATGTTCTTTAAACTCGTCTCTTGTAACGATGAATCTTTGGATTGAAGAGTTTTTTTCGTTAGAAATCCAAATTTCCCCACGGTGAGGAATTACTCCATACCTCTCAGCATAAGCAAACATATATGCGGAAATTTGGCATTTATAGGAATCAATATCGTCTTCATCTTTAGGTGAGCTAGCAGACTTGAAATCTATTACCACGTGCTCGTCATTAAAGTCTTGAAAAATAAAATCTGTTGCTCCTGCCCATCCGCCTCTAAAATCTGTCCACAGAAAAAGTTCGTTATGAAGAACACATTTAATATCTGACCAAAATTTTTCATGATAAAAATTCCAAAAAAGATCTCTACCTCTCACAATCAAATCCAACTTGTCTGGTGAATTTTTTTCTTCTTCCTTAGCAATATTTTGAGCTGATAGAAGACTCTTATCCACTGATTTTGATTCTGCATACTCCAATAGGAAATGTTCAAGCATCGAGTGCATAACTGTTCCTCTGAATGATGCTTTATCCAGTATCTGCTGCCATTTCTCGTTACCGAACTTTTCTCTCAAGTGTTGGAATTTAGGCTCAGTAAGGAGCTTTAAAACTGTTGTAACGGAAGGAAGAACCAGCTTAGTCTGGTGATCCGTGATAACCTCATAAGCTCTTCCCCAGGGATAGCTTTTTCTCTGAATATTAGGATTTGTCAATTTTTAAAATAATGATATTGTCCAAGTCCAAGCTTGGGATAGCCACTGTGTTTTGCTTTCAATGATGATAGCAGTGGTCCAAAAAATAGTTCTACTTGCAATCCACCAGGTTGTTAGATCTCTGAAATAAGGATAATAAACTAAAAGATATGAATTGCTTTCTGGAATCTCCTTATATTCAGGAATGATTATCTCATGAAGATTAAGAGAAGTGAGATATTCATTTAATCCCTTCGATTGTTCTATTAAATAAGCTGGCCAAAGCTCCCGTGGTAAATCTGGGGACATTGTCACTTCGGGTGGTAAATTCATAACTGTGTAAATTCTGCCAATCCAGTCTACCCTCAAATTGTTTTTTGACCATATCGGAGAATTCATCAGCTCCTTTTTAATTACCCTACGGAGAAATAGATAATTTCTAATGTCTCTAATAACTCCAAAAATTCTGATTAATCCCTTTAAAAAATCTATCATATCAATCGATAAAATTTAATTTTATTCCAGGAAACATCTCCCTGATCTTTATTCTAGCTCTTCTAATACGTGTTGCAACTGCTCTCTTTTTCATTCCGTATTTATCAGCAATATCTTGATACTTCATCTTATGTAGTTCCCGATCCATAAGAATATCCTTATAAATCGCAGGAAGCTGTTTCATCTTTTCTAAGACTGTATCATATAGATCATCAAAGCCTCCTTCCTGATTATTTATTTCCCATTCTGGTTCAGCAAAAATATCCTCTGGGGTTATATCAGAGAGAGGAATGAATTCATCATGATCTCTACCATCTAATTCTATCGATTCATAAACTAATGGAGTAAATTTCTTCGAATTTTTTTTGATTAGCAGAGATTCGTTTCTTGCTATGTTATATGCCCATGTGGAAAAATTTCCCCTAGAAGGATCATATTGGGCAACTTTTACCCAGATCTTTTCAAAAGTTTTTGACACTGCATCTTGCGCAACCTCTTCATCAATTAGGATTGATTTACAGTGATTAAGTAAACCTGGTTTAATCCTATCATAGAGAGACTTAAAATCTTTCTCTTGGGATGTCATTAAAAATTTTTCAGCTAATTCTTGAATGCTCTTTGCCATCTGGTTCTTGGTTTAAAGGGTTATGTAAGTTAATATAAACAATTTCAATCCCAGCTTGGTTTAGCAGTTGGAGAGAATCAGTCTTTCTGTAAATCTCACAGAAAACGATTCTTTTAATCCCGGATTGAATAATTAATTTTGAGCAATCATAACACGGGGAAAGCGTTACATACATCGTGCTCCCGTGTGAACTCACCGTATTTTTTGCAAGCTTTGTTATAGCATTTGCTTCTGCGTGCAAAACATAAGGCAAGGTTTCATTTATTTCATTTTCGCAAATGTTTGGAAATCCTGTTGGAGTTCCGTTATATCCGTCTGAAATTATGGTTTTGTCTTTGACTACTAAACATCCAACCTGACTTCTTTTGCAATGAGAATTAGTTGACCATTCTTTTGCCATTCTGAGATAAACAAGATCTAACTTAAACTGCTTTTTATCTAAACAGTTATTTGAATCTTGCTCAGTAAAAAAATTATTCTCCAATATTTTCCTCTTTTAAGTTTCCTTTAAATAAATCTATTACTGGATAAACAGAATAAGCAGGAAACTTACCGAGCAGAGAAACTATCTTGTTGATTTCAGATTCTGTGAAGGAGCTTTTGCTTTCAATCAAACCAATCAATTCCTGATAGTTATCGAAGGGATTTTTTAGAAAATCCGCTAGGGATTCTCTTAAATTTTCCTCCATAATATATTTTTTTTCAGTAACCGACATAGCTTTTTATTATCCTATACAAATATAGAAAGAAAGTTTCACAAAAAAAACTGAACCTTATGAAAATTTGTGAGTGTTGTCTGTAACGATTAGTGGACCTTGAAGAACCTTTAAAATTTCTCTCATTGTCTTGAGTAATTCTCCATTGATTCTTTGGTCTTCATCTTTCCTAGATTCATCTGCAGCTTTTGTTTCAGCTTCAGCGGCAGATTTTTGTTTTTCCTCTTGAGCTTTAGTTTCTGAGGTTTTTTCAGGTTCTTCCTGTGGGGAGGGTGCAGGTGTTTGTGGAGATGGTGGGGGAGGGGTGGCAGGTTGTTGTTCAACTGGAGGAACAGGGGTTTGTTCCACCATTGGGGTTGCCTGGGACACTACATTTGCAACTTGCTCTTTTGCTTCTGTTGGAACGGATTCATTTTGTGTTAAATTTTGAACCACGGTACTTGCTTTAGCTGCTAAATCGGGGTTTTGAAGGATTTCTCCTGTCGCTTGATTTATAGCATCGGATTCACCTCCAAAGCTCTGAGCAATTGCTTGATCAAATGTTGCAATATCTGCTCCGGCAAACATGTTAGCAATCTCTCCTGCACTCATTCCTAATTGATCCCCTAACATACTAAGTAGAGGGGATTCTTCCTTAGTGAATTCTTTGGTAGTAGCAGCATCAAATGTTTTAGGACCTTCCACAGCAGCCTGATTTGTAACATTAGTAACATTCGTCTGTGTTTGTTGAACTACCGTGGATGTTGGTTCCGCTGGGGGATTTGCAGCAGGAGGGGTCTGTGTTACCGGCGGATTTGCAGTAGCGGGGGTTATTTCCTGTGTGGGTTCAGCAGGTTTGGCTATCTCTTGTTGTGTGGTGATAACAGAGGCAGGGATTTCTGCTGCTGGGGATTGAGCTGGTTCTGTAGGAGCTGGGGGAGGAGGCGGGAGTATCGGTTCAGGTTTAGGAGCAGGAGGAATTAACGATTTAGCCAGAAAATCGAAAACCTCTTTAGCGCTATTCATGACATATTCATCGCTAGGAGCAGCCCCGGATTGTCTTTGTATCCCAATCTCTTTTAGAAAATTAAGAACAGTAGAATCTAAAATGTGCTGTAAATTATTACTTGAAATTTTGTTCAGCTCTTTGTTATTGAAGTCCGGACTTTCCCCCATTTCCAGATCATCAATTCCGTTTTCTATGGTATTGAATTCAGTTTTAGTTATTGTTCTAAGTTCGTTATACGCGTTAGAATCCTTAAATGAAGGTCTATTTTGGACCCACCCGCTTAAATATTTTGGATTTTGATATGAAAGACCCTTGAAGTTTTCAACTGCTGTACTAACGATATTATCCGTGATAGAATTAATATATTGACTCGGATCCTTCCCTTCCGGAATTTCAAACATAGCAGCTCCAAAACTCCCAGGAAGAACTTCACCCCTTGCCTGCCCTATAGCAATATCAAGAGCTTCTTGTGAAGCATTACCCAATAAAGGATCTGCAGATTTTTTATCTGAGAGCTGTTTGTTAAAAACATCTACCTGTTCGGAATTAATTATTGCCAAATTCTACCTTTTCCTCTATATATTAAAGGTTTATTGCTTGGTTAAATTAAAAATGGGTACCAATCCGTCTTTCTCTTTGATAATTTTCTTGTTTCTCTCTTCTATTTCCCTGTTTATTTTTTCAAGGATGATTTGAAATTCAAAATATGGAAGTTTTTCCAGCTCTGAAAAAGAAATATTATGATCTTTTGCTAGCTTTCTTTTGATTTCAAAGTAGTTGTCCAAAGATATCTGAAACAATGAAAAGGGATCTGATTCCCCCGCGAAATCGGATAGGAGCAGTGACCTCGGCACCGCATTTATTACAAATTACAGACAAATTATTTTTTGTAGCAAATGTTATCTGTTTAGAAATATTATCAGATAAAACAAACTGGGTATATGTCCAGTTTTTGGAGTTCATTTCATAAGAGTCGTAAGATTTTTCGTCAAGATCTCTCCAGTTAGGTATTAGGAAAGGAGATACCGTGGCAAATGATGAGTCGTATTTTTTACCTGCCCTAGTTTTATCTCTTAGAATTTTCCTGATTTTTTGAGATACCCCAATAGTAGGAATGAAAAGTTGAATTGCAGGATCACCATTTTTGGGTGTTAATTGAAAATAACCATTTTCATGGTCATAATATGTTTTAAGTTTTGGATCTAATGAAAAATTAGAAAGAACTCCTGACGTCAATTCAATCTCTGAAGGAATCGGGCAATCTTCTTTAGTGC
>Ga0315901_10004010_pt1 | contig 18653 bp, 13 predicted proteins | sample LakEriMetagenome_10_FD_203761 | JGI IMG/M metagenome (GOLD analysis project Ga0315901, IMG submission 203761) | Freshwater fungal communities from buoy surface, Lake Erie, Ohio, United States - Buoy 2 MA116 | ecosystem: Environmental > Aquatic > Freshwater > Lake | place: USA: Lake Erie, Ohio...
ATCCGTTTTTGTTTTGCAAAAAAAGAAGAGACTCTTACATTAGCAGGCGAACGTTTAAAAAGATTGCGAAAACTTACTCAATAGGCTCTCACATCTTTTTTCTCCATATAGTTAATAAAAGCCCTATTTGCGACTCTACCCCCACCTGGTGTAGGATATTTACCCGAAAAATACCAATCACCCTTGTGGTCTGGACAGGCTTCGTGTAAATCGGCAATAGTTTGGTAAATCACCTCAATGTCAATATTTGTATCAGGCGGCGTAACTATTTCAGCAATTTTATTAGAAATTTCCTGATAGGAAAAAGATTCATACAATCTACTTACCTGATTTTCAGCTAATGCTGCAGACGAAAACTCTACTTCTTTACATTTCAAATAGGTTTCCTGAAGTAAGTTCATTTTATTATTTTCCTCTAACAGCTTCACCAAGGCTTTAAAAGCTACAAATTCGCCCATTTTAGACATATCGATGCCATAACAATCTGGAAATCTAATTTGAGGAGCCGTAGAAGCAATGATAATTTTTTTAGGTTTCAAGGTAGAGGCAATATGAATAATACTATCGCGGAGAGTGGTTCCTCTAACGATAGAATCATCGAGTAAAACCAGGGTATCCACGTCATTTTTAACTAGACCGTAAGTAATATCATATACGTGGGAGACGAGTTTGCCCCTTGTTTGCGAATCGGCAATAAAAGTTCTTATTTTAGCATCTTTGAGAATCAATTTCTCGATGCGAGGCTTTAAATTCATTATTTTTTGCAGCTCCACATCATCTACAGGCCCATTTTCCATGAGCGCCCGTATTTTTTTTGTTTTAACCACATTCAGGCTATCATAAATTCCCTCAATCATTCCAAAGAAAGCCGTTTCGGCTGTATTGGGAACGAAAGAAAACACGGTATTTTCAAAATCGTAATCAATACTTTCCAAAATCTGAGGGATCAGTTTTTTACCTAAAGCCTTTCTCTCCAGATAGATATCCCTATCGTTACCTCTACTAAAATAGATGCGTTCAAAAGAACAGGGCGTTATTTCTCTTGACTCAATGAATGGAAGTTCCTCCAGACTTCCATTCTTTCTTATGATGAGAACATGTCCCGGTTTGACCTCCTTGATATCATGAAAATTGACTTCCATTGAAGTTTGAATAGCCGGTCTTTCCGAGGCGACCACCACAATTTCCTCATCTGCATAATAGAATGCGGGTCTGATACCGGCGGGATCGCGTATGACAAAAGCATCACCGTGACCTATGAGGCCAGCCATAACATAGCCGCCGTCAAATTTTTTACAGGCCCTTCTCAGCAGACGTTGAATATCCAGATTTTCATAAATAAGGTCATTAATTTGTATATTTGAATGTCCATCGGGTTTATACCAGGTGTGAAGGCGTTGCACTTCATCGTCCAGGAAGTGCCCAATTTTCTCAAGAACCGTAACTGTATCTGATTTTTCCTTTGGGTATTGCCCCAATTCGACTAGTTCCTGAAAGAGTTCATCGACATTGGTCAGATTAAAATTTCCGGCCAATAAAAGGTTTCTACTAATCCAGTTATTTTGGCGAAGAAAAGGGTGACAAGTTTCTATAGAGTTGTCACTATGCGTGCCATACCTAAGGTGCCCGAGCAATAATTCGCCCATATAGGGTTTATTATCTTTCAGCCACTGAGCATCTTGTTGAAAATCCTTTAGTTTATTAAAATGGTAATAAACCTGATCAAAGAGGTCATCTAAATAGTTTGTCGCGACGCTCCTTTTTCTACTAATATACTTTTCACCTGGCTTAGGATCTAGTTTAATGGTTGCCAATCCTGCACCATCCTGACCTCTATTTCGTTGCTTTTGAAGCAATAAACGCATTTTTTCAATGCCATAAAAAGCGGAACCATATTTTTCCTGATAAAAAGAAAAAGGTTTCCTAAGACGAATGAGGGCAACTCCGCACTCATGTTTTATGGCATCGCTCATAAGAGTATCATTTGGTTATTATTTGCGCCGCAAAGGTACACAACTAAAATATGGTAGTGGTAAATTTTCAAAAAAAATAAAACGTCAAACAGATTACCATTTTAATTGGTTATAAAATCATACTGCATTAAGCTAAATTTAGTTTAATTTTGTTTTCCATATTTAAATTTAAATATCATGTCATTATTTCGATTTTCCAAATTGCCAAAATCAAAGGCTTTTACTTTTACGCCTAGGTACTATGATCCGGTACAGGAAGAATTGGAAGAGCGTGCGAAGCAACGGGAGATGAGAAAACAGGACGATTTGGAAGGAGCTAAAATGCGCATTCGTTCTGGTTTCAAAAATAAATATAAAGCAGACGCTAACTTTGCCCAAAAATCTAAGCGTCAACAAAATATTAGATTACTCCTTATTATCGGTATTCTTCTTTTAGGTGCCTACTTTGTCCTTACCGAGTTCTTACCTGTATGGATACAAATGATTGAAAAAACCGAATAGATGTCAGATGTCATCAAGTTACTGTCCGATGCCATTGCAAATCAAATTGCTGCGGGTGAGGTTATTCAACGGCCAGCTTCTGTGCTCAAGGAATTATTGGAAAATGCAGTGGATGCAGGGGCTACTTCTATCATCATTCATGCCAAGGAGGCCGGCAGGCAACTCCTTCAAGTGACAGATAATGGATGTGGAATGTCCGAAACGGATGCCCGAATGTCCCTTGAAAGACATGCTACTTCTAAAATTAAACAGTCCTCCGATTTGTTTTCTATTAGAACCATGGGATTTCGGGGCGAAGCATTGGCCTCCATTGCCGCGGTTGCCCAACTGGAACTCAAAACACGGTTACATAATGCCGAACTGGGTACCCGATTAATCGTGGAAGCTACGGATATTAAAAAACATGAGCCCTGTACCATGAGTCCGGGGACCAGCCTGTCAGTAAAAAATTTATTTTTTAATGTACCCGCACGACGTAATTTTTTAAAAAATAATACCGTTGAACTCAAGCATATTGTTGAGGAGTTCCAAAGGATTGCCCTGGCTAATCCCTCCATTCAACTGCATCTTTCCCATAACGACAATGAAATAGCTTCTTATGCTCCTGGAAATTTGCGTCAGCGAGTTTCTCAGGTGTTGGGTGTTCAGTCCAATAAAAAACTGGTACCCGTTGAAGAAGAAACCGATGTTGTGCGAATTACCGGCTTTGTTGGTAAGCCTGAATTCGCAAAAAAAACACGGGGAGAGCAATATTTATTTGTTAATAACCGGTTCATTCGGAGCCATTATTTGCAGCATGCTATTACCAGCGCCTTTGAGGATATGCTGCCTAAGGATACTTTCCCTTTGTACGTCCTTTACATGGATATAGATCCGGGTAAAATTGATATAAATATTCACCCTACAAAACAGGAAATTAAATTTGAGGATGAATCTCTGATATACAGCTATATACGTGTGGCAGTTAGACATGCCATAGGGCAATATGGTATATCGGGCAGCTTAGATTTTGAGCGTTCCATCTTAAATTTCCCAGCGCCTCAGCAAGAGCCTACGCCAAGTTTTGAACAAGCTGCAAACAAAGTTGGCTTTGGAACTTATAGCCCTACGTCAGCGAATAAGCAATGGGAAAAACTATATGAGGGTATGAAAAATGTTTCTAACGACGAACCTGATTTCGGAGAATCGCCAGGACCAGAAGTCGTAACTTACCAGGCCTCAATAGATCAACCTCTTTTTAATGAAACAGAAAATTTTCAATTAAAATCACCCTATCAGATTCATAATCGATATTTAGTGTGTCAAATAAAATCGGGTTTTCTTTTAGTGGATCAACAATCGGCACATGAAAGAATCCTTTACGAGCAATTTGAAAATGCCATAAATGAACATCGGGTAAGCTCCCAGCGCCTTTTATTTCCCAGACAAGTGCAATATAGCCCTGCTGACGCGGTTATATTAATGGATCTTTTACCAGAAATGAATAAATTAGGTTTTGATATAGAACCTTTCGGAAATAATGGATTTTTGATAAACGGCGTTCCTGCGGGCATATCTTCATCTGAAGAAGTCAGTCTATTGGAAGATTTATTAGAACAATTTAAACTGGGAACAAATTTACGATTAGGAACCAGAGAAAAATTATGTCGGGCTATGTCCAAAGCCGGCGCATTGAAACGAGGAAAATCTTTGAATCAGACTGAAATGCAAACCCTGATTGATGAACTATTTGCCTGCCAAAATCCTTTAATGAGTCCCTCTGGAAATCGATGTTTCCTTACCTATAATCTTTCTGAACTCTCTGAATCATTTAAACGTTAAAATATGCTCCAACTTACTGATGTCGTTAAAAATCTGTTGATAATCAATATTATAATGTTTTTGGGCGTTCGATTTTTTATTGAGCCCAATCAATTGGCTGTCTATTACCCCGGTTCACCTTATTTTCAGCCCTATCAAATAGTTACGCACATGTTTATGCATGGAAACTTCATGCATCTATTATTTAATATGTTTGCCATTTACATGTTTGGACCGCCCGTAGAAGCTGTATTTGGACCAAAAAGATTCCTTTTCTACTATCTCGCAACGGGGCTTGGCTCTTTTGTTTTACACATGGCGGTTATGCATTGGGAACTGACCTCAGGTTCTATCCCTATGTCAAGCATGGATATACCAACAGTTGGTGCATCCGGCGCCGTTTTCGGATTATTGGTAGCTTATGGTATGAATTTTCCAAATTCAGTCATACAACTCCTCTTTCCACCCATTCCATTAAAAGCTAAATATTTCGTACTGATCTATGCTGCTTTAGAATTATACCTCGGATTGAGTGGCAAACAACCCGGCGTCGCTCATTTTGCCCATTTAGGTGGTGCGTTATTTGGATTTCTCATCATCACTTTTTGGCACAAATTCCCCATGCGATTTAATTAATCAGGACAAAATATCATGCTAAGTTCTATTTACAACGATTTAAAAGCAGAATTCAGTTACGGAAACAAGGTAAACCAATTGGTTATCATAAATGTAGCTGTTTTTGTTATTGCTACCATTCTTAATTTTATCCTTTTCTTATCAAATGGTGGAAAAACGTCCACGATATTTGAGAGTTTGATAAAATACCTCGCCATGTCATCCGACGGAATGTTTGTACTAACCCATCCATGGATACTGGTTACCAATATGTTTTTACATCTTGAGTTTTTTCATATTTTATGGAACATGTTGATATTCATTTGGTTTGGAAGGGTAACTGGCGATTTTTTAGGTAATCACAGAATTGTATTCTTATATTTTTGCGGTGGCTTATTGGGTTCCATAATATTTTTTTTATCGGCAAATCTACTTCCTTACGGTGCCAATGGAACAAAAATGGCTTTAGGAGCCTCCGCCGGAATCATGTCTATTGTCGTTGCGGCAGGAACGATTGCACCAGATTACAGTTTTAGATTATTATTCATTGGTGATGTCAAGTTAAAATTTATAGTTTTCGCGCTATTAATCATCGATTTGATATCTATAACGTCAAATACAAATACAGGAGGGCATTTTTCTCACCTTGGTGGTGCTATTTTCGGTTTTATTTTTGTACGGTTACTTCAGGAAGGCCACGATTTATCTTTACCATTTAACAGAATGGCCGAATATATTCAGTATTTATTCTCCTCCAATAAGGCATCACATAGAAGAAATAATCCACTCAAGGTTATCCATAGAAAAACATCAACTAAACCGAAAAACACTAGCGAGAGGGAGGTTAAAGGTGGAAATTCTCTCGATCATCAAACCCAACTGGATCAAATTTTAGATAAAATCAAGCAAAAAGGCTACGACAGTCTTTCCGACGAGGAGAAAGAATTTTTATTCCAGGCCAGTAAAAAGTAAGATTTGGACTCATTTATACGAATCGTTACCCTATTTGCAGCACTCAGTTTACTTATTATTTATCTTGGTGCCTATATCAATCCAAATGACTATTGGTACTTTGGCATCGCGAGTTTATTTTATCCTCTTTACTTATTGGCAAATATAATTTTCACCTTCTACTGGATGTACCGCAGGAAATGGATTTTTCTTTTACCCCTTGTGGTCATTATTTTGCGCGTCGATTACGTTTTCGGCTATTTTAGAATGAAAATTCCACCTGGTGAAACCACGGAAAGTTTTAGGGTGGCCACTTTTAATGCTCATGATTTTAAAGAAATTAATTATCCTCATCCATATATTCAGGATGATGCCTGGGAAAAATTAATACTAAAAATACAACCTACCATTTGGTGCCTTCAGGAAATTGAAGGCATGAAATTGGTAAAGGGAAGTTTACCCAAATCCATTGGATTAAACAGAGCCGCTCATTCTGCTGTGGCTGGTCTGGCCATCTACAGTTCCTACGATCCCATCAAAACAGAATCCTTTGTTTTCAGTGCGGACAATGGCTTTCAATATGCTGATTTCAGGCATGAAAATGGAAAAATATTCAGAGTATATAACGTGCATTTGTTGTCAAATCAAATTACGGGCATGGCTTACAAGATTTCGGAAGGAGGAACCGTACCGGAAAGAAAGGATATGCATTTGTATAGAAAAATGCTATCTCAATATAAACAATCTATAAAAACAAGAACGCAACAGTCCCAGATACTGGCCGATCACATTGCCCAATCCCCCCATCCTGTTATCATTTGTGGCGACCTAAATGACACGCCATTATCTTATGTTTATAATAGATTGAGAAAATATGCTGATGACGCCTTTTTAACCGCGGGAAATGGCATTGGGGTAACGTACATTGGACCTGTAAAAGGTATGCGGATTGATTATATTTTGCCCTATATAACATTTGAAACCTTATACTGCCGAAGGTATAGTTCTGGTAATTTTTCAGATCATTGTCCGGTGGCCGCCGATATTAATTGGAAATAAGCCATAAAACATATAAAACAATCCTTATTTTTGCCATTTTTACGCCTTAATACCTTTTTTCAATGACTACAGCACTTCATATTTATCATAGCATCACCCGTCAAAAAGAACTTTTTATACCTGAAACGCCTGGTTTTATAGGCATGTATGTCTGTGGTCCCACTGTTTATAACGATGTACATTTAGGAAATTGCAGGACATTTGTCAGCTTCGATATCATTTATAGATATTTACAAACCATTGGTTATCAAGTTAGATATGTAAGAAATATAACCGATGTAGGACATTTATTGGACGACGGTGAAGATAGAATGAGCAAAGGCGCGCGACTGGAAAAAAAGGAACCGATGGAGGTTGCTCAAAAATATACCGTAGGCTTTCATAACATGATGCGCATTTTTCAAACATTACCACCAAGTATTGAACCTCGGGCAACAGGTCATATTCCAGAGCAAATTGAAATGGTTGAAACTATTTTAAAAAATGGTTTAGCCTATATAAAAAATGGTAGTGTTTATTTTGACACCCAAAAATATATGGACAATAAGGGTGACTACGGTGTTTTATCCGGTAGAAAAATCGATGAGTTACTCTCTGAAACACGGGATAACCTTAAAAATCAAAGCGAAAAAAATCATCCCGCCGATTTCGCCATTTGGATGAAAGCCTCTGATGAACATATTATGCGATGGAATTCTCCCTGGGGCATTGGTTTCCCTGGCTGGCATCTGGAATGTTCTGCAATGAGCCTGAAATACCTGGGTGAAGTGTTTGATATTCATGGTGGTGGAAACGATTTGAAATTTCCACATCACGAAAACGAAATAGCCCAAAACATGGGGTCTTGCCAATGTAAAGGTGCCAAGTACTGGTTACATACAAATATGCTCCTTTTAAATGGTAAAAAAATGTCCAAAAGTGACGGAAATACCATTTCTCCAGAACAACTTTTTATTGGAGATAGTGAGCATATTTCAAAATCTTATTCACCCATGGTGGTGAAATTCTTTATGCTTCAATGCCACTATCGAAGTACCCTCGATCTGACAGATGCCGCCCTTTTAGCAGCTGAAAAAGGCTACAAACGGCTGATGGAAGCATATAAATGGATTCAATCTGTAAATCACCCAGGCACAAAAGGTGAAGCTGGTCAAGATACTGATATTGAAGCATTGATAGAAGCTGCCCATCTGGATATGGCCGACGACTTTAATACTCCCAAAGCATTGTCCCGCCTTTTTGAACTGGTAAACAAGTTGAATTCCCTGAAAGATAAACATATAGGTTGGGACCAAATTTCTCCGGCCACTTTCGACAATATAAAACAGGTGTTTAGTTTGTTTATTAATGACATATTTGCTGTTGATAGCGATGTGGAAGGCGATTTATCAGGTAATCAGGATAAATCTCTGTTGGACGGGCTAATGCATCTTATCATTCAGATGAGAAATGATGCGCGATTGAGGAAAGATTGGGCTACTGCAGACCTTATTCGCGATGCCTTAAAGGAAAATAAGGTGGAACTAAAAGATGGTAAAGACGGAAGCTCCTGGCAGGTAACCGAGAGTTAAGACAATAAAAAAAGGTTCAATCAAATAGTTTGAATTATTTGGGAAGTAATTTTCTATAATCCCGGAGGATGTCCTCCGTTCTGAGACTTAAGAACAGTTCAATGCGTCGATTTAATGCTTTTCCTTCTGGCGTTTCATTCGATTTCATAGGGGAGAATTCTCCTTTTCCTGCGGCAAGAATTCTGGAAGGAGACAATTGCCATTCCTCAACTAATACCTTAGAGATCGCCGACGCTCTAAGAACACTTAAATCCCAGTTGTCAGGTAACTTTTTATTTTGTTGTATAGCGTTATCAGTGTGACCGATCACCTGAATGGTAAAAGCAGGAAAAAGTTGAAGAATTTCACTGATTTTACCTAATAAAGGCATGGCAGCTGGGTCGACAGATTGGGTAACAAAGGGTTTAAATAGCTTTTCCATAGGTATGGAAATACTGCAATACAAGGTCGATTCCTCTATGATTACATTTTCCTCCGAAGCAAGTGAATCTTTGAGAATGGCACTCAAATTACCTACCGGACTATTAAATTTAGTCCAATAATTTAAAATAGACTGCGTAAAAAGAGACTGATTGGCTAATTTTGTTTCAAGTGAATCAATATTTTCAGAAAGGAAATTTTGATTGAGTGAAGAATTTTTATTTAACCTATCAATATCATTTTGTAAGGAGTCCATCCTATCCAAATAAACCTTTTGAACCGATTCATACGCAGCGATGGTACCTTGTTTCTTATAATTGTCCAGCGTAAGTGAATAATTAAGCGATCGTTGATCTACCAACTGAGAATCTAATTTTATAAGCTCATTTTTGTATTTATCCTCTAATAAAAGAACATCTTTTTTTTGAATGCCACAAGAAAATAATAAAAACGAAAAAAGAACAAAGCAAAAGATAAATCTCATTCCTTCTATATTTAAAAAAAAAAGATTAGTTAAAAAACAAACAAAGATTTTTAATCCAATCTGAAATTGGCAGAACCCAACATACCCAAATCGGTGTAAACGGCCACTCTATAAAAACCGGGTTTAAGTTTGTCCTCCATATTGTGCGAAAAAGACAATCTTTGGTTACTTGTTATATTAACTTCTTTACCAGAAACGGCATTTAGTGGCATGTTTTGTCCATTCACCACAATATTTTTATTAATATTAGACCCGGGAACTGGCACGCCGTTATCGTTAGTTATCGCCATATAAATGGTGCGAATGCCTTGATATTCATCTGGAACGGAAGTTAAGTCAAAATTAACCACAATACGTCTTGCTTTGTTCGATTTAGCAGTTAATTTCGATTTAGGGGTCTCCAATTCTACCTGGAAAGCCGATGCCTTAAAATTATTTAGGGTAAGTTTCTTTACCTCCTCCTGCATTGTTCTATTCAAATTGGCCAAAGCCGCTTTATCCTTGTTCGCTTCATTCAGATTAGAGGTTAAGGAAGTATTTTCCACTTTCAAGTTATCATTTTCTTCTTGCAGCGCCGAAATAGATTCCTCCAATTCCGCTTTAACGGCCAAAAGCTGAAGAATTTCCGCCCTGAGACTATTTGCCTCTTTTGCACTATTTTTTTTGTAAAGGCTTAATGTTTTTATTTTTGAGGTTAACTCAATTTTAGCTTCATTCAAAGAACCTTGTAAAGACTGATTTTCCTCTGATAATGCAGCAAAACTAGAACTTAATGATTCAACCTGGGAAACCAATGAATCTCTAAGGGATATTAACTCCTTATTTTCAGACTGATATGCGATATTTTCCTTTGTTATAACGCTATTTTCTTGTTTCTTAAAAAACGCCCAATAGCTCGTACCAGCTAACGCAATAAGTAAAACGATAATAATAGCTATTAAATTCCTTTCTCTGCTGTTGTAAGCATTGGAATTTTCCTGATAAAAGGGATCTTTTTGCATCTAAAAATATTTAAATAGTTAATGCAAAGTTGATGTTTTTTTTGTCAAAATGATAGGAATTACATTAAAAATTTAATAGAAGGAAATAAATAGTAGCATTACTTTCGTAAATTTATTTATTAATTTACAAAACTTAAAAAAATGAAAAGAAAACGGTTACTATTCCTTTCCATTTGTACCCTTCTGTTTTTTACTACTTATGAATTACAGGCACAATACAAAATTACGGGAAGCATCACAGATGAAAGAACGAATGAAACGTTGATGTTCGCGAATATTATTATTCAGAACGCTTCAAAGGGCACAGTTACTGATCTGGATGGTAAATTTACCCTTGATATTGAAGACAATAGCGAGGTTACCTTAGTGGTTAGTTCCATTGGTTATCTAAGCCAATTAGTTAAAGCGGGACCTACGAATAACGTGTTGAACATTAAATTGCGCGAAGATGCGACCAATCTCGAAGAAGTGGTTATCACTGGTTTGGCTTCTTCTGTAAAAAGGTCCAATCTGGCGAATGCCGTAGGTTCTGTTTCTGCTAAAGAATTAGTAGGAACTACCACCATTCAAACCACAGACGGCGCCTTATACGGTAAAGTGGCGGGTGTTACCGTTCGTTCCAATGGTGGCGCACCAGGGGGTGGATTATCTATTCAATTACGTGGTATTTCAAGTCTTGCCGGGGCATCACAACCCTTGATTATTCTCGACGGAGTGTATGCTAGTAATGCAACCCAAAGAAGTGGTCGTGCGACCGTAAGTGGAGCTGGTGGCTCAAATCAAGATGATGGTGCAAACAGACTTGCTGACTTGAATCCTGCAGATATTGAAAATATCGAGATTTTAAAAGGTCCTTCTGCCGCGGCCATTTATGGTACCAGAGCCAATGCGGGGGTAATCATTATTACCACTAAAAGAGGTGCGGAAGGAAAAACTAAAATTAGTTTTTCACAAGACATTGGCGACGCTTCACCTCTCAGACTTCTTGGCACCGATGTTTGGAGCGAAGCTAAGATCAATACCTTTTTTCCCGTCGCAAGACGTCCTATTGAATTAGAACGTTTCAGACAAGGTGTTACCGTTAATTACGAAGATTATTTTTACGATAATCCAGCCATTTTGAGTAACTCAAGATTAACCGTTTCTGGTGGTGATGAAAAAACAAAGTTTTATATTTCTGGTAATGTAACGGCCGAAGATGGAACGGTAAAAAATACTGGATTTGAAAGATATTCTATCAGAGCCAATGTGGATCACAAAATTTCTAAAAGAGTAAGATTCAGTTTTTCAACCAATTATCTTAAAACTGAGACTGACAGAGGATTTACAGGAAATCAGAATAACGCCGGAGCGAGTATTGGCTATAATATAGCCTATGTTCCAAGCTATTTTGACTTAAGACCCAATGCACAAGGTATCTATCCGGTAAATCCTTATTTTTCTGAAAACCCTGTAGCGGTAACTGATCACGGTATAAATAATTCTACGGTAAATCGTTTTATCCAAGCTTTTAATCTGACCGCAGATCTTTTTCAAAATAACACCAGCAATTTAAAGGCGACACTTTCAGGTGGATTGGATTATCTGCAAAATTCGACGATGGTTTACTTACCTGAATTTTTACAGTTCCAAAGAGCGCAAGCTAATCCTGGTGATTTGTTGCTTGGACGTCAGGAGAGTTTCAATACCAATATTCAGGCTGCTTTGGTTTATACTAAAACTGTAGGTAAGTTGAATTTATCTTCTCAAGGAGGTATGGTTCGATTAGATTTCCAAAATAGTGCCCTATTTAACCGGGGTAGAGGATTGGTTCCAGGCCAGAAAAATTTGAGGCAAGCTAATGTTCAGGAAATCAATGAACACGCAATCAGTAGTATCAGTGAAGCAGGTATATTCTTACAACAAGAAGCTAATTTTGATGATAAAATCATAGGAACTGTAGGTATTCGATGGGATAAATCGACATTGAACGGCGATCCAAATAAGTTATATGCTTTTCCAAGAGCTTCCTTAGCATTGAACATTGCTAATTTCGATTTTTGGAATGTGGGCGCTATTACACAGTTAAAACCACGTATTGCTTATGGCGCAACCTCTGGACCCGTTGCCTTTGGAAGTACTTTCACCTCATTGGGTGGAACGAATATTGGTGGACTATTAGGTTCTGTTGTTTCTTCTCAAATTGGAAATACAGGTATTCTACCTGAAACTGCCTCAGAACTGGAATTTGGTGTTGATGCAGGATTCTTCAATAACAGATTAGCTATAGAAGCTACCTATTACATAAAAAACACACAAAATAATATTCAAAATTTGAATTTGGCGCCATCAGTAGGTGTTAGCACAACGCCAAGTAATGAGGCTGAATTGGAAAATAAAGGGATAGAATTGGGTGTGTCGGGAACAATCATTGATGCGCCTAAATTCAGATGGTTCTCCAGAGTACTTTACTGGCAAAACAGGGTGTTACTTACCCGTTTAGGAATTCCTACCTATATTGCTGGAGCATTTGGTTCTGGTTTGGGTACTTTCCTTTATGCACAAGGCTATGCTCCAACGACCATAGTTGGTAGCCCGGCAGTAGCTGGTAATCCGGGTGGATTCACTTTCTGGGGAAATAATCAACCTGATTTTAATGCATCTTTCTTTAACTCTTTCAATATTTTAAAAAACCTTGAGCTTTCTGTTTTGGTAGATTGGAAGCAAGGGGGAGATAATATCAATTTATCAGCATTTTTAACAGATGGGGGTGGAACTACGAAAGGTTGGTTTGACGACTCAAACGGAGACGGAATTCCTAACGGAAGACAACGCGATCCTGCACCATATAACAATGCGGGAAGATGGGTAATGGACGCAAGTTTTGTGAAAATCAGAGAGGTAGGTTTATATTATACCTTCCCGAAAACTTCTTTAGAGAAAATGTTTAATGGCAAAATTAAAGGTATAAAATTAGGTGCTTCGGCAAATAATCTATTCTTGTTCACTGATTATTTCGGATACGATCCTGAAACTTCCACCTTTGGTGCGCAATCCATCGCGAATAACGTGGATATTGCTCCTTATCCAACACCAAGAAGGATATTCTTCCATCTGAATTTCGATTTCTAAAAACTAATTTATTTTAAAATGAAAAATATATTAAAAGCTGTTTTAATTCCCGCTGTTTTAGGTTTTACCGCTTGTAATCCTTTACAACTCGATGAAGTGTTAGATCCAAACAACCCTTCCCTGGCCAGTGTGGAGACTAACGCCACTAAAGAGCAAGTACAATTCCTTTTAACTGGCCTTGAAGCATCTCATAGAAATTATGTGGTCAATATTTCTCAAGCCTGGAATACTTTTGGAAGAGAAATATGGTATCTGAATGCTTCTGATCCACGTTTTCAAACAGATTGGCTTGGTCAGGCCGGAAGAGTTCCAGATAGAGCTTACTTTGGATTTGGAACAACGGGAGGAGGTTCCTGGGCATCTCCTTATCAGGCCATTAAGCAGGCAGATGTGTTAATCAGTTCATCCAATGGTTCTACTTTGCTTGTGGATGCTGAGAAAAAAGCCGTATCTGGTTTTGCCAAAATGATTCAGGGTTACCAATTTATGATTCCCGCCAATTTTGTATATGAAAATGGCATAAGAATAGATGTAAAAGACCCTTTGAAACCAGGTAAGTTCGTAAAATATGAGGATGCTTTAAATCATATTAAAAGCGTATTAGATCAGGCAGATCAAGACCTTGCCGCAGCTGGTTCAGGTGCGTTCCCGTTAAGATTAACTCCAGGCTTCGCTGCTTATAACACGATTCCTAATCTTAGAAAAGTCAATAAAGCTATCTTAGCACGTTTAAATGCTTACAGAAAAGACTGGCAAGGCATTCTAACGGCATTAGACGGATCATTTATGGAAATGGGTGGTAATTTAAATGCCGGCCCATCCCACCCTTTTTTGGGACCTCCAGATGGATTCAATCCGCTATTTTATTTACCAAATGCAGCAGTAAATACTATCATTGTTGTTCATCCTTCTATGATTGATGATGCAACACCTGGAGATTTAAGGGTATCCAGAAAATTCTTTAAGAGAAATACGCCTGTAGTTGTTACCACAGATGCTACGCCTCTTTCTGCATTGTATCAGGACGCACGTTGGACTACAAATACTGCACCCATTCCATTTATCCGTAACGAAGAGCTCATTTTGTTGAAAGCAGAAGCACATGCTAATTTGGGACAAACTACCGAAGCTGTAAACGCTATCAATGTTATCAGAAATGCAGCGGCTATAGGAAATTATACGGGTGCAACTACAAAAGATGCCCTAATCAATGAAATTCTTTATCAGAGAAGATACTCTCTTTGGGCAGAACCATGGGGACATCGTTGGATTGACGCGAGGAGATATAATAAACTGAATGAAATTCCAACGTCTTATGACAAGGGAACCATATTTAAGCAATTCCCTCATCCACAAGCTGAGGTAAATTGGGATATTTATGTAGGAGGCTAATATTCATCCTTACATCAGTTGAAAAAACGCCGTTGGAATACTTTCCTTCGGCGTTTTTTTATATTTTACAGAAAATTACGAACAATGAGACAGCTGTTTTTTCTCGCCTCCTTTGCTTTTGTGGCATTTTTTATCCCTGTCATGGTAAAAGCACAATACAAATATTTCCCCACAAAACAAGAATGGCAGGAAAAAAGTCCTTCGTCGATGGGCCTTTTGGGTGACTCCATAGCAGCTGCTATAATTTATGCCCTGGCTAATGAAACGAAAAATCCGGCCAACATGGAGGTTAACCACTATCGCACGTTTGGTAAGGAACCTTTCGGAATGGGCATCGGCCCCTTTGAATCGAGAGGAAATACGAATGGCTTAATTATTTATAACGGTTATATTGTTGCCAAGTGGGGTCAACCTGAAAAATGTGATATGACCCATAGTGTTACCAAAAGTTTTTTAAGTACCGTCGCTGGACTAGCTCTGGAAACGGGACATATAAGACAATTAAGTGATCCCGTTCATACTTATCTGCCGCCTATTGAAGAGTATAATCCGATCAAGCTGTATAGAAATGCAGAGGATATGGGAAAGGATGAACTTTTAAAACCATTTGAAACGGAGCATAATCGGAAAATATCGTGGGAGCATCTTTTACGGCAGACCAGCGATTGGGAAGGTACCTTATGGGAAAAACCCGATTGGGCAGACAGACCCGATGCCGATGCGTCAAAATGGTTAACCAGAAAAAGAAATGAACCTGGTTCCGTCTATGAATATAATGATGTGAGGGTAAATGTATTAGCGTTGGCTTTAACCAGTATTTTGAGAAAACCATTACCCGTTTTTCTTAAAGAAAAAGTAATGGATCCTATCGGTGCATCCGATACCTGGCGCTGGACCGGGTATAGAAATTCGTGGATTGTTATAGATGGATTGCCCGTTCAAGCTGTGAGTGGCGGCGGACATTGGGGAGGTGGTATGGTTATCAATTCTTACGATTTAGGGCGATTTGGCTTGTTTACGCTGAATAAAGGGAATTGGGATAATAAGAAAATCCTGCCCGCGTCGTGGTTCGAGATGGCCACAAAATCAACCGATGCCAAAACAGATTATGGATTCATGAATTATTTCCTAAATACAGACAGAAAAATGATACCCGCAGCACCCGCCTCGGCGTATATGCATGTCGGCAATGGTACTAATTTCATTTTTGTAGATAGTACCAAAGACCTTGTTGTCGTGGGCCGTTGGATGGAGAACGCGGCGATTCCTGGATTTATAGAAAAAATATACTCCGCCTGGCGGTAGGGGGGGGTAATAAAACATTGTGCCGCCAGGGGCCAAAGTGTCTTATAGACGTGTGACCCCGAGGGGGTCAGGCCTCTCGTGTCGGTTTTTTTTTCCCTGACCCCGGAGGGGTCACATGTTTATTGCCATTTTGTACCTTGCGGAACAAATGTTTTTATTGTACCATTTGTGACTTGCGATAATAAATGTCCATTATGACCATTGTGCGCCTTGCGGCCTAAAATTGCTAGAAACGTGTGACCCCAAGGGGTCAGGTGTGGGATTTTGGCGCATTGCGGAACAAATGTTTTTATTGTACCATTGTGCGCCTTGCGGCCTAAAATGCTAGAAACATGTGACCCCTCTGGGATTGGTTTTTTTTGTTTCCTGACCCCGAAGGGGTCACATGTCTATTGCCATTTTTGTCCCTGGCGGAACAAATGCTTTCATTGTACCATTGTGCGCCTTGCGGCCTAAAATGCAAGTTTATTCATTAAATATCTCGACAGGGAATATTAAGCGTTTTCTTTTTCAAGTTCCCCATTGAACAAATTTACAAAATCTGAAACGGAAAAACTACCTAAATCACCCTGACCTTGTCGCCTTACTGAAATCATTTGATTTTCTTGTTCTTGTTCTCCGACAACAAGCATAAAAGGAATGTGCTGAACTTCGGCATCTCTAATCTTACGGCCAATTTTTTCAGCCCTTTCATCTACAAAACCTCTGATATCATGTTTAGCCAAAGCCTGAACTACCTCTTTACAATAAGGAATAAATCGGTCACTGATAGGTAAGATGGCAAATTGATCAGAAGTCAACCAAAGCGGAAATTTACCCGCTGTATTTTCAATCATGATAGATATAAACCGTTCCATAGATCCGAAGGGAGCTCTATGAATCATTACCGGACGGTAAGGTTTATTATCGGCTCCGGTATAGGTTAAATTGAATCGCTCGGGAAGATTATAATCTACCTGAATGGTTCCAAGTTGCCAAGAGCGACCCAGCGCATCCTTTACCATAAAATCTAGTTTGGGGCCATAAAAAGCAGCTTCACCCAACTCAGTTACCGTTTTTAAACCAGCCTCAGTTGCTGCTTCAATGATGGCACGTTCCGCATTTTCCCAATTCTCATTGGAACCTATATATTTTTCCGGATTATTTGGATCTCTTAAAGAAATTTGGGCTGTGAAGTCCTGAAACCCCATTTTCCTTAACACTACCCTAGTCAAATCAAGTACATTTAAAAATTCCTCCTTCACCTGATCTGTGGTACAAAATATATGCGCATCGTCTTGAGTGAATCCTCTAACTCGGGATAGTCCGTGAAGTTCTCCACTTTGCTCATACCTGTACACGGTGCCAAATTCTGCAATTCTCATAGGCAACTCCTTGTAGCTATGCGGTTTATGTGCAAATATTTCACAGTGATGAGGACAATTCATTGGTTTTAACAAAAATTCTTCATCCTCTTTTGGCGTAAGAATGGGTTGAAAAGAATCTTTGCCATATTTAGCATAATGACCTGAAGTAACATACAATTCCTTTCTACCTATGTGAGGAGTGGTAACCAATTTATACCCCCTTTTCTCCTGTTCCGCCTTTAGAAAATTCATCAATCTCTCCCTCAGTGCGTTTCCTTTTGGTAACCAGATAGGTAAGCCAGGTCCGACTAATTCCGAAAACATAAATAATTCAAGTTCGGCACCCAATTTTCTATGATCTCTTTTTTTGGCCTCCGCCATCATGAATTCATATTCCGTCAAATCCTTCTGCTTGGGAAATGAAATTCCATAAATACGTGTCAATTGCGGACGAGTATCATCACCCTGCCAATAAGCACCTCCTAATTTTGTAAGCTTAACCGCCTTAATAAAGCTAGTATCTGGTAAATGCGGCCCTTTACACAAGTCTGTAAATTGTCCCTGTGTATATAAAGTAAGAGATTCATCTCCCCTTTTTTCAATCAATTCTAATTTATACTCGTCTCCCTTATTTGTAAAATAGGAAACGGCCTCTTCCTTTGAAATATCCTTTCTGACATATTGATTTTTCAACCTGGCCAGACGAATCATCTCATTTTCAATTTTAACAAAATCTTCCGAAGAAAGAGGTGTAGTGCCTGTATCCACGTCATAATAAAATCCGGATTCAATAGCTGGACCAGTACCGAATTTAATATTTGGATAAAGGGATTCAAGCGCCTCAGCCATAAGATGCGCGGTAGAATGCCAAAAGGTCGTTTTACCATCTTTGTCGTCCCACGTTAATAATTGCAGGGTTGCATTTTTTGAAATAGGGCGGGAAAGATCCCACACTTCCCCGTTTACTTTGGCTGCAAGTACTTTTTGAGAAAGTCCTTCGCTAATGGAACGAGCAATTTCGAAGGAAGTTACCCCTGGCTCAAATTGGCGAGCATTACCGTCTGGAAATGTAATCTGAATCATTTTGTTAATTTATAAAAAATAAAGGCATGCAAAATTATCCT
>Ga0315901_10004013_pt1 | contig 18645 bp, 20 predicted proteins | sample LakEriMetagenome_10_FD_203761 | JGI IMG/M metagenome (GOLD analysis project Ga0315901, IMG submission 203761) | Freshwater fungal communities from buoy surface, Lake Erie, Ohio, United States - Buoy 2 MA116 | ecosystem: Environmental > Aquatic > Freshwater > Lake | place: USA: Lake Erie, Ohio...
CGGACAGATGATCAACCACATGATGCATCTTGCGGTTGGGAGCAAAGCAATCCACGTGAAAGCCTTTTTGACTCAAAGCAACAAGTAGACTGACCGCCTCTGTGATTTCACTGCCATCCCTTGCCCCACAGCCGGCAAGTACAACAGCCACCCGAACATCAGACGGTTGAGTTCCCTGAACAGCATTCATAGACGCTCCTCCTTCTGAACAAAGTAAAAAATAACAGTGAGGTCTGTTGGGCCACACGCCCCTGAACATGAGCCTCTTTCGAAAGCCGGACTGAAAGGTTATAGACCCGTCGCATCCGGAACTTCAAGGGGTTGAGACTATGCCATTCCGTTCGCCAAATGAGCTGCACCTGCGATCAGCCACTCGCCGCGATAATATTTCAGAACGCGGCGCGCGACTCTTTGGTGTCTCGGTTGAGCAATTCTGCAATTGGCGCTGGCAGATGAAGAATCAGCTTACGACGGCTGAAGATGCGCTGAAGGTTCTGCAATTATCTGTCGCGGAAAGAGAGGCTTTTCAGGCTCTTAAAGACCTCTTTCAAGCGGGAATTACACCCTACTACCTTGCGCTCATGGACTTTGAAAATGAATTCGATCCGGTGAGGCTTCAAGCGATTCCTCGACTCGAAGAACTCAAAGATCGCATTGGTGTTGCTGACCCTCTTCAGGAAGTAGGAAATTCTCCTGTCAAGGAAGTGGTGCACGTTTATCCCGACAGGGTCGCATTTTGCGTAGCTCAGCTGTGCCCTGTTTACTGCCGCTATTGTTTTCGCAAAAGGCGCGATGATGAGGTTGGATTACATTTTAATCCAACGATTGTGAATCAAGGCATTGACTACATTGCCAGCAACAAAAACATTCGCGATGTTCTTATCACGGGAGGAGATCCGCTCATTGCACATGATGGAACTCTGGAAAACCTTTTAAGACGGCTTCGCGAAATCCCGCATGTCGAAATATTAAGAATTGGAACAAGAGTCCCTGTGACATTGCCCTATCGCATCACCGAGGAATTGGCTGACCTTCTGGCTCAATTTCATCCTTTGTGGATTAATACACACTTCAATTGCAGCGAAGAACTCACTCTTGAAGCAGCCGCAGCCATTGACACGCTGCTAAGCCGTGGCATTCCCGTTGGGAATCAGAGCGTGCTTCTCGCAGGAGTCAATGACTCCACACAGCGTCTGAAAAGTCTGCTCGAAGGCTTAGTCAAGATGCGTGTGCGTCCCTATTATCTGTATCAAGCCCAGACGGTGGAAGGAACTGCACATTTGAGAGTGCCCATCGAAAAAGGACTCGACTTGATGCGCAGCTTACGCGGGCGAACGACGGGTTTTGCCATCCCGCAATACGTGCTCGACACGCCCAGCGGCAAAATCCCCTTGTCACCCAATCATATCCTTGGCCGCGATCAAGAGACTGTTGTTCTTTTAGACCTTAAGAACAATCAGTGGCGGGAGATTAATCCCCTGGATCAGTACGTCACTCCTCACTCTCTGGCCACAGCGTCTGATCTTGCGGATTCTGATCCGGTTGAAGGGCTCCATTCGATTTGACAGGTCTATCCGTTAACGGACGTTTAAAATATTTAGCATTTGCATTTTTATAAAAGTCCTTCAACAACGCCCTATAATCTGTTCTTCCTGTCACGTTTTTGAGCTCATTGGAGATAAACAACAAAAGAGACATGCGTCTTAGAAAATCCTCTTGAAGATCGGTCACAAAAGGAGAGGCTTGATTTCTGCCTAACAACCTTTCAGACGTTTGCCTCAATCCCCAGACAAACAGCCAATGAGCACGCGGATAATCGCCGCGAATTCTCAATTGCATGGCTTTTAATTCTGTCTCATTGGCAACAGAAACATCAACAAACCAACGCGCATAGGAATTCCACTCTTCTGACAGTGGCTGATAGGGGCCCATCACGTCTGAATGAAGACTCATAAAATCGGATAAATCAGAGTAAAGCACCCCACGAGGCAATGGCAAAAGCGCCACGGAAGAACTCTCCGTTTTTGGAGGAGTAGGCTCACTTACAACCGGCACTTCATCTTTTCCGATGATTTTCTCCAAGACTCTATTTTTTTCTTCCGCCCCAACGCTCGTGCACGAGAGCATCAACCAATAACCACCGACAAACAGTATTCTTTGGCTCAAAATCCGCGCACGAACAGCGTTCAATCGCCAGAAAGTTCGAACCTCTACCCAACCGAATGAAATCAGATCACCTTGCTGGTGAATGACTTTTCGCATTTGCTTTGTCCCTTGCTGATTCATCCCGGTCTGCTGAAGGTCTCGACGCATCAATGGCTTCAATCTTTGAGCTGGGCGTCGACAGAACTGGAATTCCCATCGAGAACTGCAATCCTGTACGCAAGCGAAGTTGGGGAGGCCATGCACCGTGCACGCCCGAAAAAGCTTCCACTCTGAGCATTGAATTCCAGTCGAACCCAAAACCAATTTGTAGTCCCACGCCAGGTAAATTGAGGGCCGTTTTTGAATATGTATCAGAACGCTGGATTGTTGCTGCTGATGATGTCTTTTGAGCCTTGACCCAGCGCACCGGAGTATAACTCATTCCAATATCCCAAAACCCTCTGAACGCTTCAGTGGAGTTTTGCGCAATATCAACCAATGTTGCAGACATCCCCAACTCTGAGGCATTAAACTGAGCGAAGCCATTGCCCGTGAAAATGGAATCACTTAATCGGGCATATTGTGCACCATTGTAGAAAAATATTTTAGGACCCACCGACAGACGGAAGGCGCTCAGCGTCCACTCAGGATGGGTCAGCTCAGCGCCCAACGAAAACGCCCCATCTGCCAGAGTTCTGGTTCCGGTAGGAGATTTGAGCGCGCGCCACCAAGCCAAATCTGAAGTCCACCACAAAAAATAAGACTCACGCGAAATCTGTGAGTGACTCTTCCCCTGCCGCTTCAGCCGTTCAACAATGCCATCATCGCCTCCCACATTCGCTCGTCCCGCACGAGTCGACAGCTCCGGCATCGAAGAAGACTCCAACACACCGGCTCTTTCGAGTCTATTTTTTCTTTCCTCATCTGTCTCACGACGCAACTCAACGGTTGGAGGCGGCAGAGAGTCAAGTGTTGACGGCAAATCAGGTCCCTCCGAAAGTTTTTTCCGGTCTCCTTAGGTTACCCCACCTTGACAGTTTCTGCAGGTCGACAAAATTCAGACGTTGGGTGCCTTCAAAGGGAGTGTGCCCGCGGACCGATTTGTCGCACACTCAAGGAACGTACAAGGACAGGCAAGTGGGTTTTTTTATATCAAACACGCTCATTACTCAGGAAGTCAGCCTCATTGCGATGACCACTATCGCTATTGGGCTGTATCTTCTTATTGTCTCGGTCCTGGCAAAAAGAAACTCTGGTGCAGAAAAAACCTATCTCAAAAGAATTGATAACGATCTCTCCTCCGGTCGACAGTGGGACGACCGCCAAGCGCTTTTTTGGAGACATTCGCTCGGAGCCATTGCGCAGCAAACCGACGTTTGGTTCATTTCGGCTTTTTCGGCCAGTCTAAAGGTCAGCAAAAGAATCATACCGGCTAACAGCAAGTCTGACGCACCTCTCTGCGTTTCGCGCTCTGCTCAGGATACAGAAAAGTTACTTCATCCACTTTTGAAGAAGATTGAATCCCGTCTCCGCAAGGCTGAATTGCGTCCGCGACCTCGCTTAATCATTGTTCGCGACGTCTTGCCATTTCCGCTTTTCTCCTCATTACGGCCTGATACGGAAATGAGCACTTTTATTCTTAATTTTCTTGATGCCTGCATCGACTTGTCAGCATCATGTGACACTCAAGTCAATTTCTTTCTTTTGACCAACAGCCACGGGATTAAACTTTCCGCCGAATGGAGAAAGAATCAGCTCATCACCGATGCGACGGCCCAAATCGAACTCCTTGACGATATGCGATTGACCATGAGCGGCGATCTTGTCCGATGGGATTACTTGGTCTTCAACTCATCCCCACAGCTTGATAGCTTTGATGAGAGGCGTTCCACTGAGCGATCGTCCGCTTAAAAAAAAGTCTAAAACATCATTTTGTCTTTTTTGAAGTTTTTTGAATCCTTCGGCGCAGATTTTCGCTTGTCACAGCATTGTCCCGAAACGGTGCTGTCTCGGCCGATGACGAATAAATGCCTTTGTCGTACTTAGGCGATAACCACGGGTACACTTCGTCTTCACGGTCCAACACACCGTAGGTCTGGCTGCGGATGTGATAATCTTTAGGCGAAGGCTCCTCGCTTTCCGACGTAGACACACAAGCGGGAACCACTCCCAGAGTCACAAATGCTGCGATCAACAATGTTTGAAAGTTCATAAAACGCTCTCCGTTTCGGAACCTCCCGTTCAAAGGAAGGATCATTCAACCAAAAGCAAAATTCGAACCAACAAAAAAACATTAAAAAAACACCAAAAAACAACAATCTTTTCCTAACTTATTAAATAATCGTCAAAACAATAAACAGTGAATGTTTTAAACTTTGACAGTCCATCCGGCGATGCGGACCTTCAGAATCTAAAGAATTAACTGTGTTGACGCGTATTGTCGGCCAATTGCCAAAGATTATCTTCGGCTAAACTTCAAGTCAGGTAACGTCGACACGTCATAGGGCCTGTGCGATTCCATCGTATGAGTCACACTGAATTATTGGGTTGAAATGAAAGCAGACAAAAAACAACTTTCAATACAAGAATTGGCTGAGATCGTCGGCGTATCCACATCAGCGTTGAGAGCTTGGGAACGTCGATATTCGATTTTTTCGCCTGAAAGAACTCAGGGAGGCCATCGCCTTTACACTCAAGACGACCTAAAGCTGTTTTGGTTCGTCATGCATCTGCGCGGGCAAGGCCGTGCCCTGAAAGATATTTCGAATCTTGGTCGTGAAGAACTCCATCGGCAGGCTTGCTCATTTTTTGAACTAAAAGCGCCGCCGGAGGCGAAGCAAAAGCAGACGGCGCAAAGCATAGAATTACCAGCACCCTTTGAGGCAATTCTGAATGCTTTGAAAAAAGACGACGTGGAAAGCGCCATTCTGGCTCTTGAAAGAGTTTATGCACTTTCAACAAGTGCGCTTTCATTCGCAGACAGTGCTCTTGATTTGATGAGCCAAATCGGGGAGCATTGGCACAAAGGCGAGATCACTGTGGCTGCAGAACACGCCTTGACTGCCAGACTTAAGCACATGCTGCTCGGTCTTTTCTTCCTCAATTCGTCGACTTCCGATGAATCCTCCCAGCCACTTGCCGTTTGCGCCACACTGCCCTTTGAGTTGCATGAACTCGGCCTGTTAAGAGTTGCTCTTTACCTTAAGACTTGGGCCTATCGGGTCACATATTTGGGAGCAAATACCCCGATTGCTGATCTGGAAGATTACTGCATTCGACGAAATCCTACACTTGTCGTCGTAAGCTGTGCATCGTCATTGAGTAGTTACAATATTTTGCAGTCCTGCCAGCAACTCGGCCACCGGGTTGCACAGCATACAACGGTTATTGTGGGTGGCTCTGGTGTAAAGGCGATTCCTAAAGAACACCCGGACCTCAGCAAAATTCTGGTGATTGATCATCTCGAGCATTTAAGAGAAATCGCCCAACGGGCTTCAACTTATCAAAGCCTTAAGCCTACAGAACGTCTTGCGGCACTCAAAGCTGAATTGCATCTGTGAACTCAGCGATGACCGCAGAAACTCGTACGTTTGTGCGGCCACATCGGACAACGTCGCCGCTGTGCAGTTGAATTCGTCCGACCACTTTCTCTTCATTGACGAAAGTTCCATTCGCAGAGCCTAGATCCTCGGCATAGAGCTCCCCCGTCTCGGAGGAGTAAATGCGTGCGTGCTTTCGGGATACTTCGTCATCTTCAGCAATCAAAGGGATATGACCAACCCGACCTAAAACTACCTCCCCCGCTGGTACCATGTGATGTATTATTCGTCCGTCTTTGGACTCAACAATCAGCTTTAATTGAAGATCGCTCAGACAAAATCCCAGTTCTTTTTCTACTGATGTTGAAATCAATTGCGTGGGTGCATTTTTATCCAAACCAGAGACCTGCTCACACCAACTTTTAACCATTGCGATGGGATCCTGAAAAGCCATAGGCTGAGTCCATTCAACAATTCGAAACACAAGCTGCCCTGCTTGAACAACATCCCCCGCTTTGAGTCGCTTTCGTTCAATTCGCTCACCATTGACGGTAGTTCCATTACGACTTGCATGATCAACAACAAAAAGCTCGCCACCATTCATCTGGATTGAACAGTGCTTGCCAGAAATTCCTGCATCCTCTGAAAGAATTTCACCAACACTACGACCGATAGTGATTGAATTTGAAACCAACGGAAACGTTTCCCCATTCCGCTGTCCTTCGATAAACTGAAGTGCAAATTTCATAATCAACTCTCCAAGTTTAAGTAAAAACGCCAAGCGGCTTGTCCTGCGGCTACGAATGATTATGATGAAAGCAACGCGACCCTGCAGCCGTCAGTGCGTCATTAATTTTCTATCCGCGACGGGTAAAAGGGGCCTGCATTTTTTTGAGGAGAACTTAGAGTGGAACAAAGTCCCTCGCTTTTCGGCCTACTCACACTTTCGCTTGGAAATGCAGCACTTGTTGGTCTTGGACTTATGCCGGAGCCAGAGACTGGTCAAACAATGAAAGACTTGACCGTCGCTGCACACAACATTGAATTACTCGCGATGCTCAAAGAAAAGACAAAAGGAAATCTCAATCCAGACGAACAGCACCTGCTTGAGGGGCTGTTGTATGATCTCCGGTTAAAGTACGTTGAAGGTCAGAAAAAGGCGTGATAGCGTCTTGTTCGAAAGACGCAATTGAGGGTCGGCCGCTATGATTAGCAGGTCGATTTTTTAGTTCATTGCTAGGAAGGGCATCCACATGACCTCGCCAATTCCAATCACTCCGGCAGGCTTTGAAAAAATCAAGGAAGAGCTCAAGCGACTCAAATCTGTCGATCGCCCTTCGATCATTGCTGAAATAGCGGATGCTCGTGCCCTGGGTGACCTGTCTGAAAATGCTGAATATCATTCCGCCCGTGAACGGCAGAGCTTCATCGAAGGTCGCATCATGGAATTGGAAGAAAAACTGAGCCGCCTGCAAGTGATTCAAATCGATGCCGGTACAATCGAAAAAGTTGTTTTCGGAGTCTCTGTCCGATTAAGAGACGTGAGTGAAGATGCCAAGCCAGAAGAAAAAACGTATAAAATTGTCGGCGACCTTGAAGCTGACCTCAAAAACAACGCGATTTCCATTTCGAGCCCATTGGCAGCGTCGCTTATCAACAAAAAAGTGGGAGACGTTGTAACAGTGCTTCTGCCGCGCGGAGAAAAAGACTACGAAATTGTTAAAATCTTTGTTGAAGATAGCACTCGCCACTAAACGGACACCCGAGGGTTTGTCGAAAGCACCCCCTATCCCCGTTAATTATTCCCTTGCACACCGGTTAAAGTCTCAGTGATCTGTCGGGTGATTCCGACAGATAGCGCCCATCCTTCGTGTCTAAGGTCAGGAAAACTTGCGACATCTGCGGATTTGGTTGGTTTATCGCCAACAAGAAAATCAGAGGCTAGCCGCCATCCTGCGATGAAAGAAACTACGTTGCGTTTTTGCAGCCCCCAATCGAGCTGAGCACTCACCGAAAATTGATCAGGGATTGCCCCCTCGAACTCAACCTGACGTTGAGACACCTTCCATTTAAAATATGGATACCAAGCTGCCCCAAATTCTCCGAGTAAAAGCAGCCGTGCATCAGAGCCCAGATTTTGAACAAGTCCAGCCAACATCGAAGGAAGAACGAATACAAAATTGGGTTTGAACCCATCCTTTGAAGTGCGATCCAAAACAAAATGAACTGCAGTACCAAGAGCAAGCCCCGTCCATTGGAACACCTGAAAGTGATATCCATACGACACTGTGGTCAAAAAATTGAATCGTTCGGTTGTAAGGGGCTTTTCAAGAGTCTCTAAATTCAGTGACCAACGGGATTGCTGCAGACCGGTCGCGAACGTTATATTATGACCAGGTCGGAATGTCCCCCTGTATTCACTGCCCGAAGATTGCCCAAAAGCAGGTGTCGTCATGAGAGCTGTCGAGATCAGTATCAATCGCAGCATGCAATGTATCCTTTGGTTTATCGTTCTCTCGACTCTGTTTTATCTGCTCGGGCTTCATTATTATTTCTCGTCAAAAGGAAGCCTTTTGTCGAGTGCAATTGCCGCCTGCTTTGGCGCTCCCTTTTTAAACGCATTGAGGCGGCCGTTCCGAAAATCCCTAACACTGACCTTCACATTACCTTTTATCTTTGTACTCGCGATTTACGTCTTCTGCCCGTCCCGGTGGGGACTCCTTTTTGCACTCGTTCTCGTCGGCTTTTGCATGGGGGTGTGGTCTGAAAAACACCGCTCCAGCGGTATCGTCGGTGGTGGCAGAAGTGAGCTAATCATGAGACTCCAGTCCGCCGGAGCACCCTACTTGACCGAGCAATTTGAGGTGATGTTTCGCCTTTGGAGCTCTCTGTGCCTCATATCCGTCCTTGTTTTTGCGATATTTCCCAGTCACTGGGTTGCCTTTATTCCACTTGCAGCGATTGCTGTTAGAATTTCATCAGTGCTAGATTTGCAAACCGCTCAGGAGCATCAATGAAAAACCTTCCCGATGAACTAAAAAAAATACAAGAATCTCTTTCTGATGTTGCCCGAATTGGGCAACAGGAGGTTCTTCGTGGCGTTGAGGTTGCCAAACGGCAGATTTCAAGAATTCAACATCTAAGTCGGAGAAAAGAGCTTTGCGCAGAGCTTGGCAGAGCATTTTATGAATGGCATGAGGACGGCTTGCCCGAACCTCTCCGATCGCTGATTCGTGAAACAGAGCTTCATGAGATCATCAACGAGATCCGTGAAGTCGATGAAACACTTCAGCGGATTGATGCACATCCATGATTCCCCAATCCAATCTGCGTCCATTTTACTTCAGCCTTTTTCTTTTTTGCGCAGTGATTGCGAGTCTATTATTTTTGCGCATTGTAATTGGGCCTTTCTTACTAGCACTTGTTCTCTCATGGCTTTTCAACCCGACTATTGAAAAACTTGAAAAAAAAGGAGTCAGGCGGACCTTTGTGTCAGTGTTTTTCATTTTTTCGATGATTACGGCGCTCACAATTGCCGTTTGGTATATTCTGCCCTTGATCCTGCAGCAACTTGAACAGGTCATTAAGGCTCTCCCGCGGGCAAAAACTCATCTTGAATCAACTCTGCTTCCGAAATTGCAAAAAAGCTTGTCCGTTTACATGGGTCCATCCAATCAGCTTGTGAAACTAAGACTGTTGGTTTCAAACTTCGAACTTTCGCCCGAGGTTATTCTTCAATCACTGTCATTTTCAAAGATTATCGACAACACTCGTATCCTTGCCGGTTGGGCGCTCGCCATCGTTTTGTCTCCTGTTTTTGCATTTTTTTTGATGCGTGACTTTCGGCGACTGCTCCAACGCTCTGTGTATTTAATCCCTCCGGACCTTCGCCATCGGGTGAAGGCTTTTGCACTGCAGGTTGATCGAACGCTACGTGCCGTTGTGCGAGGTCAGCTACTCGTTGTGTCTTTGCTGGCAACCCTTTACGCAACAGCATTTGCACTGGTCGGATTACCGGGAGGCATGGCTATCGGTACTCTGACCGGCACCGCCCGGATCATTCCCTATCTCGATATTATTGTGGGTGGCACATTGTCGTTTTTGGTGATTCTAGCCAACGATTTGCCGGCCTCCACAATCATTGGTGTGCTTGTCGCTTTTGCACTCATACAGCTTTTTGATGCGCTTCTGCTCACTCCAAAAATACTTGGACAGTTTTCTGGCCTTCACCCCTTCATCATCATTCTCTCAGTTCTCTGTTTTGGCGACTGGTTTGGATTTTACGGCGTCATACTCGCTATTCCCCTGGCTGCCTTCGGGCGAGTCGCGCTCATCCACCTGCTTGACGCCTACCGCAATTCGCAGTTTTATCGGGGTCCGCGTGCGGAACAATCACCTGTCTCATCAGGTTCGAGGATTGACGTTTGATAGAAGCATCTCAGACAACTTGGAACGATCTTTTTGTGCTTCATACTGAAGATTCGTGGAATTCAGTTTTTCGTTTCTCATTGAGTCTTTGTAAAAATGAATCTGAAGCAGAAGACTTAACCCAACAGACTCTCTTAAAGGGCCTCCAGGCTTTCCCTTCTTTCCTGAAAAACAACTACTCGGCCGAGACCCTGCGGGACGCTGCGGATGCAGCTCAAAGACAAGGATTCCCTGAATTTCAGGCTCATCTGCTCAACTGGCTCCTTAAGATCTGTAAAAATGCCTTTCTTGATTCACGCAGTCGTGCCAGCCGCCGATACAGTCACATGTCCATTGAGGAGTGGGGCGAAGAACATGAGGCCAGTCAATCCTTAAATGGGCATGAACAGGCCCACGAGCCCGAAATGAAGACCGCCATAGCTCGGAGCTCTTTAGCCGATGATGAGCAAAGGTTTTTTGAACAGGCTCTGGATGACGGATGGAAAGAACGATTTGACACGCTGAATGCCAAACAACGCAGCATTGTGTTCTTGGCGGCCGAAGATTACAGCTACAAAGAAATTGCACACTTACTCGAAATACCGATCGGGACCGTGATGAGCACGCTAAGCCGTTCCCTGTCAAAGCTCAAAAACCAAGCGAAAAAGTGAGGCCAATGGAATAAACTCACCCGTCCGGCCCGTATAGTAAGTACGTGACCTTCAGGGGGGGGGGCTCAAGATGAAAAAAGATAAAAATAAACAAGCCTCCCTTCCTGCCTGGAAAAATCAAGTATCTGATTATTTTGAAGAAATATCCATAAATACCGAGCAGAAGGCTTCTTTGAAAAGAGTCCTACTCTCAACCTCAATTTCTGAACCGGCACCGCTGATCTTGTCATCGAGATTCTTCCAGTCATGGAAGTCTGCCGCATTTCCAGCACTCGTGAGTGCCATCATTGCTGCATCGGTCACCTTTGTCATTGTGAAACCTGTCAGCGAGGACACTCAGGATCCCATCGCTGAACTGGCTCAATTGCCTGGACCAAAGATTTATCCTCCCGATTTCGATCTGGAAGGCGATTCACAGGCCATGAGGGAAATCGTTTACGAACTTTTTGCTGACAAAGACTATTTTGTATCTGACTTACCCGCTCATCTGCTCACTGAATATAAGCCCAGCGAGGGGCGATTCTTTTCATGGGATGGCGAACCCGCAGTCAGTATTCAGATGAACAAAACCGATCAAGTAAATCGGTCTAAAGCAGGTTCAGACCCCGCAACTCTTTTTATCGTCAAGCTCTCTGAAAAGTCGAAGCGCAAATTCCCCAAGGATAAAGTGACCCGCAAAGTGGCGGGGCAATCTGGAAAACTTCATAAAGTAAAAGTTTGGGCGGAAGGTCAGTACGGCTATGCCATGGTGCAATCGGCTGCCGTGACAGACACAACTCCCTGAGGTCTACGCAAGCCAAGAGAATCAGGTGTCAGAGAACACTGACCCATCTCCCGCCGCTTAAAGAAACACTCACGATCTTTTGTATTTACTGAAATCAGCGAGCATGTGAATTTGCCCGAGGAGAGTCTTGCGAAAATCCTCGAGATCCAAACTTTCATTTTCAGAGTGCGCATTCGTATAAGGATCTTCAACTCCCACTAAAATCGCAGGAATGCCACCCAACTCTTCTGACAATGGTTGTACAAAAGGAATACTTGCACCACATCCGATGAATTGAGCCGTCCGTCCGTATCCTTTTTCAAGAGACCGTGCCGCAATTTGATAAGCAGGTGCGTTCAAATCATCGACACACCACCAATGACCGGCTGCCTGCGGAACCAATGAGAGCTTAAATCCGGAAGGTACATGCTTACGAAAATGAGCTTCCAAAGCAGCCAGAACTTTTTGAGGTTTCATATCAGGAACAATACGTATCGAAACCCTTGCCCATGCTCCATCCTGAATCACGTTACTCACTAATTTACGACTTCCACTTTGAATCGCATTGATGCTGAGTGACGGTGCTCTCCATAAAGCTTCGGCAAAATTTATCTCGGGAACCGTAAAAGGCAGATCATTGTGCAGTCCGGTGGCGCGACGAGCTAAACTTTCCATCTTCAAAGATTCAAAACTTTTGCGCTCCAGTTCGAGCAAAGGTCGCACATCATCATAGACCCCCTCAACTGCAATTCGCCCCTCGGCATCAGTGAGCGTGCCCAGCAGCTTGCTCAGTGCCAACACCGGATCAGGCAAAATCCCCCCCCAAAGACCCGAATGCACGGGATGAGACAACGACTCCAACTCAACATCGAGAGCCACTAAACCCCTGAGAGCTGTTGTAACACTCGGGATCCCTGTATCAATATTTGCACAATCCGTTAGTATCATTGCATCCGCATTGAGAGTCTGGCGATAACGACGAACAAACTCCCCCAAATGATGGCTACCAATTTCTTCTTCACCTTCAATCAATACGCGCACATTGACCGGCAGCTCTCCGGATGTTTTGAGAAACGATCCAATCGCTGCAATGTGAGCAAGAATCCCAGCCTTGTCATCAGCGGCCCCACGTCCGAACAAACGACCAGACGAAACCGTCGGAGTGAATGGCTGAGACTGCCATTTTTCATCCCGCCCGGGAGGTTGAACATCATGATGCGCATAGAGCAACAAGGTTGGCGCATCTTTTTTATGAATCCACTCCGCATAGACATAGGGATGAACATCCCCAAAAGACAACAACTCGACCTGTTCCAAACCAGACCGGCGCAGTGCTTCCGCGGTAGCCTCAGCGCTCAACTCAACCTGCTTCCGATCGAAGCCATCGAGACTCACACTTGGTATTTTTACAAGATTTTCAAGCTCTGATAGCCAATGACGCATGTTTTTTTCACAGTGATCCAGAGCCTTTTGAGTTTGTTCTGAGGGAGCAGTGACAAACAATGGCTCACCTTTTTCATTTGTGCATCCACAGGCCGGACCGTGACGATGTGCAAAGGTCATTGAAAATCTCCCGACTGTTGAAGAATCTCCCATGCGGTATTCACAAGTCGAATGGCATCCTGAGAGACGAATTGGTGACGGTCCGGATGAACCAACTTAACCATCGACAAATAGCGCTGTCTCATGTCCGAAGGGCTCATGCGACGATCAATACCGAGAAGCTGCCGCGCCCACTCATGACTTCCCAAAGGCCAAATGGATGCTTGACGCAGCCGCTCTTCGAACGAATCACAAGACTCTCTCAATTCAGTCACAGCCCCACTTCCGCCATCGGCCAGCTGCGTTCGAAGGTCCTTTAGGATCGCCTCACGCATTTCCAACCGAGCTTTCTTCTGCTGTCTTTCGGCAGGAGTCCGGCTTCGCAGGCGCCGAGCCTGCCCTTTAGGATTCCGACCTGCTGAACTCCCATTTTTTGAGTCCCAATCCAAAGATTCATCGGAATCAGGCTCTAAGTCCTCGGCATCCACTTCATGTTCAAACTCCGCTTGATCACTCTCACCGCCTGAAATCCGAACGTTGGTCTGCATATAAAATCCCCCACCATTGGTCGTAACCTGAGGATAAAAGCTCTGCAAGGCGAGCCCGTTCGAGGGCACATTATGACACTCCTCGACACTGTGGGCCCGAATGACCACGATTTTAGGGAATGTTTTACGATTGTTTGACATCAGGCATCTTCAGTGACACGCAAACCTTTATGAAAGCTCGGCCTTGTGACATTTTGTTATTTTTGTTTTAAAAACCATTCTTACTGCTCGTCAGGGACTGATGCATGGAACAAGATTCACAACAGACCTTTTTACTTCTTCAATTTATTGCGCAGTTTGAAATAGTACTGCGTATTTGTCTTGTTTTATTCTTTGGACTTGCCATGCTGCTTGACGCTGGAGTCATTTACTGGCGCGACAAACTAGCCGCCCGCAGCGAAATCGCGCGACGTTTGGCACGCAGCTTTTTTCTCACAGGAGTCTTTGTCAGCGCCGGACACTTCACAATTCTTTTAATTTCCCCAGCAAGCCGGATATTGACCATTGGATTGGCTGGCCTCGGGAGCGTGATTGCAATTGCTGCTGTGATTCTTGAACGCGAAAAGCAAGAACTTCACCCGCTCAAATTTCTGATTGAGGCCATGGTTTGGGCCATCGCGGTCGTTTCACCTTTTCTCAACGATTCATCGTTTGTGACGCTGCACTCGCTGCCCGGACTGTCACTTATTCATATTGCAACAGCACTCTCCGGAGAAGCCCTCTGCCTCATCGCATTCTCGAGTTCTCTTCTTTATCTGTGGGACTATAGTCGTCTCAAATCTCGACTTCTAGAACGTCGTCCCTTTCTGCCCAGCTTGCAGACACTCGATCGAATCATCGGCCATACATCGCAAATTGGATTTCTGCTCATCACCATCAGTTTAGCGACTGGCGTCATGCTTATTTTTGATAGTCAAGCGCAAGGTCACCTCTCTCGCCTGAAGATTATTTGGGCTTTTGCCGTCTGGGGATGGTATCTTCTTGCCCTCGTCGGCCGAGGTTTTTGGGGGTGGTCCGGACGTCGAGGAGCTCAGCTTTCTATCTGGGGCACAGTCCTGCTAGGACTCACTCTTTTTGGAACCATCTGGAATATTTCCGGTCAAGTTCATTCAGGGTGATTCATTCATGAAGAAAAACTCAAAAGTTCTTATCCTGCACACCGGCGGAACCTTCGCAATGGCTCTTGATCCAGATTTGCAAGCGGCAAAGCAAGATCAAACGTTTCTGGCATCATTGCTCAACAAGGTTCCGGAACTTCATTCTATCGCACAAACTGAACTCAAGATTATCAGCAATATCGACTCATCAGACGTCGATTCAGAACTTTGGAAATCTCTGGCAAGGACCATTCATGATGCATGGGATTCATTTGACGGATGTGTCATCATTCACGGAACTGACACAATGGCCTATACGGCGAGCGCTCTGTCATTTTTTCTTGCCGGCTTGACCAAACCAGTTGTTCTCACGGGGGCACAAAGACCCCTTGCCGAACTGCGCACCGATGCCCGTGCGAACATCATCGATGCCGTCGAATTAGCAACAATGGGACATCCAGAGGTCATGGTCTGCTTTGACAGTGTTGTCTATCGAGGCTCACAGGTCACAAAGCGAAGCAGTGAACACCTTCATGCTTTTGCTGCGCAACATTCTTCGCCATTGGGACATTTTGGGGTTCATTTTACTGTTAACAAAAGTGTCATGAAGGCAGCCGTCGCACGAGAACAGCGCCATAAGCCCTCATTGGATTTAAGGATCGAGCCTCAAATCTGCGTACTGGACGTCATCCCTGGAGCTCCACTGTCAAAGGACATGATCACTCCGTTGATAACGCATTACAAAGGTATAATCGTGCGCGGCTTTGGCGTTGGAAATTTACCGATGACGCACGGTTGCTGGCTCGAACTTGCAGAGGCAGCAACGGCCCGCGAAATCCCTTTTGTCATTGCCTCGCAATGTCTTACAGGAACAATCGATTTACACAGCTACGAAAATGGCAGAGCCTTTGCACAAAGAGGCGCAATGTCAGGACATAATATGGGCCTGGAATGCTTGAGCCTGAAGCTGATGATCATGCTCGGTCGTCAAGTCCCTTTCCAGCAAAGACATGATTTCTTCGCTACACCTTTGTCCGGGGAATGCGAAGAGGAACACGCATTATGACCTCCGACAACTCTCAAGCTCAAGCAGACACAAGTTTCGAGAAACCGATGCGAGAGCATTTGAAAGGCATGATGATTTACAGTGGAGCCCACTACTCGCTGTGCCCGGTTGAAATTCGCGAAATCTGGGCACAAGGCTATAGCCTGCCGGAAGGACCACAAACACTCAAAAAAATTATCGCTGAAACAGTGGGAGATTCATCAACAGAAATGGTGGTTATTTCAACATGTAACCGCTTTGATCTCTGCCTGTTCGGGCAACTCAATCAGGAAAAGATTACGGACGTTTTTGTCAATTTCGCCCAATGGACACTTGTACAAAAACCTGTTCTCCAAAATTTCACGACGAATCATAAAAACTGGTTTAAGGACATCGCTCAATGGCTGAGGATTTTCATTGATAAAGACGCCGTTCTGCACCTTTTTAGAGTCGGTTCCAGCCTTGATTCCCTTGTCCTTGGCGAGCCACACATTCTTGGACAGATCAAAGACGCTTTCAGAGTAGCCGCTCAACTTGGATTCTGCCATCAGGAAGCCACTGCGACCTTCAATCGCTCTTTTCAAGTTGCAAAAAAAGTACGTTCCGACACCGAACTGGGAAAAAACGGGATCAGTATAGGTCATGCTGCTGTCGATATTGTTCAACGCATCTTTGATAATCTTTCTTCTTTGACCTGTTTGGTACTAGGAGCAGGCGAAATGGCCAAAATTTCCTCGCAACATCTGCGCTATTGCGGAGCCGGAAAAATTACAATTGCCAATCGAACTCTCTCTAAAGCAGAAGAATTAGCCCAACAGATTTCCAGCGCAAATGCTCTGTCGCTCGAGCAAGGACTCAAGCAACTTGCAGAATTTGACATTATTATTGCGGCAACATCCGCACAGGAATTTATCGTCAAAAACGATCTGCATTCAGAATTACTCAATCGCCGAAGACTTGGCACGCCCTGCGTCCTCGTTGACATCAGCGTTCCCAGAAATATTGATCCTCAACTGGGTCAACTGGACAACATTTTTGTTTTTGATGTTGACGATCTGGACAAAGTTATGGAATCCAGCCGTCAGTCGCGGAAGACCGCTGCTCTCAAAGCAGAAGAAATTATTAATGCCGAAGTTTGCGAGTTCATTTCTCACCGAAGGCGAAGAGAAAATCTCTCCTATATCGGGCAATTCCACGTGACTATCAAAGAAATTGTCAAACAAGAAATTTTCAAAAGCCTGAAATCAGGCCGCACTCTGACGGATGACCAAATCCAGATTACTGCTGAAGCCGTTGCAAAAAAACTCATTGCACATCCTGCGCAATTGGCGAGAGCAGAAACTCGTATTGAAACAGATTCAAATACGATTGGTGAGATTGTCAATATCTTATTTAATCTTGATAAACCTCACAAAGACAGCCTCTCTTCCCATGAAAAAGGCAACAAAAGTTGATAAACCGACCAGAGGTTCGCTGTGATTAAAAGACGTAAAATATCGATTGCAACGCGCCGCAGCCCGCTGGCTTTGTGGCAGGCCAATACCGTAAAACGACTGCTCGAAGAAAAAAATTTTGACGTAGACCTCAATTTGGTGACCACCAGCGGCGACAAAATGCAAAAAGGTGCTTTGGCGAATGTTGCCTTAGATGATCCAAATTTGCCTGCTCATTTAAGAACCGGAAAAGGCTTGTTTGTAAAAGAAGTTCAAGAAGAAATCCTTGCTGAACGTGCTGATCTTGCGGTGCACAGCATGAAGGATCTGCCTGTGGAATCAACACAAGGCCTGCGCGTCGTGGCTGTCCTGCCTCGTGCAAATCCTGCTGACGTTATGATTTTTTCTCCACAACTACTCGCTCGCATGGTTCCCTACATTCGAACAAATGACTCTTTGGACCGCCAACATGAAACTGTGATTCATGCTCTGCGCATGTTGAATTGGCCCGACCTAGCAGAGATCGGAACAACAAGCTCTCGAAGACAGCATTTTTTGAAAAGACTTTTTGCACCTGCAGAAATTCCACTGGTCGTTTTGCGCGGAAATGTTGATTCACGACTCACCAAAGCCGCAAACAACGATTATTCGTTCATCATGCTCGCGAGAGCGGGACTTGACCGGCTCGGATTGTTCAACGCTCAGACTATGATGACGCTGCCAATCGACGTGTCGACACCCGCTCCTGCTCAGGGCGTTGTGGCCATCGAATGCCGTGAATCGGATGAACAGCTGCGTGAGTGTTTGAAGACACTCAATGATCCACTCACATCGCTTGCAGCAGCCTGCGAACGCGCGGCATTGTGGTTAACTGGCGGAAACTGCCATACGGCGCTTGCTGCCTTTTTCGATGGTAGACAGCTAAAAACGTGGGCGGCAAAAGAACAACTTTTTTCGGAATTGACGTTTCTTTTTACGGCTGATGAATCTGGACAGCTTCAACGCTGGTCGCGCTCTGTGGACCAGTGTCAATTGTTTGAGTCCTTGATCAGAAGCCCGATTGCCGAGCGACTGCATCAGCAGTTGCTGAACCAAGGATTTCAAACCATGATGTCTCTCAGGAGTCCTGTCACACATTACTAGCTTGAGAGGGTCTTTTAGACGTGCACGGAATTCTCTGCGGCGTTGCGCAAAAAGATTCTACGAACGATCAGACTGTCGACTGGCCGGTGCTTTGGGCTGTGATGAATCCTCAATTCAATCGCGATTCACTCCTCCAGTCAGTGTCTGGGTCGCCGGCTCTTCATGTCTTTGCAAGCACTTCTGCATGGCAATTCTTTGTAAATTCCTGGCATTCGTTGTCTGAAAGTGAGAAAAAGCAACGAGCACAACTAGAAATGTTTGCCTGCGGTGTGGGTGATACGACCGATCGAGCAGCTCGCTCACTACCCGAAG
>Ga0315901_10004016_pt1 | contig 18640 bp, 25 predicted proteins | sample LakEriMetagenome_10_FD_203761 | JGI IMG/M metagenome (GOLD analysis project Ga0315901, IMG submission 203761) | Freshwater fungal communities from buoy surface, Lake Erie, Ohio, United States - Buoy 2 MA116 | ecosystem: Environmental > Aquatic > Freshwater > Lake | place: USA: Lake Erie, Ohio...
TGGATTACATCAGTGGAGACTATAAATGCTCGGATGGTGGCAAAGTGGTAAACGCTCATTGGGACGAATGGGATAATCAAACGGGGAGGTTTGCAAAATGAGCATGAGTGAACATACCGATGGCGTTAGCACATCAATGATATATACCTATGAAAGCAATGCATTTCAGCATATTAAAAATCACAAACACACGGGCGTTTGGTACATGAGGATTTGTGGAGGTCATTCTGGTTATAAAAACATTCGTCTTAATTTCTATGATGGAGATAAACCCCATTGGTTCCATCGCTTAATAACTCGGCTGCTTCTTGGCTGGAAGTGGGAGGATAGGCATGAGTGACTACTTAAGGGCGTTAAAAGCCCTTGGCTGGCTCAACCTCAACACCGACTTTAGAGCGAACAATGTCAGCGGTGACTATCCGCAAAGTTATAAGCAACATGTTGGCGGGATGTTTGGGTTGTCAAAGTTCTCCAGTAAAGAAAGCCTCGACATCATCACTGGCAACGAGCTAGTAGCGGTGGCACTGAGGGAGGGTTGGAAGGAATGAGTTTATATTTTAGCGGTGATGGTGTACCAGTTGCACAACCATTGTTCCAAATGGATGGAGACGGTGCAATTCCGATCTCACCGCTCCAGTTTAAATTCATTTCAATTGACGTTCCAACTGCAATAGAACTTAATAGATTTTGGCATAGCAAATTACCAAACGTAGTTCCGTCAAACATTTACCGAACTTATGGATTCTGTTATGCAGCGGAATTTGACAACAGGTTTTACGCTTGTGCCATTTGGTCAATGCCGGTTGCAAGGATGATCAAAGGAAACGTTTACGAACTTCGTCGTTTGGCAATTTCGGAGTTGTCCCCTAAAAATACAGCAAGCAGGTTTATATCATGGATGGTAAAAGACATTAAAAAACGATTTCCAGAACTGGATCGTTTGATTTCTTACCAAGATACGGAAGTTCACTCGGGAACGATTTACAAAGCGTCTGGTTGGGAGATATCAGGCAATAGCGTAGGCGGGGAATGGACAAGAACCTCAAGGAAAAGAAATCCATCACAAGCAACCGCTCCAAAAGTGCGTTGGGAGAAGCAACTAAGATGAATGAGGAAGAAGCATGGAACACGGCCAATGCTTTGACCATTGGGTTTGGCGCATTATCGGTTGAATGTTTCTTTTTCTTGATAGTTTGTTTGTTGATCCTTGGGGAATACAGAGACTGGAGAAATAGAAAGTGACTCACATGAGTCTATTCTCCGGAATCGGTGGTATAGACATTGCAGCGGAATGGGCCGGGTTTAATACTATTTGCATGGTCGAAAAGGACGAATTCTGCCAACGGGTATTGAGAAAGAACTTTCCGGACGTGCCAATCTTCGGAGACATAAAAGAGTTTGATGGAACACCCTATCGCGAACAAGTTACTTTACTCTCGGCTGGTTGGCCTTGTCAGCCTTTTAGTCAATCGGGCCAAAAGAAAGCCTCTGACGACGAGCGAAATTTGTGGCCCGACACCGTTAGGGTGTTGGAGCAAGTTAAACCAGCATGGTTCTTGGGAGAGAACGTGTCTGGACTCTTTGCCGCTGAATCTGGATTCTTCTTCAGACGACTCCTTGATGACTTGGCCGCGTTGGGGTATAGCGTTGGATGGGCGAATTATGGAGCTTATCATATTGGAGCCACACATAAGCGTAAAAGACTCTTCATTCTTGCCCACGCCGCTCGCGAGCCAAGACTACAAACCGGTGAGGCGTTTGGCCCCGAGCGAAAAAGTAAAAGCCCACGGGAAGATGCTAGTCGCCGTCATTGGCAACCAATTAGAGGAGGTGACTGGAAACAATGGGAAGTCAACCCAACGGTTGTATCTCAACCCCGAGTTCGTAGAAACGTTAATGGGATTTCCGATCGGGTGGACAGAATAACCTCTTTAGGAAACGCGGTGGTTCCGCAACAGGTTTACCCATTGATTATGGCAATAAGGAACGCAATAGAAAATGATAGTAAATAACGTAGAAGAATTGTTTAATTTGCTGGACGAAAGCGAAGTCGTCATCAAGTTCGATGGGCTGGATGCAGCCATTGTAGGAGTAGGAGAAGTCCACGGCCAAGGCCTAAGGCTTGTCTACTCGGCCGACCAGATCATTCGTATCTTCATGGAAGAGGGGATGACCGAGGAAGACGCGGTCGAACACTTTGAATTCAACGTCGCCGGACTTTATGCCGGAGAACAAACGCCGTTGATCCTAAGGATGGAACTTGGAAAGGTAAATAGCGTATAATTGAATTGAGCTAGGAATGGTTCAGTTTGGTTGAAGATGGCTCCCCGTGTCAGGTCAGCGGGGGGTTATTTTTTTTGATTGTTTGGATTGTGCTTGGATAGCAGGATGCATCCGGCGGGTTCGATTCCCGCCCTCTCCTCCAATTTTAGTTTTTTGGTATACCGTAACCATATTGGTGACGTCACCGAAATGGTCAGTTATCCGGAAATACCGGAGAACTGAAATAAAAAACCCCCCACCATTTCTGGCGGGGGGGTAGAGGAGTTTCGAGAGAGAATTTAGTTGAACGAATCCAACTGGTGTTATTCTACCACGTCAACATCGTTGTCAACGAGTTCTTGTGCAACAACGGGACTTTGCAATCCTTCTGGAACAACGGGGTTAGCAATCAATTTGTTTGCTAACTGATCCACTTGAATCAGGACGTTGATGAGGTCTTGCCGTTGACCAAACGTGCCGTTGACCGGGGCAAGGTTGATGATGCTGACGAGCAGTTGAGACTCTTGCAGGGTTAAGTTGATGGTTGGCATCTTCTTTTAGTCTACCCATTACGGCCATGTCGCAATCGCTACTCTTTTCCAAGTATCGGTTGCCGTACAAACGTAGATGTAATTTGTGTCCCAACGAATAGTTCCAGCACTTCCAGTAGCCGTAGCAGATGCTGGAGCATTAGACAATGTAATTCGTAATTGTGGTGCCGCCACAAAGTTATGAAAGGTAGCATTACCTCCGCTTCTTGAAATTGCCAATGCTGTAAAGTTATACGCACCTGCATCCGTGTGAGAATCTAATGACCAATCTGAACCTGCATTGCTTCCACTTTCTGCTGTTGCTGTAGCCTGCATTGCCCATCGTGTTGAACCATTACTTCGATAAAGAATTGGTCTGACGTTTCCTGCGGGTCTATTCACTTGGACAAATGGTGCAATGACATCGTTTGTAAAAGTGGACGTGCCACCACCACTGTTAAAAGTGATGTCACCAGTTGAACGTGTTGCTTGCATTATATGCCCTTGGAATGTTTGTGTATCAGACCATCTACTGATTTCAAAGTTGCTCCCCGCATTGCTACCACTTTCTGCTGTTGAATTTGCTACAAGAGTCCATCGTGTTGAACTGGACGTTCTGAAGAAAATTGTTCTTGTGTTTCCAACAGTATTGCTCAGTTGATAATCTGTTGCCGCCACTTGTCCTGTAAACGAAGCAAATCCACCAATCAATGTTAATGACAAAGTTGATGTACTTGCTCCTGCTACAGTTGTAATAAATTGTAGGTTGGTTCCGTTTGCACCTGCTGTATAAGTTTCTTGTGCTACCGCTTGGATTCTAGCTTTTCCGTCAACAACGATTGTTCCGTTATGCCCACCAAAGTTAAATTGACCGAGTACGTCACCGTTTTGCGTTGCGGTTCTGCTAGCATACGTCCCACGACTCTGTCTAAATGCTAGGATGTGACCATTAGCATTACCCGTTGCATCGTACAACGTGTAAGGGAAGGCTGAAGATTCTTCCGCTATAAATTGAGCGACAAGATTGCTTCCACCGTATCCAGCGGGAATAGAAGAAACAGTTCCCGAAGATTGAAACACCGCACCAGCAACCGTTGCTGATGGTGATTTGAAAATGTTCTGTGCCGTCCAAGTGTTGGCGTTTCCGCTAGAAACCGGAACCCAAGTGTAAGGGGTAAGAGTTACCGGCCCGGAGTATTGAGCTTCGACCAGAATAGCGTTCTGCATTAACCCAAAGGCGGTTGCTCCGGGATCTACTTGACAAATAAAGCTATCGGAATTTTCCTCCATAACGGTGACAATTCCCGGAGTATTATTGACGATACTGAACGCAACGGTAGCAGAATCGAATACCATCCGTTGCACCGAAGTTTGGGCATTAAATGTAACCGGAGTTCCGGCGGTTAGATTATTGATGTTTAATGGCATTTTAGTTTATTCCTATTATTTGATAGATTCTGCTTCCAGTTGTGCTTTCTTTTCTGCTTCCAACCGTGCAGCTTCTTCCTTAGCAAGTTCCGCTTCTTGGTGAGCGAGAACGTCTTGGTGCATGGCGTCCAGTTGCTTTCCAACAAAGTTACCCAAGGCTAACTGATCCTCTTTGCTGAGGGTGATAACCGTTCGGTGGGGAGCGGTTTGACCCAATCGAACTCCGTTCTCGTCTACCAACGGATTGACGGTAGCAATAGAAACGAACATATCTGGTTCAACAATCTGCACGTTGATGGCAACGATTTCGGCGTCCTTGTCAATCTTCTTTCCGAGAACGTTGGCCGCAAACCCCATGACCGCATCTACTTGGTCGGGCAAGAGTTCAAAGGCGTCAATGAATTCTCCCTTCTGACCTTTCCCGACTTCGACGCCATTGTGAACAATGACGTCTTCTTTCCTGACTTCAATGACCAAACCATCTTGTTTTGGTACGACTACGACTTCTTTTACTTTAGTAATTACTTCCATTTTATGCCACCTGATAGGTAAACGCTCCGGTGATTCTTGCTCCAGAACCACTAAATGTTGCAGCAGTTAATGGAGATGTTCCACCCGTAGTGGACGCAACTGCAACATTAAATGCGGTTGATGCGATAAGGTTTGCTACCAGCCCGCTCGTTGCGGTGGTAGTGAAACTTTCCCCGATAAGAACCGGGCGATGATTGTGACCCGTGCCAATCAGTTGAGAGGCGTAGGGCATCCCCGCAATGTTGACTTGGTTGGTAGTCGTTCCGGTAGTTGCCCCGGACAATTGAACCGCAAATTCGACCGTAACCTGTTTCCCGATCCGAATATACCTTGCAACGGTTTCGGTAGCGTTAACACTAAATGTTGCCCCGGTTGAACTAACCACCGGAGTCCAAGTCCCCTCCTCGTAGGTAGAAAGCACCGACAAACCAGCAGTTCCGAATCGAATACCAGCAAACGGTTCAAACGTCCCGTTGTTTCGGAACCAAGTAACCCTTGTAGTATTAGTTCCTGTTTCCGTTACAAAAATTTGAAAGTCACATCCGCAAGCGGTAGTTGACGCTGTTGTTTCTGTAAGTCTCCAGCTATACCCTCCGTTTTGCCTATATTGAACGCTGTTCCATGTAGCACTCGTAACCTGAAATCCGGAGTTAAGAATTGCAGCTCCTCTAGAAGCATAAGATCCACCAGAGGAAACGGCACTAAACAAAATGTTTGTATTTGTCGCCGAATAGAAAGTAGTGTAAGCAGTTGAACCAGTTCCAACGCTAGATACACCTGCTTCACCACCAACAAAGTGAGCCACGTTGTTGAAGTTAAAGATGGTTGGCATCACCGTTGAAACGGGGCCACCACCTGTAAAGTAAACGGCTGGAGCCAAACTGGATGGGGCATTAAACGTTTGGGAAGTAGTGAACGTGTTTGGTGCGCCACTAGAAACCGGAACCCAAGTGTAAGGGGTTAACGTTACCGACCCCGGATATTGAGCTTCAACAAAGATAGCATTTTGTATCAGACCAAAAGCAGTTGCGCCCGGATCCACTTGGCAAATAAAGCTATCGGAGTTTTCTTCCAATACGGTGACAATCCCCGGAGTGTTATTGACAATCCGGAACGCAACGGTAGCAGAATCGAATACCATTCGTTGTACCGAGGTTTGGACATTGAATGTAACCGGAGTTCCGGCGGTTAGATTATTGATGTTTAATGGCATTTTGAATCACTAAAGAGGTTGCCATGTCTGACCATAGTCAACCGAGAAGAAGGTGGTCGGGGTCGTGTCACCGTATAGAATCGGTGACCAGACAAGACGATCCTGCATATCGTTGGCTGGAGTAATGTTGCACATTCCACCGTCAGCGACATAAATGTTGTTGCCTCCAGAGTCTTTGAACGTGAAGGTTGCACTCCAAGCCGTATCCCCGGGGTGACGGTATTGGCCTTTGGCTACCGGAGGGTTGACCGAATCATCCATCCAGCATTGCACAAGACCAAAACTATCTCCCCAAATAAAAGGCATTTTCCCCGCACCCAAACTCGTTAGCGTTGTCCAAGTTGCTCCCTCATCGTCTGAGTACGCCGAAAAGATACCGAGTCTGTTCTTTTCAACCAGAGCATACAATCTCCAAGTACGAATGTCTCGACCAAAGGAAACTGCTTTTGCGTTTGCTATTGCAGATATAGACGTATTGAGTGACCATATTTGATTTACTCCCGGCGTAACATTCGGTTGCGGAACGGTAAATTCTGATCCGTACCAACGGCAACTGTTTCCCACGGTAGGGTCGGCACTAATCCAAGAAACGCCTAGTTGCGGATCGAAGCGGTAAATACCGTTCCATACGTTTCGACCCGGCAGCTTTTCCGCAAGGTTGCAGAACCAACCGTGCCACGGCCGCACCAAAGCATAGGTAACGGGTGGTGACGTGCTATCGCTGACCACCTTCCAGTTCAGCTCGTCATTGTAAAGAGTAGGGTTAAACTTCCAGATGCTCCAGCCGGGTTCCGGCGGGGAAAGGAACGAACCGGAATCTACTCCAGCCGAGGTCTGCAACTTGGCGGGTTCGGTGGTTTCCGAGATGATGTACCGACCGTCTTGGCAATGGTCGTAGACGACTTGAGCATAACTCCCCGTTGCAAGCCAAGTGGTAGTTGCTCGTTTCCTCCACGGGAAGCAAGCCATAGGAGGCACTTCCGAGAACGAATTGACCAACGCAAACCGAAGGTCATGCCCGTTCCCCTTTGGTAGGATAAAGCTGTTGGAGAACTTGTCCACCACCGCAATGCTTTGCCCCTCGTAGGAATCGTAAAGGCTGGAAAGGTCGGTGGTAATGGTTGAAGCAAGACTTGAACCACCCGTTCCCTGAACAACCCGGTAATAGTACGCCAAAGCGTCAATGACCGTGTTCGGCAAGTCCATCCCTGCCGTTATCGGTGGATCCATAAACCCTAGTGACGGGCTATACCAAAGCAAATTGCCCCACCGAATTGCACAAGTATTGTGCCAAAGCATCGTCAGATACTTGCTGTTTTCCCAATAAAGCATGGGGTGCGTATGCTCCAACGAGAACTGAGGCCAGTTAATGGTCACCGGGTTAGCGGGATTGATAGGGGTGACAACGAACCGAAGACGGGCGTATTGTTGCTGGGCTGCAAGCTGGAAACCTACCGTTAATTCTGGATTCGCCATCACCGTGCTGGAGATTCCAGCAGGGTTGGTATCTAACCCAAGGTCGAACACCAAGCCAGCACCGTTGTCAATCGCCCAAGACCCGGCATATTTCTTCTGCCACCCGGCAGGAAGGTCATAGGTATTCGGCGTTGATCCAATCGGAGTTGAAACATTATCGGCTCCGACCAGCACAATCTTGATAGACTTGACGTTGGTAAGTGACCAGTTGAGCGTCATGCTATGCGCTCTAAGCAAAAGGAGATACGGATTCTCCGTCCAATCGGCAAACTGCAAGTCCACCAGTCCACTTGTTTTGGTGAACGAACTGACCGTTATCCCTCCGGCTCCAAGTGAAATAGAGCAGTCGGTTGCCGTCCATTTGCCCGGACGGGTAGTTGAAAGGGTCAGCGTAGACGGTGGGGATGATACCCACGTCTTCCAACGGCTGACTCCTATCCAGCGGAATTTACCAAAAAATGCGTCCTGAAACGGTTGGTTGCCGTTGTCAATATAGAGAGGAGACGCAATCATGCTGTTCCTCGTTCTTGGTGGTGACGTTAGAGCTGAATTGTACAGGTATTGCTCTTTGATTGTTGACCAATAGAGGTCGTTGTCAGTTGCAGTTCCGTCAACGTCCCAATCCTGACGGTGGTACGCTAGTCCCCAATGAGGGTTCACCCAAGACCCGGTGTACCTCATCAGCATATCGGCATGACCCTGATACGTTGAAAGCGTTCCTACATACGAAGGAAACTGGTTGGTGATAGACTCCGATTGATTCGCCGGGGTATCAACAATCGGTTGATTGGTACAACTCCAAGACAATACTTGCCCCTCCGGACAAGCTGGAATAGGAACGCTTGGAGGTGGGCAAAGGCAAACGTTGCTGGTTGGGTATGACCAAGACTTGGTGTACGCTTTATTCTTGCTGACCGTTGATTGAGTGTAGATGGTAGCCGGGAAGCAATCCTCAATCGCATTGGTAGCGTTCCGAACTAAAGCAAGGAAGTCGGTTCCAAGGTCATTGTAGACGGTGTACGCCCCACCAGTAGTGACGGTCGTTGCTCCAATCGTACACGTTCTGGATGCTGTTCCCCTGACCTCCGGAAAATGGAATCTTCTCCAGAGGGCCGCATAGTCGGAGTTGATCCGATTGATTCCCCGTTCTAGGTTGGGAATTGCTCTTGCTTCGCCCCCGTGACCTTCCGTCCACGTTTCGAGGTAGTAAGCATCAACATACCCATCGCCATAAACTCCAGTACAAGGGTTTGCACAATAAGCCCGAACAATCTGGTCATATACAACAGTTCCACCTTCTTCCCCCACGCACTCACCTATTACCCGTTGATACAACGCTCTTGTGTTGTCGTATGTCAACTGACTTTTGGTGTAGGAATAGCAATGAATCTCAATGGAATTGGTATCGGTGACGGTGACCTCGTTGCTAAACGAGAGGTTGTACGGGCAAGACCCACCGCCACTAGGGATACTCTGACTCCATACCGCACAAGGCAACGTATACCACGACCCGGCAACCTTGAACCTCCAACCGGCATTAACCGTTGAGGACGCATCCGCTTGAACCATGTACTCCATCCCTTCCGGGTCGCACGGATCATACGTTGGGGGCGTAAACACCTTTGACGCCGAGCAAGTTCCCGTAGCGATAAGGGGCGCACCGATATAGTTAACGTAGTTTGGCCCGGTTCCGTTGCTGGTAACGTCTATGCCGGAGAGCGTTGTTTGATACGTTCCGTTGACATAGATTTCCATTCCCGTCCACAACGTCCGGAAAAGGGATCCAGTTAACTTGCAGTAAAGCTTGACTCCAGTCGCCCGAGCAATAATAGAGACGCTAGAAAGATAGGTTGTCCCCGTAACTATGTAACCGCCAAACGGTGCGCCGGGGCCGTCGTATTTGGCTTGCCACGCGGTGGTTCCGGTTCCATTGTCGGAGCTGCTGACCTCCAGATAAATGCCCGTGTTGACGTTGATCGCATTGGGAACCCACTCGGTTCGGGCGTTGGCAGAATGACTTTTCGCTAGGGTTCCGGAGCCTGACCCACTTGCGGAATTCATTGTCGAAGTCAGATTCCATTCGATTGCCTCCGCATCAAACAGCAGACCATTATTCGGCATTACCGCACCCGCAAGGCTTTACCTCGCTTGGAGTAGGAGTGTTTGTATCCGCTTGGTTCTTCCAATCGTTAGAGAACTTGACAAGGGCAAGCACAAAGTCTTCCAGACGGCAACTGCAACCGACAAGTTTGATAGGGATTTCAACTTGTTCCCCTGATCCACCCATATCAATCGCAATTTGGCTAATCATTCTTATCTATCGTACAACGACTGAGCATTAAATGTTCCGTTGGTATTTTGCAAAAGAGGAGCAAACTGATAAGCGGAAGCCGAGATATTGATGTAGGAAAATTGAGAGAGTTGGGTCGCCTGAATAGGGGCGGGGGTTGGTTGGCAAAGGCGTTGTGATTGCATCCTTGCCATAGCGATTCGATAATTTTCTATTCCTGTCATTGGTGAGTCTCCGATACAATAGTCTTGTAAATTTGATTTGTTGATCCGGTGTAAGCTGCTTCAAACGCTGGGATATTCATTACTTCAAGTGCCATCATTTGGTTGTTCCCTTCCCCGGCGGCCCATTGGTACGAACAAGACATGACAACGTAGAAAACGTCATCTACCGTAACCACGTCTCCATACTTCAACGGACGCGGAGCAATCTGCAAAGTGTCCCCGGTGGTTGCTTGGTCAACAAACCAAAGAGGCGCGGTAAAGCTCTTTTTCTTTTTTGTGTGGCAAGCATTGTCAAGTACGCGCCGAGCAATAAGATCTACCGCTGCTTGCGTTTGAAGCGATGCGTTAGAAATAAGAATAGGTATTTGTCGTCCGTCAACGTAATCCGGGTGAGTAGGATCCGGTTGCGGAAAGTTGTTAGGCGGCCCCGACGGAAAACCAAAATTGGCCGCCGGATAGTTGAAAAGCGTTTGGGACAAAGAAATAGTTTCCCCGTCGGTGGCAGAAGATAGCGTACTACCAGTAAAGGTAGAAGCGTATCCCGTTCCAGTAGCAATAACAAAGTTACCTTCTGGCGGTTCTACCCACTCGGTCAAACTGTTTCGTTCAATCCATATTTGTTTGCAGGTTCCGCCGTTGTAATTGGTAACACTTGCCATTCGACCTTCAGCAACGGTAATCCCGGCGTCTGCCGTGTTAGTCGTCCTAAACGCTGCCAACCGAGTGTAATTCCCGGTAGACGGATTTGGGACGGGTGGCAATATCACCCTAAACAATCCAGATGCCACGCCCGTCTTAAAAGCGTTGTAATCGTAAGTGACGTAACTTCCTAAAAAGTTTCGGGCAAACTCAACAATAACATTTCCAACTTTGCTGTACGGTTCAATTCGTATGCTTGCAGCGGTAATAATGTTGACTGGGAATCGGTTGGCCCCTACTCCAGATCCGGCATAATTGGGAACGTCAAAGCGTTCTGCCGGCCATCCAGATTTAGTAAACAGTTCTTCAATCGCTTGGCCCACCTTGTAAGGTTGGCCGGGAGCGTTGGGATCCTCCGCGAAGTTACTAAGAGTTGGAAGCGTAGACTCGTAAAGCGTCTGCCACATCCCCGTGCAATAAAGAGTGTATTTACCCCAAAACCGTGCTTGGTAAGGGTCAACCGGATTAGTGTTGGACGGAGATGGAACACCGGGCTTTCTGCTACGCCCGATCGTTTTCTTCATTGCCCTTACGACTCTTCCTTCAAATACCCTTGTTGTAGAAATAACGGTATCGTTGGCATCAAGCGTATCTACTTCAACCTTAATCGGAAACCCGGCTTTGTTATCTAAAAGGTTTGCGTAAACACCAGAAAGGTCGTTAATGACGATCGAAGCGGTGGACGTAGTAAAGTCTCGACCTTCACCGCTTATGCTTACCGATTCTATTCCGTTCTGACCGCTTCCCGTTACGGTGACCGGCGTAGGGTTAGAGTAAACCGCCGCCGGACTCCGAGCATACAAAATGCTTTTGATGATAGGAGAAAAACTTCCCGTTGCGGAGTTTAGCGTGATCCTTGCAAAATATCCTCTTGCCGATTGAACTCCGGTAAAGTCTCTAAAAGCAGCGTCTAAAAATTGGGTGGTTGCTCCGGTAGGAGTGCAAGCGGTTCCATCTCCAGCAAACAGTTCAATATCAATACTTGTGCCGGCAGGGAACGATCCGTAGCACGTTACCTTAATAGGCTGAGTCGTCGTACCCGTAAAAGTAAACAACGCAAATTGCTTGGTGGTAAACGTTCCGGTCGGTTTGAATTGACCAAAGTAAACATTAAACTTCATTCGGGTGTCCCGGCGAATGTCTATTCTTACTTTTGATGGAACTGGTTGCCAGTTGCTAACATTGTTGAAACTGTAAGTATTGGTCGGAACCACTACTTGGTTGCCAATTTTTGCCGCCGGAATAATTCCCGAAACAGCGTTGTTGACAATCAGATCCGAGTCAAGGTCTTCAAACCTAAGGTTGAGCGTTGTACCGTTGTATACATTATTTACACTATCGTAGTATATGTCGGAACCAATCCCGACCATGTGCCAACGGCCTACTACGTTTTGAGGTTTGCACCACCTTCCGCTATACCTTGAAGTCCAAGTATTGTCGGTGAGCTTTTCCCGAAGAATAAATGTTGCGTCTCCGTATAGGGATAAACAATACTGTCCGGTTGGTTGGTTTGCGGTTACGTTTGCCCTGTTTGACGGCATTGCCGTAAAGTAGAACCGGGCCACAAGTTGAACTGGAGTTTGACCAGACGAACCCGGAATATAGAACCGAAACCAATTTGGCCGGTGTGGTTCATCGTTGGCGGTCGAAACATAAACCCTGTCCAGCAAAACGTTTTCAGTTTCGGACGGAGGTGGGTAAGAAGTCTCATCTGCTGATAGCTTTGCAGCGTCCCAATTCCCACCGGCTGAAACCGTTTTTTGATAAAAGTTATCGCCCGACGTTCTTATGGTAGTTGTTCCGAGGTTGGTAAGTTCAGTAGGCCTTCTTTGGATCTTATTAAAAAGAACCCCCGTTGGAACCGACCCGGCAATCACCGAACCGTCGGCAACCGCAAGTTCATGCACATAAGATACCGTCTCATGGTATTGCTCCAGCATCCACCCGGTTCCCGGTGTAAATTTAACGTCTACGTTTTTTGAGTTTTTGACCGGCGCAATTTCATCGTATTGACGCTTGAGAGAAAAAGAAGGCGTGGTAATGTTGGGAACCGGGTAATTCATTATCACCCGTGTTCTTCTTCTTGGGGTTACACCTCTGATTCTGCTAGGCATGGTTAATAGACCGGAAAGGCTCCTATGCGCATGGCTTGTTCCAACCCGTAGGCATTAGACGCGCTCATGGCTTGACTTATATTAGCAGAACTTTGAACCCGAGTACCACCGCCAGAAATTTCATTCCTTGGGGTTCGTTCGTTTAACGGATCCATGTTTCTGTTGTTGTCTCTTCTTGTTTGTTTTTGCTCGGCGTTTTCTTGGTTGGTAAAAAGGTCATACATCCTTTTAGTGAACCCCCATGCGGACATCCCGGTCGCTCCAGATACAGTTCTTGCAAGATTTTCTTTATTCATCCCGTAAACAAGAGAAGTAAGATCTTGTACTATTCCGGCCGCCGCGCCAAGCGGAAGACCCGCTGTTACTGTAGCAAGGTCGCCAAACTGTTTCTTTTGAATGTCTAACGCTACTTCAAAATCTGAAATGCCTCGCTGACCTGCTTTCAATGCTTTTTCGCCAACGATACTTCCTTTTGTTTCCCTTGCAAAATCGTTAAACATTCTTTCGCTTGCGTCAACGTAAGCGGATTGATTCGACAAACCTGATTCTCTTATGATGATGGATTTTAGATCTCTATTCTTTTCTCTCCTGATAATATCAATCGCATTGATAAAATTATCAGCTTTGTTGACGGTAAGAGAACCGTAATCAATCAACCCACGGTTTCTAAAGTAAGCACCAGAAAAAGTGCCGCTCCTAAGAACGTCCCCAAACCCCGCCGCTTGCCCAGCCGCGTTGTTCCCCATAGCTACTAGGCCTCCAGCTTGAGCAGCAGTTGAACCGGTAGCATACATAGCCTCCCGGCGTTCTGCTCCAATGGATCTACCCATTGCCGCCGTTGCAACTAATCCCGCTGCCCCCGCCGCTCCAAGAGCCGCAGGAACCGAAATAGCCGCCGCACCAAACAAGAAAGCGTTTGCCGCTGTTCTTACCGCCGCAGGAACTCCACCCGCTTGCATTGCACCTTGAGCAAGGCTAACCGCGCCTCGGGTAATAATCCGATACAGTTTGTCCCGTTCCTTTTCTCTTCGTTCCGCGTCAATGTCGTCCGGACTTCTTGGAGGCTTAGACGGGGTTCTGCCACCACCACGGCCGCCGCCACCGCCACCGCCTCCTCCACTTGGATCATATCCCGGAGGTGGTTGTGGCCGCCGGTGGTCAGGTATGTTTGGTGAGTGACCATGTTGCGGTATTCCGTATTTTGGAACGTACCCGCCGCCGCCACCACCGCCGCCACTTCGACCGCCGCCGCCGCCACCACCACCTCGGCCACCACCGCCTCCGCCACCGCCGCCACGACCGCCGCCACCTCCATCACCACCTCGGCCGCCACCACCGCCGGGGAAAGACATATCGGGTCGTATCTTAGAACCGTTGAGTTTGTCAACTTTTTCTTGAAGCCTATCTACTGCTTTAGCTGCATCATCAAATTTCTTGATGAGTTTGTCCATATCGGACAAATCTATAGGAATCTTGTAGCCTTCACTCATTTCTTAATGCACCAAAGAAGCTCTCGGCTTCCATCATTTCAAGACGATCCATCTCGTCTATTTCGCTTGGAGTTAAATACGCCAACTCTTTTATCCAGTCGGAAGTGTTTTCCGGGGGTTCGTTAGGTAAGTCTTTGACTCCTAGTTTTTCGGCAATCTGTTTCATTATGGCCCCCATGTAAGCAAAGTGGTTAAGAGACTGAACAAACGGATACGGGTGAAACCCTTGATCCCGAACAACAACTAACGCCGCTTTACCTAAGGGGCTGGCTACTCCCCCGATTCAGCGTAGAAAGAATTCATCAATTCATTCAACGCTCCAAAAGTATTGCCGTCTACCGCTGCAAGCGTTGCCAATTCGTCCCATGTGTACTTTTCTTCTTGGCATTGAATAAGTTCAAGTAAGCAACACTTGAAAAACAAAATTCTTGAAGGGGTGACAATTACATTTCCGGATTGCGGGTAAGCGTCTGGAATCTCCGACCAAATACCATCAGCGCGTCTCCAGCCGCCGGTGATGTACCTTGATTCAAGATCGTCGGCTCTTGTAGACGTAGCATCTAAGTCGGTATCGTTTGGCTTTCGGAGCGTAAGTTCTAACCGTTGCCCGTTAGACAATTCTTGGGAGAACTGTTTAGGTTCTCCCGATTTTGCCAAAGTAATGAAGTTGATCTTTGCCATTAACCTATTATGCCATCATTAAGTTAAAGTATCAAACTTCAATGAAGATCCATAAGTTGCGTCATTGATGGACTGAAGCGTTAGCGTTGCAATGTTTTCACCAGCAGATGAAACACCAGTTCCTAAATCACCTCTAGTTCCTCTAAAAACGTATTCTCTTTTATTTGTTCCGCTTCCAACCAAAAGGTAAACAAGCACAAAATCAAAACTATTGTAAATAGCTTGAAGAGCAATTACGCCAAGGCCAGTTCCCGTGTCGTCTTTCATTGTCATAATTTCTTGAATTTGACAAGTTGCTCCGTCCATAAGAATTTCTTCATGCACAACCAAATCGTCAATCGAATTGATTGTTGCACGGACGGTTGCCGCTGTAAATGAAACTCCAGCAAGTTTCCCGGTAAGCGAATAAACGCTTCCCGCTACGGGTGTTGTGGGGTCAGCAGGATAAGTAATAATCCCGGTAGAGGCTCTAGTACCTCCGCAAATAGTGGCCTTTGTAATCAGTCGGCCTTTAATAAACATTCTTGTTGCCATTATTTAGTTACCTCTTTCCAGTCGTAGACTTCGGTATCGTCTGGCACTTTGACCGCACCAGCAGGAACCGGTTCTTGTTTTCCGATTTCAATGACACGCTCCAAGGTCACTTTTCGCAAAGAACCCCCGATAATGTCTGTTTGAATTTCCTTGATTTTCATTTTATTTCCATTTGGATGCAATAATCTGCATAGATTTGTCTAATGCCTTTTTGACAAGATTAGGCAAAACTTCTTCGATTCGCTTGATAATATGCTGATCTATTTCCCGGGAAACGGTCAGGCCCGCAATCCCGTGTTCAAGCAAAGTTGCATACCAAGCAGTATTATGAATCCCAATTAGCCTGATTCCCATTGGAGTCATTCCAGATTCATACTGATACCAAGAATTGTAAAACTCTCCGCTCTGCTTATTGATAACCCTTCGGTCGCCATAAGGGTAACCAGATGACTTGGGTGGGATCTTATCAAACGTCACCCTTTTTGACTTTCCAAAGTATTCAACTTTTGTAGTAAACGAATGTCTTTCCGCGTAAGGATGACCCATCTCGGCGAGGTCTTCGTAGCTATAAGTCCCGCTGGATTTTAACTTTGCCATTGAGATAGCCTTTTTTGCGGTCTGATCCAAAGCTATGTTTGTCTGTTGGGCAATTTTAGCCTTAGTGCGAAGCATATCCCGTCTTAAGTCTTTTAAGTTAGCCATTATCCAAACGGGGTAACGTGAAGCCCCGGGTTGTACGAAAGTTGAACTCCAAGCAAAGGAGTTTTTGATTCCAACTTTAAGACGGAGTTGACGCCGTTGGAAGCACCAGAATTTATCTCGCCGTCATCTTCCAGCATAAAATTAGCAAAAGGCGTTGCCGATATTGCTTTGTTCCGAATTGCTACTTGGAGCGCGGCGGCGTCGTTTGACAACGTTGTTTGAGAAACCCCTGTAGTACCGCCAACGTTTAGCGCGTTTGTTTGCTTGTCAACTCTGGAGATGACAATAGGCAAATAGTAAGACTGACGGTCAATCGAATAACTAGCGTTCATCTGGTCGCCGTATTCTATGACCGCAATCGGCAATAGAAGCGTTCCGTTTGCGGTTGCGCTAACAATGTTGCGCTCCAACGCTTGAAGCGTGGTAAACACTTGCGAATCGTTCATGCTCCAAGTAGACTTGACAATAGTCTTAATCTCAAGGATTGCGTCCTCAAAGTAACTCATTAAGGAGTACCCCCGGGAGGAGGAGCAGCAACAAAAGTTCCGGGAGTAGGAGCAAGATTGAGATAAACCTTTGACCTGCCAAGCAAGTCTCTTCTTTTTGACTCACCCATCACCCGATACCAAGAATTAAGGTCAGCAAAGTAAATGTAATCTTCCGGCTCAATGTCGTAATTGTTGTCAAACGTTACCTTGTCCGACGTTCTAATGTTATTCTTTTTGTAGTTACCAACGCCCATTTCATTGTCATAGTTGTTGGTAAAGTGACGGTTGCACGGAACGCCTGAATACACTTGGGTGCAATGCTTGTAGTCACCATTAGCGTCTCTGTCGGTATCAAGATACCGGTAAACGTCCATTGTGTACTTATCAAAAACCTTGGAGTGAATAGTAGGCATTAGATTAACGGAGGCTTATTCCTTCGCATAAAATCGCGAAGCGGTCGTTTAAGTTGCCGAGCAGCAGTTTCAAATAGATCGTCCCACCCAAGAGTCTTGGACGGCAAGGCATCCATGAACGTAATGTCTTGGTCTTCATCCCGAATAGTTTTAACAGTCCCCCCAAGATAAGAATTGGCTCTCGCGGAGTTAATTACCGTTCCAGCCGCTCTTGCCCGAACCGCCGTCCATGCAATCGCCGGGATCGTGCTTGCGTAGCCCCAAGTAGCGGTGACGCCAATATTGGATCTTCCCTGAGGAAAGAACGAGTAGTAACCGTAAGGCACGTTGGGCGGGCCTTGTAGAATTTGAATTTGAGTTTTAGGATACGGTTTGCGCTCCACTTCATGCCATTGAGTCAGCGTAACAACGCCAAGCGCAGGAACGGAGAAAAATTGGATTGCCGTGACGTCAACGTATTCTTCAACGTCTAGCAGACCCGTTCCGGAACCGTCAAAATACCGAGTTTCCGTTACAGGCTTTAAGGTTCGACCGGTGCGGCGGCTAAGTTCTTCAACCGCCGCATCAATCGCGTTTTGGATCATGTCCGTGGTAATGCCCGCGTTTAGCGTTAGCCCACTAGCAGTAATGTAGCTAGACACTTCTGTCGTGGTGGGCCAATTAGCATAAGATACGGGCATGATTCAAACGTTATGGTCGTGCGCCGACTACGTCAGCGAAGTAAGTGATAGTAGGGGTTGTACCAGCTCCGGAGAAGCTTGCGTTCAACCGAACCTTAGCAGTTGTTACCGCACCAATCGGGAAGACAATCGGAATGTAGATTACGTTTGCCTGAGCGGTGGTTGTAAGGTTAATGTCAGGAGCAGTTGTCATCGAAGTGTAGTTCGTTCCATCTGCTGCCATTTCAACCCGGAAGTTTACGGCGTTTGCACCAGAAGCGTTTGTTGCAGCCGAGTAAATTACCCGTGCGAACAAAGGCTTGGGGCCAATGCCGAAAGGAACGGTAACTGCCGTACCAGTTGTCGTTGCAGTAACAGTTGTTACTGTTTGTAGAGTTAAGAGTCCATCTGCTGCCATTTTAGCTCACCTTAATGTTAAAGACACGGGCAACCGAACGGGTGTACGCTTGGTACAGACCGGTCGGCCACTCAAGGAAGATTCGGTACATGGAAGGTGCGTCTGGTCGCAATCCGATATTGATTGCTTGCAGAGGAGTCATCTGCCATCCGCTGAACTTATCTTCGCCGTAGTTAACCGCGTACATGGAAGTGAAGGTGCTTGCACCGTTTGCTCCTGCCGCTGTTTCGGTCGAAGTGATAATTTCAGTTGTTTGGTCAGCTTTCACACCAACGCTTCGTACCACCGCATTTCGGTAGGTCATCACTCGTCGGCCGAAGGCGTCTTGAGTCATGTCAAAACCACCACCAGCACCGAGTTGCCGGACGGCGGCCGCAAATCGTCTTCGGAGATCCCGGTTCATGTAAATGACTACTTGGTCACCGTCAGGGTTGCCCATTTCGTCCAACATTTGGTCGGTAAGTCGAATAAGAGTGTTTGCGTTAGCA